>Ga0136597_1000722_pt1 | contig 13502 bp, 9 predicted proteins | sample AntRauTorcE11898_FD_101385 | JGI IMG/M metagenome (GOLD analysis project Ga0136597, IMG submission 101385) | Saline lake microbial communities from Rauer Islands, Antarctica - Metagenome Torckler E11 #898 | ecosystem: Environmental > Aquatic > Non-marine Saline and Alkaline > Saline | place... | reverse complement strand
GTTTCAGACGAACGCTTGTGCGGTTGAAGCATTCCCTTCGTGCCTTGAATCAGCCACTCCCAGACTGTTTCAGACGAACGCTTGTGCGGTTGAAGCTCATATCTTATCGCCTCCCAAATGGTGCGAGGACAGTTTCAGACGAACGCTTGTGGGGTCCGTTCTACTTTCACTGCGCTTTACATTCTTTTATATACTGTCTGTGAGTATTAAGTATTGGATGACATCCCCCAATCACAGAGGTGAGTCCAGTAAGTGCGCGTAATGGCTCACCTATCCGCACGTGCAGACACGGTATACCAAAATGACTACCACGACAAGCTCCGCGGTCGACTCTGGGGTGCCCTATCAGGAACCAAATACGATGAGCGACACGACTCGGGTAAACCACCAGGGTTCTCGTTTTCTAACCCGTTCCCCCCACATGATATGCAGGAGGGTGACGACCGCAAACTGCTAGTTGCCTCTCCTGACGAGGAACTGCTCGCCAACGTCGCTGCGGACCTACTTGAGGAGCCGGAGCTCAATATCGGCGAGATGCCGTTTCACGTCGACGATGTAACCTCACTCGAACCCGACGTGGGAGAACCCGGAACACGAGGGACGATTGAATCCGGAACCGGCCTGCTAGTCCGGATACCGCCGTGGCGGTGCGAAGAGTACGGAATCGACCATCCCGGTGGCGATACGGCCGTCTTTTGGCAGCCTGAACATACAACGAAGCCGCTTCGAAAACAGGTAGAGGCCAACCTCGATCAGAAGCACGAGTTGTATGCTCACGATCACTTGCCCGGACCGAGTGATGTCGACGGCGACTTGTTCGACGGCTACGAACTTATCAAGACCTTCGCCGTTCCGGTGACGGTGACCGAAGGTCAGGAGATGACCTACGTCTTGAGCAAGTGGAAGTTCAGTTATACCGTTCGAAATGACCATCACCGTCGACACCTGAATCTCGCACTCGACTGCGGGCTCGGCGAACGAAACTCGTTGGGACTCGGGTTTATAAATATCACCGACAAGACTCGACCCGGCGAGAGCGAACTGGAGGAGCGGGATGCTTTCGCCTGAGGCATTCCGCGAGTCCTATCCCGAAGACGAACTGGCCGAGGAGCTACCCGACTCACCTATCGGATCACTCCGGGATCTCCAGTACCTCTACGGGAAACTCTACACACTCGCCACGACAGGCGGCGGCGAGTACGCCCCGTATCTCACACCCGATGCAGCCGGTGATCTTGTCGACACTGATGACAGCCTGATCGTCGTCCGGGTCGATGTTTCTGGTGAAGAGCCACAGCTGGCCGACGACGATATCGGCCCCGTTCAAGTGAGGAGATACACCAAAGACCTGATTCAGCAGGTCGGTCACTGTAAGTATCCGGCAGCTCGGGGGATTGACCACAGCGTGACCCACCAGGCTGGGCGAAATAGCGACCCCGAGAAGTTGGCTCGGTACGCTAAAGAACGGTTGACCAAATGGGCCACTGATGATGTAGTAACCGAGACAGCCGACGAACATCCGGATGGCTGGATTATTGACCGGCTTGCCGAAATCGGTGATAATGAGACGGCGCTCGAAACAATCGAGGAGACACTCACGCGGAAGCTTGGTGGCGAATCGGCGACATCGCTGCTGACAGTACAAATAAAAACTGAGTCTGACGGCGACTACCAATGGCCTGGAGATATTGACGTGTTCCGTGAGGCGATGCGCCAGCGGAAGCTCTCAAAGCTTGTCACCAAAAACAAGGCCAAGGACTCATCTGGCGACGCGACAGACCTCGTCACCGGTCGACCTGCTCGGACGGTCGGCACGTCCGAGGACCCACAGAATTACTTCCTCGGCAAACAGCTTGAGAAGTTCCCCGGCCTCGACATAGAAAACGCGTGGCGCTCCCACCCGATTTCGGAGGACGCCGCGATCACGGTGATGAACGCCGAGACGTTCGTCGAAGCCTGTACCTATCGAACCTTCGGCGCGAAAGTGTACTATCTACCATACGTGTTTGGTCGGCTGACCCCCGAAACGGTGTATCAACTGTATGGCCTACTGTACAGGGTTGTCGAAGACGGCGGCGACACAACGCCTATCGAACAAGCGCATATCGACCAGCGAGAACAGGACCTTGCTGATCAGCGATTCCGGTTCTATGTCTCAGCAGTCATGCCGCATCAGATGTCCCGGTATGACGTATTCGGTGAGACGCTGAACGGTCGACTCCACTATCCAAAGGAACTCGCGTTCACACACAACCGATTTGTCGAGACCGTCTCTGTGTTCAACACCAGTACAGAGTGGACTGCACCATTACCGACAAACGAGAAGTGGGGGCTACTCTCCGGGAGCGATGAGCAGCTCCACGCTGTCGCAACTGGCTGGTACTTTTATCAGACGTTCGCCGAGCGCGACGATGACGCTGCGGACGCCGACGATCCACGGATCGAGGCGCTCGTCAGCGTGCTGAGTGGCGATGCAATCAGCGTCGATGTCCTACTTGGAGAGTACGTCGACCGAATCATCGACGACCAGACCGACGAGGACGACCACGAGGGCTTTCCAGCGTTTCTGGTCGCCAGCCAGTTCGCTCAACTCTGTGCGCTGGCCGACGCCGACGACCTTGATCTGTTGAAAACAACCGACTCGAGTAAAGAACCGATCACCTACGAACCGAGCTACGAGAGACATACAATGGACAATCATTTTGCCGCAGATGGGGGCCACCCCGCCGAACCGAAACTCGAATCGTTCATCAATGACACACCCGCGCTGTCGCCAGACCACGACGATGATCCCGAATCGGTCTCTAGCGAGCGCCGTGGGGCGTTCCTCCTAGGCGCGCTTGTCGGCGATATCGGGAGCTATCAGGAGTACAGCGAGAACCGCTCGACGACGCTCGTCGACCAGTATCCGGTCAAGTCGATCACCCGGTCACGTATTAAAAAGGTCACTCAGGAGACGGTCGCCAAGACGCTGACCTATACACGAAAAGAAAAGAAACAGAGCGGGATCTATCCTGGAACGAAGGCCGAACACATCGTTGAACGACTTCGCGAGACGATTCTCGATCCAGATCCCGACGACTGGGAGATCGACACTGACGACCTCCGCTTCTACTACGCCCTTGGCGTAACTTACGGAATGAACGACCACCCAGATTGGAACCAGACGGATAGCGACGCAGACGACCCAGCCGAAACCGAGGAGGAACACTAATATGTCCGACACTATCGACACCGTGACGAACCGCTCAGAAATCGTCTTTCTGTACGACGCCGTCGACGCCAACCCGAATGGGAATCCACTCAGTGGCTCAAATCGCCCACGAATCGATCCACAAACCCAGCAGGCTATCGTCACCGATGTTCGACTGAAACGGTATCTCCGCGACCAGCTCGATGACGACGGCCACGGCGTCTACATCCGCAACGTCCAAGAAGAGGGTAACCAGTTCACCCGCGGTGAACTGCTCGAAGATCGACTCAAAGCCGTCGACTACGATGACTACGATCTCAAGGACGACGAGGAAGCCGACCAGTTCCGCGAGGACGTGTTCGGCGAGTTCCTCGACAACAGCGTCGACGTGCGCTATTTCGGTGCGACGATGTCGGTCAACACAGACGATGCCTACGCGAAACATCTGCCGGATCACTTCACAGGTCCGGTGCAGTTCTCGCCCGGCAAATCGATCCACGCGGTCAACGAAAACGAGGAGTACGACAGCCTGACAAGCGTGATCGCAACGCAGGAAAACAAACAGCAGGGTGGGTTCGATCTCGACGACCACCGGATACAGTACGGGCTGATTCGGTTCCACGGACTCGTCGACGAACACGGTGCCGAGGATACCAAACTCACCACGAGCGATGTCGAACGACTCGATACGCTCTGCTGGCGGTCGATCAAAAATCAGACGATCAGCCGAAGCAAAGTTGGCCAAGAGCCACGGCTTTATTGCCGCGTCGAGTACGCCGACGAGAGTTTCCATCTCGGCGGCCTCGATAGGGATCTCGAACTCGACCCCGACAACTCGAAAGCCGACGAAGAGCTGCGGACAGTTCGAGATCTGACACTCGACGTAGAGGGATTCGTCGACCGGCTCGAAAACGCGAGCGACCAGATCAAGCGCGTTAGAGTCGTCGTCAGTGATGTGTTGGATCTCTCTGCTGGCGACGAATCCGGTGGACCTGACGTTCTCTACGATGCACTCCGTGAGGCACTCGGAGCGGACATCGTCGAGATCGTCGATGTATACAACGAACACACCGCAACGCTTCCGACCGACGGCGACACTGCCTAACGATGGGACAGCAATCGTTGGGCGAGTGGTCGACCGAGAGTGATGGTTCGCGCCCGAAGCGCTGTCTCTCGTTTACCATCCGTGGTCCATGGGGACATTTCCGGCGGATCGAGGGCAATATCGTCAAACAGACCTACCGAATCATCCCACGGACGACCGTCGCTGGCCTGCTGGCCGCCGTTGTCGGCATCGAGCGGGACGGCTACTACGATCTGTTCGCCCCCGAGGAGTCAGCAGTCGCCATCGAACCGGTCTGTGAGATCCGGACGATCAATATGCCGATGAACACGCTATCGACGGCGAGCGGTAATCTCCAATCACTCAACGGACGGGGAAAAATCAGCGTGAAACTCCCCGATCCGACGACACTCCGGCAACAGCACAACTACGAAGTACTGGTCGAGCCAGCCTACCGTATTGATATCTCGCTGTCGGACGACGAGTGGTATACTGAACTCCGAGAAATGCTCACGGCAGGGAAATCACACTATGTCCCAAGCCTCGGCCTCTCCGAGCATCTCGCGGAAATCAAGTATCACGGGGAATTCGATGTCGACGCAGGACCACAGGGTGAGTCTGTAGCAGTCGATTCAGCAGTTCCGAACGCGGTCGACGATATCGTTCTCGATGCGGGCACACGCTGTCAGATCGAAGAATCACCGGCGTTTATGCGGGCAGATTCCGGTGGCCGGACGACAACCGGATTCACGACCTACGCGTACAATCCGGATGCGAACCCACTGACGGTTGCCGATATAGAGACTGCTCGTGTCGACGGGCGGACCGTGGTGTTCGTCTGATGGCCAGTCGGTACTCTCATCCACCGGAGAACGGCCATGACGGTGTCGAACTGGTCGACCATCTCGAAGATGTTGCCCGCCGCGTCCGAGAAATCGTTCCTGTCGACGCCGAAACACCCGACGGAGAGTCGCTTCCGGATGTCGTCGAGATACTCGCGTACGTACACGACTTCGGTAAAGCAACGACGTTCTTCCAAGAGTATTTGCTCCATTCGACAGAGCCGGATTTCAAAGAGTACCGATACCATGCACCAGTCGGCTCGTTTGCGGCCTACTACGCGCTTGATGCTCAGGGGTTCGAAACCGAGACCTGTTTGGCGGGTTTCGTTGCGGTCGCCAAACACCACGGTCAACTCACGGATGTCGTAAAATACATTCACGACCGTTCGTACCGTCGCAAAAACGTCTCAGCCGGTTCGTTCAATAGTGCTGAACGACAGCAGACGGCAATTGCAGAACAGTTGGCGGATATCGAGACCCATGTTCCGGAACTTGCAACCAAACTGTTTGACAAGGCGACCAACAAGGCGGGTTCATGGGAGTCGTTTCGAACATCGTTTACCGATGGGCTGCTCGACGAGATTGCTTCGGCCGTCGAGACGGTCGGAAGCGGAGCAACGATCAGTCGAGACTCGTTGTCCGACTCCTGTTACGGACTGGTTCTCGAATGTTGGGGGTCGCTCGTGCTCGCAGATAAGACGAGTGCCGCAAGCCGAAGCGAGGCTACAGGAACCGAACACTCACCCTACGAGGCGGAGCAACCCGCATTGCAGGTGTTGGATGAGTACGTCGACGATCTCGAATCGTCGTCGCCTGCTGATCCGGATGGAAGTCGAACGGAACAACTGAACTACTACCGGTCACGTGCCCGGTCGACTATTGTTGAAAACGCCGCGGCATTCGCCGAGTCCGGTGGTGGGGTTGCGACACTGACGCTACCGACAGGCATGGGAAAAACACTGTCCGGACTGTCGGCCGCCCAGACGATTCGTGACGAACTCGGCGGCCAACGGGTGATTTACGCGCTACCGTTTACGAGTATTATTGATCAGGTCGTCGACGAACTCGAAGAGATCTATGAGACGGACACGCTTGGTCGGCTGCTGACGGCCCACCACCACCTCTCGGAGACCACAATCGTCGACGAGACCGATGAGGATGTCGACAAAGCCGACAGAAACGACGACGTTGCTGGGATGCTCGCAGAAGGATGGCGGGCCGGATTGACGGTAACAACCTTCGTCCAACTATTCGAGAGTCTCGCCGGACCAGCGAACACACAGTCGATGAAGCTACCAGCTCTTCGCGATAGTGTGGTGATCCTCGATGAACCACAGAGCCTCCCGCTCGACTGGTGGAAGCTCGTTCCTCGCCTCATCGAGATGCTGACCGAGCAGTACGATGCGACAGTGATCGCCATGACTGCTACCCAACCCCAACTGTTCGACGAAGCGACGGAACTGGTCGACGATCCCGACGTATACTTCGAGACGACAGCCCGCGTCCAGTACGAACTCGACCGGTCGACCGAGCGGTATATCGACGCCCAAGAAGGGCCGAAATCGTACGCCGACGCAGCCACCGAGCTTCACAACGCTGTCGAGTCCGGTGAGTCGACACTCGCAGTCTGCAACACAATCGATAGCGCGAGGACTCTGTTCGATCACGCTACTGATCTCGAAGCGTCGCTCCTGAGCGTGGGTGAGGTCTATGCAAACGCACTCGAAACCGTCGAGACAACAGCCGACCTCGATCCAACTGAACTGGCAGCCGAGATCGTGGACAGCGGCGACCAATCAGTACTCCACCTTTCGACACGACTTCGGCCGGTAGATCGACTTATGCTGATCGAAACGGCAAAAGAACTCACAAAGCGTGGGCATGGCCTGCTGGCTGTCTCGACACAGCTCGTCGAGGCTGGTGTCGACATTAGTTTCGACCGAGTCTACCGGGATCTGGCCCCCATCGATAGCATCGTGCAGGCGGCCGGACGCTGTAATCGGTCGTTCGAGCGGGACCGAGGCCACGTTACGGTTTGGTGGCTCGACGTTCCTGACGAACAACAAAAAACACCTGCAGAGGCAGTGTACAATCGCGGTGCGACACTGCTTCCGGTGGCGGCCGAGACGCTCGATTCCGTTCGTGGTGAAGAATCTGTGCTGTCGGAAAGAGCTGTTGCTCGAACAGCAGTCAAGCAGTATTATAAGACACTCCACGAGCAGAAGGACGTTGGCAAAGCGGCATACGCGGAGTATGTCGACGACGCGAGAGGAGACAAACTGGCGGAGTTGTCGCTTATTGATCAGCGAAATGCTGTCGACATTGTTATTTGTCGAACCAATGCCGAACGAACTCGCGTTGAGAACGTCCGAGAAGCGTGGCGAAACTACGATTTCGACCAGGTTCGTCGACTGATGGACGAACTCAAAGAGACGAGAGTATCGATTCCAGTATATCGAGGCGAGTCGGACAAAACTGAGAAACTCGGACAGTTGAATCCGATCCACTCGGATTCCGATGTATTGTGTCTCGACATTCGGGAACACGGTCTCGGCCAGTATTTTAACGAGAGTACCGGGTTCGTGATACCTGATAGCACTGCTGAGAGGCGGATACTGTGACCGACTCGGACCCAGTCGGCCGCCTCCTCGCAACCGCCCGTGGCGAACCAGTCGACGATCCCTTCCGCGTGACGGGCGTGATGATGCAGTACTACCACGTCTGCAAGCGAGAACTCTGGTTCGAAAGCCGGAATCTCGAAATAAACCGTGAGAACGCGACTGTCGTTCGTGGGACACGAGTCGACGAGACAGCCTACAGCGACAAGCGCGAGAACCTTCATTTGGGTATGATCTCGCTGGATCTCTTGGATGACGGTCGCGTCGTTGAAATTAAACCTTCCTCGGCACTCACCGAGCCCGCTGAGATGCAGCTGTCGTACTACCTCTGGTATCTCGACCGCGTTGCAGATGTTCAGCGCGATGGCGTCCTCGCCCATCCCCGAGAACGAAATCGAGAGCCAGTTGAACTAACTGACGAGCGCGTCGAAAAAGTCGAAGCAGCGGTTCGAGGGATTCACAGCATAATCACCCAGTCATCGCCGCCACCGGCTGAGGAAAAGCCGTTCTGTGACTCCTGTGCATACCACGACTTCTGTTGGTGTTGACAATGGATAGAAACTACCACGTGTTTTCCGACGGCCGACTCGAACGCAACGACGACACCCTTAGACTCGTTACTGAGGACGACGAGAAAAAATACATTCCAATCGAGAACGCTGAGGCGTTCTTTCTGCATGGCCAAATCGATTTCAACACTCGATTGATGTCGTTCTGTAACGAACATACCGTTGCACTCCATGTCTTTGGCTGGGAGGATTATTACAGCGGCTCCGTGATGCCCAAGCGCGGCCAGACCTCCGGCAAGACGGTTGTCGAGCAGGTTCGGGCCTACGAAGACACACAGCACAGACGCCAGCTTGCGGCCGCAATCATCCGTGGAAGCATTCACAATATGCGGACAAACGTGGTCTACTACAATGGCCGCGACCACGATCTCGAAACTGAAATCAGTGATCTGGAAACTGCAGCAGGGCGTGTCGACACGAGTCTCCCGATTGACGAGTTGATGGGAATCGAGGCGACCGCTAGAAAGGCCTACTACCGGAGCTTCAATGAAATCCTGCCGAGTGAGTTCCAGCTTGCCCGCCGAGAATATAATCCGCCGCCGAACGAAATTAACAGTCTTATTTCGTTCGGTAACTCACTGGTGTATGCCAACTGTGTTTCGGCAATCAGAGCAACCGCTTTGGATCCGACGATCAGCTATCTGCATGAGCCCGGAGAACGCCGATACTCGTTGTCACTTGATCTCGCAGATCTCTTCAAACCGTTACTCGCTGATCGAGTGCTGTTCCGTCTCGTGAACCGACAGCAGATATCCAGTTCTGACTTCGAGACCGAACTCGGGTCGTGTCTCCTAAACGAGAGCGGGCGAAAAACATACACAAAGACGTTTGAAGAGGCACTTGAGAGAACGGTCGACCATCCAGAACTGAATCGGAAGGTTAGCTACCAGTATCTGCTTCGGCTGGAAGCCTACAAACTGAAGAAACATCTTCTCACTGGCGAAGAGTACGATTCGTTCAAGCGATGGTGGTAGTATGTATGTCGTGATGGTGTACGATTTAGAAGCTGAACGGACTCATAAGGCTCTCAAATTGGGTCGACGGTATCTGACCCACGTTCAAAACTCAGTTCTTGAGGGTGAAATTTCAGAGGGTGATCTCAAAACACTGCAAAACGAAATCGACGATCTGTTGAAACCAGGAGAGTCGACGATCATCTACGAATTTTCCTCAGATACACTGCTCAACCGTACCGTGTACGGTGAAGATCCCACCGAGGATCAACGGTTTCTCTGAGTTTCCGTCAACCCCCCGGGGGTTTGGGGGTGATTGGGGGTCGACCGAAGTGCTTTAGTATAGCCGTCCGGTAGAGAGCTTGTGACCCGTATTTCGGGCATGGTTTCAGACGAACTCTCGTGAGGTTGAAGCGAGCAACGTCCGCGAGTGGAGCGCCTCGTCCATCGTGTTTCAGACGAACTCTCGTGAGGTTGAAGCGCACTAGAGCCGATCCTCAAAATCGGCTTCGCGATCGTTTCAGACGAACTCTCGTGAGGTTGAAGCAGTACAGGGCCGCTGCGTGGTCTACAACTTTTAATCGTTTCAGACGAACTCTCGTGAGGTTGAAGCAAAAAACTCGTCGACAGAGACGGCAGCGGAACCGTAGTTTCAGACGAACTCTCGTGAGGTTGAAGCACAAACGTAGCTGACTAGCCGGAATCTGGGCCTCTCGTTTCAGACGAACTCTCGTGAGGTTGAAGCACGTACCAGCCAACCTCAAGACCGTGTGCGGACACAGTTTCAGACGAACTCTCGTGAGGTTGAAGCCCTCCGAACAGAACAGCGCCGCCAGCGACCGCCGCCAGTTTCAGACGAACTCTCGTGAGGTTGAAGCGCTCTCCTCTTGGGTCCGCTCGATGAACTCCTCGAAGTTTCAGACGAACTCTCGTGAGGTTGAAGCTCAACACACACCGCGTGCGTGCCGTTGAGTTCCTGGAGTTTCAGACGAACTCTCGTGAGGTTGAAGCGACTGTGACGGTGTCGGCCTTGTGTTCGCAATGGTTTCAGACGAACTCTCGTGAGGTTGAAGCGACATTGCAACTGGACCAACGGGTTGGCTTGACTTAGTTTCAGACGAACTCTCGTGAGGTTGAAGCGATGGGTATAACTCTAGTATCCGTGAGAATGGTCGTTTCAGACGAACTCTCGTGAGGTTGAAGCGACCACGCAAATCCCGAGGTGCCAGCTATCGAGCTCGTTTCAGACGAACTCTCGTGAGGTTGAAGCGACCGCGCCCCATTCGTGATTCATGTTTGTGCCGTGTTTCAGACGAACTCTCGTGAGGTTGAAGCCGCGGTGTGTAGCTACTCGAAGACGGCCCGCAGCGGGTTTCAGACGAACTCTCGTGAGGTTGAAGCGCCTCCTGGAAGACTTCGCCCGCTTCGTCGCTGAGTGTTTCAGACGAACTCTCGTGAGGTTGAAGCACTGCAGGGCGCTGGGGCATCTTTGTCACCCCACGGTTTCAGACGAACTCTCGTGAGGTTGAAGCATAAACAAAGCTGCCAACTTCGAAAACCCCAGTGGGGTTTCAGACGAACTCTCGTGAGGTTGAAGCGTGAACAAGGCTGCCAACTTCGAAACCCCCAGTGGGGTTTCAGACGAACTCTCGTGAGGTTGAAGCGGGGGCCACACGGTGTCAGGTACTACGACCGTTCGAGTTTCAGACGAACTCTCGTGAGGTTGAAGCATGTTGACGACACCGAACTCGGCAGCCATGGACTGGTTTCAGACGAACTCTCGTGAGGTTGAAGCATGTTGACGACACCGTGCTTGGCGGCCATGGACTGGTTTCAGACGAACTCTCGTGAGGTTGAAGCAAACCGCCTGACAAGCCTGTGAGCGGCTTTGACGGGTTTCAGACGAACTCTCGTGAGGTTGAAGCGACTGTGACGGAGACTCCGGTGGGTGTCTCAAACCCGTTTCAGACGAACTCTCGTGAGGTTGAAGCATACTGAGTCTCACCCGTTTCACTGTACAACGTGTTTCAGACGAACTCTCGTGAGGTTGAAGCGCCCCCACCGTCTCACCCTCGTGCGCCCCGTGATTGTTTCAGACGAACTCTCGTGAGGTTGAAGCGTCGGCTTCGGTTTGGTTCCACATTGCAGTTGGAGTTTCAGACGAACTCTCGTGAGGTTGAAGCGGGGATCTAGAGGGTGCCCCCCACCCTTGGTGGCACGTTTCAGACGAACTCTCGTGAGGTTGAAGCTGTTCCAATCTGCGCCTCAACCCTCATAGATCGCGTTTCAGACGAACTCTCGTGAGGTTGAAGCGACCTCAGTCATCGTCGTCACTCCATGCGTCCTCGTTTCAGACGAACTCTCGTGAGGTTGAAGCGGCCACCAGCGGCAGGCGTTCCAGCGACAAGACGGGGTTTCAGACGAACTCTCGTGAGGTTGAAGCTCGGTGAGAACGGTCAGGTTGTGGATCGGGTTGACAGTTTCAGACGAACTCTCGTGAGGTTGAAGCAACAAATAACTACGGTTTTCGATGGGGGTAACTCTAGTTTCAGACGAACTCTCGTGAGGTTGAAGCAGCATGAAACGCGACCGAAACGAATCAGGACAGTACGCGTTTCAGACGAACTCTCGTGAGGTTGAAGCAGTCTCGACGCCCGGGATGACGCGATCGGCGAGATGGTTTCAGACGAACTCTCGTGAGGTTGAAGCGACCTCTGCTGAGGCCGTCCGTAAAGCAAAAAAGAGTTTCAGACGAACTCTCGTGAGGTTGAAGCATTGGTGGATTTTACGCCGCCGAATCGACAGACAATGTTTCAGACGAACTCTCGTGAGGTTGAAGCGTGCCACTGTCGTCGAGCGTGTCGGCCAGGAGTACGTTTCAGACGAACTCTCGTGAGGTTGAAGCCACTCACATCGTCCTTGCACCGGCCGCGCCGCGTAGTTTCAGACGAACTCTCGTGAGGTTGAAGCAAGAAGTACTGACCAGAGATATCGAGACCGATGAAGTGTTTCAGACGAACTCTCGTGAGGTTGAAGCAGGCACATCGAGGGGGGTAGCTACCGATTGCGCAGGTTTCAGACGAACTCTCGTGAGGTTGAAGCGGCCCATCAGGCCCATCTAATTCAAGGTCGGTTCCAGTTTCAGACGAACTCTCGTGAGGTTGAAGCCCGCATTGATATCGAAGTCGTCGGTATGGTCGGTTCGTTTCAGACGAACTCTCGTGAGGTTGAAGCCTTTTCAGCTTTGCCCGCCGGGTATCCCGACGGCGGTTTCAGACGAACTCTCGTGAGGTTGAAGCTTTTAGACGTCGCGTCATTTAGTCACCCGAAACGTGTTTCAGACGAACTCTCGTGAGGTTGAAGCAGCTTATCGCCGTCACGTAACCACCGGATAGCGTGTTTCAGACGAACTCTCGTGAGGTTGAAGCGCTCACCCTCGGCCTCGGTCGGCGCGTCCTCAACTGTTTCAGACGAACTCTCGTGAGGTTGAAGCAGCTAGCCGCTGAGTGGTCCGACATGAGCGACACATGTTTCAGACGAACTCTCGTGAGGTTGAAGCTTTTGGCTCCACACGAGGCCGTAGTCTTCGGTGGTTTCAGACGAACTCTCGTGAGGTTGAAGCGAGAGACACGGGCCGGACGCTTTCACGGCGGCTCAGGTTTCAGACGAACTCTCGTGAGGTTGAAGCATTGCCTGATAGCCGAGTTCTCCTAAGTCAGTCCGTTTCAGACGAACTCTCGTGAGGTTGAAGCGAGATACCGACCTACACCACAGGCTCACTGAGAGTTTCAGACGAACTCTCGTGAGGTTGAAGCGACGACCGCCTTCGACGGGTCGACTAACGGCGTACGTTTCAGACGAACTCTCGTGAGGTTGAAGCCGTTTCCCAGCGGAACGACCTCAACGGTGACGATAGCGTTTCAGACGAACTCTCGTGAGGTTGAAGCAGGACAAGAGCGACGAACTGACGTGCCGAGTAGTCGTTTCAGACGAACTCTCGTGAGGTTGAAGCAGGTAGTTGTATCCACAGCAGGCGCAGATATTGTTGTTTCAGACGAACTCTCGTGAGGTTGAAGCTTATTGTCGGCGTCTTTGCCCTGGACTGTGATTTGTTTCAGACGAACTCTCGTGAGGTTGAAGCCAATCCTCAGTACTTCACAAAGCCGCTTAGTTAGAACGTCTGCTTGCTGAAGGTGTGTCTAAAACCAAACAAGCAGACGGTGAGATCCACGAGGACCAGCTTCTTAACTTTCTCGTCAACCGC
>Ga0136597_1000721_pt1 | contig 13509 bp, 16 predicted proteins | sample AntRauTorcE11898_FD_101385 | JGI IMG/M metagenome (GOLD analysis project Ga0136597, IMG submission 101385) | Saline lake microbial communities from Rauer Islands, Antarctica - Metagenome Torckler E11 #898 | ecosystem: Environmental > Aquatic > Non-marine Saline and Alkaline > Saline | place... | reverse complement strand
ATGACAAATCAGTAAGAGAAACTTTAGAACAAGCTCCTGAAGCTATACGCAAACATTTAGAAATGATCTTCAGGAATTCTGAACGAGAGCTATTAGTAGAAGATGCAGTAGGAGGTAAAATCTATGTGATCGAAGAAACGAAAGACTTTAAGCACATGAAATTGGCAAATGAAGAATCCTTAGAGAAACTGCCAATTTCTAAAATCAATAACCTTGATATTGAGTTTGTAGAGTGGGTTGGTGATAATCACGAGTATCTATTCGTTGTAGATCTTATTAACGCTATAGGTGCATCTGCATATTTTGTACCTAGAAAGTTTGTAGATACTCGAATGAAAAGAATGTTTTCAAAATTTATTACAAAGGATGATAATGAGAATAACACGGAAAAGCATGATTGACGGGATTGCCCGTACAAGAGATATTGATGCCACACAAGAGCAAATAGATCTTTATCAGAAAGGTAAAGGTTTAATTCAAAACATTTTCCCAAATCTCTCTGCAGATGATAGGGAATTCATTAAGACTGGCATTACTAGCGAACAGTGGGATGCTATGTTTACAGACGAAGAAAAGGACTAAAAAATGATTGTAAAAAATTGCCAAGTATTTTACGGAAAGTTGATTCCGAATCGACCTAACGACCGCTACAATAAGAATAACCCTGCTTGGGAAATTCAATTGAGAACTAGTGATCCTGAGCAGAAAGACGAGTGGAAAAGTAAAAATCTTAATCCAAAGCTTATGATTCATAAAGAGGGAGATAATGAGGGTGAGCCTCTTTTGGATGATGAGGGTAAGAAACAATGGCGTGTTAATCTAAAGAAGAACAGTAAGAATCGTCATGGAGAGCCTTCTGACCCCGTTGAAGTTGTCAATGCAGCTAAACAACCGGTTGATCCAGGAACTATCGGAAACGGTTCTGTTGCGAATATCAGGACATTTCAATATGAGTATGAACGCGATGGAGAAGAACGTGTTGCGAACGTACTAATGGGTGTTCAGCTTACTCATCATATTATCTATGAGCCTGCGTTCGAGGACTTTGACGATGAAGGAAAGACAAAAATCACTCTTCCAGAAGATGAAGAGGATGGTGATAGCGATACTTCAGAAGAAGAAGAGGAAGAGTCTGAAGAGGAAGAGTCTGAAGAAAAGTCCGACAAATCTTCTGAAAGCGTTCCAGAAAAGTCAGGAACCATTGCTAAAAAGACTAAGCCTTCGGCACCGAAAAGTAAAGTACCGAAGGCAGCCTTTTGATCGTAATTAATTAGTCAGTTTGTTTTGGACTGCGTAGAGACTAATCTCTAACAAATTCGGCTTACGTTATAACACGTGATAAAATTCGAGTGCCGACCGGCCAGTCCATTTTTCTAAAAGGGAAAATTCATGAGCAATAGACAATTTTTAAAAGAAGAGAAAAAAGTTGAAATAAAAAGAGAAGAGGATTCTATCAGAATCACACCAGAAGCTCCTCAACATTACCGCGATTACGTTGATGACTCGCAGTGGATTGATATAATGTCAAAAATCCCCACTCTTCGTGATCCTGTAAAGTTTGAAGCAGCACTTGAATTGCAAATTAGAAAGTATCTTGACAGACTTAATCAGAAAGATAACAGTATTCAAGAACTCAAGAAAGCACGATTCTACTTATGTTATCTCATTGAGTATAAGAGAAATGATAATAAGATTCTTCCAGCAACTCTTTTAAACAAATTCCTTGAAAAGTTCGATGAAAACGCTACAAACCATTACAGAGAAATTTTTTATAGAGGCTTAGAAGATTCACGAGAAAAAGAGGATTAAAGATGTCTGATTATATATTTGATATTGAGACTGATGACCTTTTAATAGGATGTACAAAATTGCATTGTGTAGTTTTAATCGATATTGATACGCAAGAAATTCATAAGTTTCGACCGAATGATGATAAATGGGCGTACTTGCTTGAATCCTCAGATATTGTCTCTGGGCATAATATAATGGGTTTTGATTTACCTGCGCTCAACAAACTGACAAACTTTAAGCTACCTAAAGCAGTTAGAGCACAAGACACTCTGATCTTATCTGAAGTCTTAAATTATCGAAGATTTGGTTTTAAAGGCCATTCATTAAGAGTTTGGGGTGAATATCTAGACTTCCCTAAGATTGAGTTCAAAGAGTTTGAGGAGTTTTCTGAGGAAATGCTTAAGTATTGTATTCAAGATACAATGCTTAATCTGAAAGTTTATTATATTCTGGCTGAAGAGCTAGCAAGGATGTCACAAAGTAAACATTTCGGTAAGCTTATTGAATATATTAAAGCAGAGCATTCAGCCGCAACGTGGTGCGCAAGAGCGGAATTGGAAGGTTGGCCTTTTAATGTAAAAGCTGCATTTGCACTTAAAGACGAATTAGAAGAAAAAATCGCAGTAGCAACTAAACGTCTGCAACCCAAACTAGGCTGTAAGGTTGTAGCAGTAGATAAAGTAAAAGAAGAAGTACCAGCTAAGCAAGTTAAATGGACTAAGGATGGTTTTTACCATGCGCATATTGCTAATTGGTTTGATATAGAACCCTGCGAAGGACATCCTAGTATGTCTCAACCTATTATGGGTGACTACAGTAGGATTAAAGTAGCACCGCTTGGCCTTAATTCAGTAAACGATGTTAAAATCTTTTTAAATAGAGTCGGTTGGAAGCCCACTGAATTTAATTATAAGAAAGTTAATGTGGACGGTCGCACGAAAAGCATTCCAAGCTCCCCTAAGATTACAGAAGACAGTTTAGAATTCTTAGGTGGTGATGGTAAGCTATACGCTGAGTATTTAATGGCAAATTCTAGAAATAATATTCTACATACTTGGTTAGAGAATATTGATGAAAATGGTAATCTGCACGGAAATTGCAAAGTAATTGGAACACCTAGTATGAGAGCGACACACAGAGTAATTGTCAATGTGCCTTCGTTAGATAGCGAATACGGGCCTGAAATGCGTGAGCTTTTTGTAGCAAAGCCAGGTTGGAAAATTGTAGGTTGTGATTCGAAAGGAAACCAGGCAAGAGCATTAGCCCATTACTTAAACGATAAAGAGTATATTCGGATTTTGTTAGAAGAAGATATTCATCAATATAATGCAGACAAATTGACATCAGCCTTGCATAAACTAGGCTTTACAAAAGATATCTTAATTGACAAAGGCTTACCAGACGGTAAGGTACCGCGCTCCGCAGCTAAACGTGTCTTCTACGCTTTATTGTTCGGTGCAGCAGGTACAAAGCTTTGGATTTATATCTTTAAAGAGACAAATGCAGACAAAGGCAATGATCTTAAAAAAGCTTTCTTAAAGGAAGTACCTGGATTTGCAGGATTAATTAAATCGTTAAATAAGACTTTCTCTAGCACATTAAAGCAAGGCTATGGATATATTCCTTCAATAGCTGGTAACAGAATCTATGTAGACAGCCGACACAAGCTTCTTGTATACCTGCTACAGGCGTGTGAGAAGATCACTTGTGCGACAGCAGTCAAGCTTGCTATGGACGAATTAGACGAGCGTGGAATTCCTTATGTACCCCTCATTTTCTACCACGATGAGTTTCAGGTTATGGTACCAGAAGAAAACGCAGAAGAAGTGAAAGAAATAGGAAGTAGAGCGTTCAAGGAAGCGCCTAAGCGTTATGGTATCACGATCATGGATGGAGATGGTATGATTGGCAATAATTGGAAGGAGACACACTAATGATACGTTCAGAAATGCTTAGACTTATTTTAATCGAAGAATTAGCTGAAGTTCAACAAGCTTTAAGTAAGTGTTTAAGGTTTACAGAGCATAACAGTTATGAAGAAATCTCTAATTCAGATAGAGTGAGAAATGAAATGATCGATGTATTTACTCTTCTTTTCATGATTCAAAGAAATGACGGTACAAACTTTATACCGGACTTCGATAACCCTGAAGTGGAATTTAAAGTTAAAAAGAAAGTAGACCGAGTGGAACATTATCTTTCATTTTCTAAAGAAAAAGGATCACTTAATGAAAACAATAGCACTCATTGATGGCGATGTTCTTGCATATTTTGCCGCATATAATGCTTATCAAAGATATGTAACAAGATACGAAAAAGAAGAAGTTCAAGAACATGGTAGAGTCTTAATCAACTTAGACGAGCATGGTAACAAAGTAGCGAGATGTGTTCGAGTAGAAGATGAACCAGACTGCTTAATGGATGCTTTAGCTATATTCAAAAAAGACGTAAAACATATCTTAGACAACCTTTACGCTGAAGATAAAATGATTGCAATTAAAGGTAATGATAATTTTAGAGATTATTTTTTCGAAGATTATAAAAAACCTAGGCATAAGCGAGCAAAGAGCAACCCTGTATCTGCAATGGTAACTGAAGTCAGAAAGCTATTAGAATACGAAAGACTTGCGAAGCCTGCACATGGTCGCGAAGCTGATGACTATCTAAGAATATGGCAGCTAGAGTGTTTAGAGCGAGGCGATACTCCTGTAATTTGCAGTGTAGATAAAGATCTCAGATGTATCCCAGGCTTACACTATCACCTTAAGACTAAGGAAGTAATTAAAGTCGAAGAAACAGAAGGATTGAGATTCTTTTATAGTCAATTGCTTCAGGGTGATCCTACTGATAATATTCCTGGATTAGCTGGCGTAGGACCCAAGAAGGCTGATGCCGTGCTTGAAGGAGTGACTGACGAACTTGAAATGCAGGAAATTGTAGTAAGTTATTATTTAGAGAAAATGGGAGAAGATGCATGGTTAGATTTTCTTAACTTTAACGGAAAATTACTACATATTCAAAGACATGAAGAAGATTGGTTTGATGCTTCAGAATGGGAGTTAACGAGGAGCTTACATGCATAAGTTTACAGGCAAGGTACCAACGACTTCTCGACTAAGCAGCCTTCCAGACATTGATAAGAATAGAGTATTTAATAATGGTATCTGGCAATTCGATGAAGAAATGAATTCAAATAAATATAAAGGATTCATTTATTTAATTCATGATCCTTTTATGTCTAGATTTTATCTAGGTAAAAAGAATTTTAGAAGCACTCGTGGCCAGAATAAAGGTAGGGAAATGGATTGGAGAACGTATAAATCGTCCTCAAAATCTATTAAAGCTATGTTAGAAGAACGTTCTCTTTCTGACTTTGAATTTTACTGCATTGAACAATACACTACATTAGGAGGTTTATCACATGCTGAGACATGGTCACTTTGTGTAGTAGAAGCCTTGACTACAGACGATTGGTATAATAGACTCATAAACAAAGTGTCTTGGGTAGTTAACGAGAAAGTGACGAATGACCATAAGAAAAGACTCGGTGAACTCATCGGGCGTGAAATTATAGGAGCAATTTAATGAAATTTATTTTACAGATTAGCGTAGTAGTAACAGCAATAGCAGGTCTTCTTCTGCTTAATATAGAGCTTTTTAAGTTTTTTACAGAAGGACAAATGGACAGCTTTGTAGTCTACGCAGGTGCTATCTTGCTACTAGACGCTATGGGTCTTTCTACATTTGTTAAGAAGGAGGCGTAATGAGTGATACTAGCGCTTTGCTGCCTGAGCGTTATTCATGCCTTGCTTGTGGTTCATCTGACGCTAGGCGAAAGTATAGTGATGGTGGTTCTTACTGTTTCTCTTGTAAATCATTGTTCAATAACGAAAAAGAAGCGCAAAATTCTAGTAAGTCTGAAAAAACAAGTAGACTAAAAGTACCTTCTAGTAAGATTAAAAAAACTAGGATCGACCTTCCGACTATAGAAGAAATCCCTGAGCTAATGTCAGCTGCAATTGAAGGTAGAAAGATTTCACAAGAAATTTGTAGCATATTTGGAGTTAAGATAAGTTACAATGAGAACGGAGAACCTGCAGCCCATTATTATCCTTATGGTGATGATGCGTATAAAGTCAGAATCTTACCTAAAGAGTTTATATGGATCCCTAAAAAGAATGATAAACTTTTCGGGCAACATGTTAAATTTTCGGGTAAGAGAACAAGACTCACAATTGTAGAAGGTGAAATTGATGCGCTAAGTGTTGCCCAAGCTTTTTATGAAAAATATGAAGGGAGGATTTATCCAGTAGTTTCAGTCCCTTCTGCTACAATGCTAAAATCTCTAGTAGAGCAAAGAGACTGGATTAGATCCTATGAAGAAGTTGTTATTTTCTTTGATAACGATGAAGTAGGTAGAGAAGCAGCTAAGAATGCTGCAAGGATAGTAGGTGCAGACAAAGCTAAGATTCTAACTTGTATCAGAAAAGACGCTAATGAAGTTTTGATGAAAGATGGTATTGAAGAACTTGTATACGCTATATTTGATGCTGATACTTACGTGCCTAGCGGAATTGTACGAAAGGATGAAGTTTGGAAGCAATTAGTTGAATACAACAATATCAAATCGACACCTTTTCCTGAATGTATCAAAGGATTAAATGACAAGTTAAAAGGTACTCGAAGAGGTGAAATTACCTTGTTTATCTCTGGTACTGGTGCAGGGAAGTCTACAATGTTACGGGAAATGATGCTGGATTTCTTAGAAAAAACTGATGAAAAAATTGGTGTTATATCTCTTGAAGAGTCTCCAGCAGAGACTGGTAGAAAGTTAGCAGGTATGGCATTAAAAAGAAATCCAGCAAAAGAAGAAATTCCTTTAGATGATTTAAAAATAGGGTTTGAAAAAGTGTTCGGTAAGTTAAACAGTGAGGATGAGGAACGATTAATTATTCTAGACCATCAAGGCTCAGTAGATGATTCTGATCTGATGGATAAATTAGAGTATATGTCACTCATGGGATGTTCAAGATTGTTTATCGATCACATTACTATTCTCGTTTCCGAAGGTGCTGGTAGGTTAGCTGGCAATGAGGCACAAGATAAAGTAATGAATGACCTTCTCCGTTTATGTAAAAAGCATAACGTATGGATTGGCTTAGTGTCTCACTTACGCAAAACACCGAGTGGTAACGCTAGCGCATTTGAAGAAGGCAACATGCCGTCGATTGATGATATTAGAGGCTCAGGTTCGATTAAGCAAATTTCTTATGACATCGTGGCATTCGCGAGAGACATGCAAGCTAAGTCTGATGTAGCGAGAAATACTATTTCGCTATCAGTACTTAAGTCACGCTTTACAGGTCTGACAGGATTTGTAGATGGCTCTCGTTATAATTACGATACAGGTCGGTTAGAATATAGACCTAAGACTTCTAATCCGAACTCAAATAATGCAGAATTTGAAGATGAGTCGGGAACAATCACTGAATTACAATAGCTAGAGGAACAGTATGCAACAGCCTATTACGATTAGAGAACTTGAAAGAGATATTGAAAATATAGTTACACCATGGTCTACCGTAGGGTATCTTACATATAAACGGACATATGCACGTAAGCTAGATGAAAGTCTTCCTGATGATTCACCTACAGAAGAATTTGAAGACACTGCAGATAGGGTAATTGAAGCATGCGATCGGCAATTAAATTGCGGATTTAGTCTCAGTGAAGAATTGCGGCTCAAGCAATTTTTATTGAACCTTAAGTTTTCGGTCGCTGGAAGATTTATGTGGCAGCTAGGCACTAAGACTGTAGATCGAATTGGTCTGGCGTCATTACAAAATTGTGCATTCACAACGGTAGATGAACCAATACGACCCTTTACGTGGGCTATGGACATGCTTGCATTAGGCTCTGGAGTAGGGTATAACATCCAACGTGAGAATGTAGCGAAGATACCTTCTGTTAAGACTCATTTCAGCGCACCACGTAAAGTAAATAGCGCAGGGGCAGATTTTATTGTACCTGACAGCAGAGAAGGCTGGGTAAAACTTTTAGGCAAAGTTCTAAAGTCTGCTTTTTTATCTAAGCATAAGACTCAAGGTACATTTACATTTAGTACTCAAGTTGTACGTGGAAAAGGCGCACCTATCAAAGGATTTGGTGGTGTAGCTTCCGGACCTGAAGATCTTGTTTGGGGAATTGGTCAGATTAGCAAAGTTCTCGAGAGACGTCGAGGGAGGCAAATCAGACCTATCGATGCGCTTGATATTATGAACATTATTGGTCACATTATTGTTGCGGGTAATGTCCGAAGATCAGCACAAATTGCTATTGGGGACGCAGATGATATCGATTTCCTAAGAGCAAAACGATGGGATCTTGGTGGTGTTCCTAATTGGCGTGCTATGAGCAATAATAGTGTTGTCTGTAACGACATTCGTATGCTTAACAATCTTTTCTGGGAAACATATGAAGTAGCAGGTGAGCCATATGGTTTGATTAATTTAGAGCTATCTAGAGCTATCGGTCGAACTGGTGAATATCAATACCCTGACCCAGATGTTATGGGCTATAACCCATGCGCTGAACAAAGTTTAGCAGATAAAGAAACTTGTTGTCTTGCTGAAATTTTCCTTCCTAACATTGATAGTTATGAAGAGCTGCTAGATGTTCTTGAGTATGCTTATAGAATTTGTAAACATTCACTAACATTACCTTGTCACCATCACGATACCCAAGAGATTGTGCATAGTAATATGCGAATGGGTATCGGTATGACGGGTGTACTTCAAGCTTCAACTGAACAACGCGTGTGGCTAAAAACCGCATATGAGTACTTACGTGAGTATGACGCTCAATATTCTAAAGAAAATAATTTTCCACAATCCATAAAATTGACTACGGTAAAACCTTCGGGTACGTTGTCGTTGCTTCCTGGGACTACACCGGGGATTCATCCAGCATATGCTCAGTATATGTATCGGAGAATACGGATTGCAACTAATCACCCCCTTGTAGAATCATGCAGAAAAGCCGGATACCCCATTGAACCTGCATTAAATCAAGATGGCTCTTTTGACCACAATACAATGGTTGCAACTTTCCCATTTGCGCATCCTGAAGGCACAATACTTGCTGAGGAGATGTCAGCTATTGATCAGTTGAAAGAAGTAAGTAGAATGCAACGCGAATGGTCTGACAATAGTGTAAGTTGTACTGTATACTACAGAAAAGAAGAATTGGAAGAAATTAAAGAGTACCTAAAAGAAAATTACAAAGATAATCATAAATCACTTTCTTTCTTATTGCATTCAGACCATGGCTTTGTGCAAGCACCCCTCGAAAAAATAAGCAAAGAGGTATATGATGCGCTTGTTGCTAATACTGAAATTATTACTAGTGTAGATTATGCTACATTTGAAGCGGACGATGAGTGTGCTAGCGGAATGTGTCCTGTAAGATAAGCAAACCTATTTAATTTGTTGTAATGTGATAAAATCCACCGGTTATGCCTTCCGGACAAAAAGGCTATATTATTGTTCATTTAACTTAATAAAAGGAGTTCCACAATGATGTCATATCTTGTCGTAACCAATTGTCGCAATAAGGAGCCTGCATATCAGGTTTTTAATGATTTGGAAGACGCTAAAGACTGTGCCACTCAACAGCTAATGCCACCGATTAACGGGATTGTCGCTATTTATGAGCTTAAGTTTAAAGGTGAGATCTCTACGAAGATTAGCTTTGAGCCACCGATGGTAGTCTCAGATGACAGGTGATGAAGTTTATGACATCCTCCGTAACGTTGAAGATGAACCTTCTAATAATGGTACAATCGATTTACTTGCTTGCTTCATTGAGTTTGACTTGTTTGCAGAAGTTTTGAATTACGCTTATAATCCTTTTATTCGTTTTCATCTTAAGAGCGATTCTTTACCAGGTGTTACTGGCCAAGGTTCTGAAGAGTTTGGAGAAGAGGACATTGCGCTTTTAAAGAAACTTGCGAGTAGAGACTATTCAGGAAACTTAGCAAAAGTGAAAGTAGAAGAAAGGATGAAAGAGTTAACAGTAAAATCTTGCTGGCTTTTTAAAGATATTCTCGATAAAGATCTAAAAGCAAATATCGGTGCCAAGACTATCAATAAGGCACAAAAAGGTTTTATCCCTGAAACACTGTACATGCGTTGTTGTCTTCCAAAAGATGTTCGAAACTTTAAATGGGAAGGGGCATATGTACAGGAGAAAGCAGATGGCATGTTCGTGACTATTACCATAGAGGCGGACAATGTCACTGTCATGAATAGAACTGGTTTACTCTTCTCTAAGGGAGCTTTTGACAAGATTGAAGAAGAGCTTGCTTCAATTAATTTAGAAGTTTTTGACTTACCCCCAGTAATACAATTGCAAGGAGAACTTTTAGTAACATTTGAGGGTGAAATTTTACCTAGAAAGACAGGTAATGGCCTTTTAAATAGTATCTTAAAAGTAAATGAAGCAATGCCAGTTGGGGTTGGCTTCGTATACTACGTTTGGGATTTAATTGGCTATGATTCTTTGCTAAAGAAAATTGATAGAACTCCATACCATCGTCGTTTCGATTCAGTATTGAAGCTATGCGAAACGTTGTGTCACATCAAGCCTATTAGTTTCAAAATAGTGAATGCTGAAGAAGAAGCGATGGATTTCTTCAAGGCTAGGCTGATAGAAGGTAAAGAAGGCGCTATTGTAAAAGAGCGAAATGCTATATGGAAAAATGGCACATCAAAACAGCAATTTAAGCTAAAAGCTGAGAAAGAGTGCGAGCTAAAAATTAAAGGGTTTCGTGAGGGTACTGGTAAGAATGAAAAAACATTTGGCTCAATTATCTGTGTTTCTTCTGATAATAAATTGGAGGTAGCAGTAGCAGGTCTTTCGGACGATATGCGAGAATACATCTGGAACGACCGTGATGAATACTATGGAAAAACCGTTACAGTTCGCTTTAATGAAGTCATTACAAATAAAACCAAGCCAGGAAAGTATTCTCTATTTTTACCAAGATTTATTGAAGTAAGAGAGGATAAAACAGATTCAAATTCATTAAAAGAAATAAAGGAGCTTTAAAGTGACAGGAATGAAGGCAATAAATATTAAAAGTAAAATTAAATGCGTTATTGATGACTTTATCAAGTATGGACTAGAGCCTGAGTTCGATAGTTATTTTATAAATGAGTTTAAAGAGAATGTACAAGTGTTTGGAGGCTCTATTGCATCAATGTTAATGGGTGAAAAGGTAAATGACTATGATATTTATTTTAAAGATTTTCATTTTGCATTAAAATTTGCTGAAAAAATGTGTAATATCCGAAATAAAAGTCTAAAAACGTCAGCGAGGCAAATATATGCAGAAACTATTGAGTTTGTTGATAGCAAAGGAGAGACTGGAGAAAGGATCTTCATTAAAAACTCTGCAAAAGGAAAAGAAGAGCGTCTAATGATGGCAGTTGCAGGAGGCGAACAAAGGGAATTAAAACATGGAATTGCGGCTATAACAAATAATGCTATTTCATTTAGGAGTGATATTCAAGTTATTATTCGCTTCACGGGTGATTATCACAAGATTGTGAAAAACTTTGACTTTATTCATGCACAATGTTGCTATGATTATAGTCTAAATAATCTTTTTATTCCTCATAGAGCCCTTCAGAGCATGCTCTCTAAGTCGTTATTTTACACAGGTTCTTTATACCCGATTTCATCTGTGATTCGAACAAGGAAATTCTTAAAGAGGGGCTGGGATATTTCTGTAGGTCAACTGTTAAAAATGGCATTTCAAATCAATAATTTAAACCTAGACGATAGACAAACCCTGCTTGATCAAATTGTCGGTGTAGACTTACTGTATATACAAGCCTTTTATGCGAAGTTGAATGAATTACCCCAATCTGAACATCTTACCGAATTCATTGAAAAGCTGTTGGATGAGGTCTTTGATGGTTCTATGGTAGAACGTATGGGTGATTTTAACTCTGTTTCGTATTAAGTTGAAAAATGTTATGTTAAAATGTTTCCCAGCGCGTCGCTCTGCTCGTCAGCCGCAACCCCTGAGTGGCCCCCACAACTCGCCAAAAACGGTCGTGAGGCCACTCCTAGGCACCCAGACGGTGGAGTTTGTAGAAGAGTGCTACACCAACTTGGCTCACCTTGTGGCTCAAGCTGTTATCAGATAGATTTTGTTTAATTAACCCATTACCGTGCTATGCGGTATCTTATACGCAATACTGATGTATTGCTATTATTCATTACTAAAAGGGAAATACTAGTTATGTCAGAGATTAAAAGTGCGTTTGTAGTTGATAACAAGACCTTCGACACTAAGGCAGAAGCGAATGCTTACCTTCGTCGACCTGCAATCTTGAATGCTCTCAATGAAGTTACAGAGAGCGATGAAGAGCTTAGCGAGTGGCTTCTGGAGAACCGCGATACTGTAGAGTCTGCGTTTGAAGTCGGTACTGTTCGCCGTGTTAAACAGGCAGAGCGGAACAAGATTTCACGAGGACTTGAAGTAGTAGCGGAGGCAGTGAAAGAAGGTACTATCAACAACACCCAGGACATGCAGTTCTTGGTGGAAAATGCAGATCAACTCGTTGACACGTTCCGTTGGCCAAAAGTCAAGCGTTTGACGGAAGAAGAAAAGGCGCTTCAGGCAAAGAACACGCTAATGAAGGCCACAGAGAACAACGAAGATCTTGCTGTGTGGATCACGCAGAATCAGGAATCTATTACGGGAGCCTATTCTGCTGGCAAGCCCAAGCGTGAAGTTTCTCCGAAAGCTATTAAGGCTCTCGAAGAGTACCGCGCTAAGCAAGCCGCTGCAAAGGCAAAAGAAGCTGAAGCAGAAGAATAACCGTAATAATAAGAAGCCCCTGGAAATTTCTAGGGGCTTTTTTATGAAATACTAACAATTTTTGGAGATCATTTTAATGTATGAGGTCATCCCAGGACTAAATGTAATCACAAAAAATAAAAAAGCAATTTCGCTTGAACAATTGATTCAAGAAGCTAATATGTACGCAGATGTTTGTAAGGATATAAAAAAAGTACAAGAAATGCTAGATATATTGAAATCGCTTCAAAAATGAAACAACATCACTTCTTAACTACTTCTGAGCTATGTAATAGTAAACATGAAGATTTATTGGGATGTTTAACGCTTCAAATAAAACGAGATTTACATCTCAACACCCAACAAGTCTCAGTGAGGGGCTGTACGGTGTATCATATTCCGTACCCTTTAAATAAAAAGTATAGAGTACATAAGACTATACCTAAATTACCCGTCTTTACAAAGATAGATTTTGTAGGCTATAAATACTTAGAGCAAAACGATGTCAAGAAAATACCCATTGGCCGACGAAATTAAGAAGTACGTAAAGAACCCTAACAAATATGACAACAAGGGTCGAGTTGCTCTATGGAAAAATAAGTCTGAGCACCCCAGAGCACCGGCGACATCAAGGCTGGCGAGGAGTTTTACATATTTGACGGACCATCGACGACTTACCCGAAATACTATTGAATGAGGAGAAACTAATGAAAGAAGAAGAAAAAAGCACCGAAGCAGACATTACTAGTCTTTGTAGCGAGATCTTACAAAGCGCAGAGAACGGAGCTCTCGCAGGGGTTGGATTTGCAGCTGTAGGTAAAGACGGTAGTGTAGCCTCAGGTTTTGTT
>Ga0136597_1000715_pt1 | contig 13590 bp, 14 predicted proteins | sample AntRauTorcE11898_FD_101385 | JGI IMG/M metagenome (GOLD analysis project Ga0136597, IMG submission 101385) | Saline lake microbial communities from Rauer Islands, Antarctica - Metagenome Torckler E11 #898 | ecosystem: Environmental > Aquatic > Non-marine Saline and Alkaline > Saline | place... | reverse complement strand
TCCACGGTCGTCCCGCTCGGAATCTGGAGTTCGTCGAGTGGATCCGTGTGCAGTGACACGCCTCTACGTACTACTCTCGGGGGTCTTAAACCTCGCGCGAGCGTCAGACGAGAGTCTGACGGACGGCATCGCGGACGGGTTCACCGACCGTCCGACCGCTCGCGTGTCGTGAGCGAATGGTGGACGGAGCAAGCGAGACACCTAACTGCGTGGCCGGTCAGCGTGCACGTATGACGACGCTCTCCTTCGACGAGGACGGTGTGGACGTTGTGTACGAGGGCACGGAGTTCCGGATGGAGCGCGACCTCATCGAGGAAGCGACCGGGAAGGACTACTACGACGTCACCGACCACGAGGTCATGAAGCTCGTCGCGGAACAACCGAACCTCACCGGCGAACCGCGACTCGTCCGCGACATCGTCCGGTAGACGCCCGCGCGCCACCGTGCCCGACTCGTCGTCGTTGCGTCACTCGGCGGCGAGTTCGGTCGGGTCGAACCGCTCGTTGACGCCCTCCCACTCGTACTGGTCGCGGTCGGCGCGCGTGTCGAGGTACACCTCCACGCCGTTCCCGTCCGGGTCGTCGAAGTACAGCGCCTTGCTGATGCCGTGGTCGACCGGCGACACCGCGACGTCGCGGTCCGCGAGTCGGTCGTAGACTGCTGCGAGCGCGGGCCCACGCTCGACCTCGAACGCGGTGTGGTAGAGGCCCACCCCGCCGCCGGGCGGGGCCGCGTCCTCGCCGACGCCCTGCAGCGCGAGGTCGTGGTGGCGGTCACCGAAGCTCAGGAACGCGAACGTCCCGTGCCGCTCGGTGACGTCGAGTCCGAGGACGGACCGGTAGAACTCGACGGCGCGGTCCACGTCGCGAACCTTCAGGTGCACGTGTCCGACGAGAGTGGGATGATCGCTCATGGCGGTCTTACGCCCGCGAGCGACTTAGCGACCCGGACCGCGGCACCCGCGCTCGCACTCGCCCGTCAGTGTCACTCCGCGTCGTCGTCGCTCGTGGCCGCGCTCTCGTCTCTAGTAGCCGAGTTGTCGTCGCTCGTGGCCGCGCTCTCGTCTCTTGTAGCCGAGTCGTCGTCGCTCGTGGCGGGGTCGTAGCGTTCGCTCGCCGCCGCGAACCCGGCTTCGTCCAGTTCGCGACTCCGGCGGTTCTCGGCGACCGCGAGCGCTTCCGTGCTCGGTGTCGCGTCGTCCGTGATGCGCGCCCACGAGTCGTGCACCTTCGAGTGGCACCACCGGCAGAGCGCGACCGTGATCTCGTGACTCGGCCCGCCCCCACCGTCCGCGGCGTCTCCGTCGTCGGTCTCACCGCTCTCGGTCGCGAGCGTGGTGGCGTCGGCGGCACGGCGAGCCGCGTCGTCCGCGTACGACAGGTGGTGTTCCTCGACGAGCGGGCGTTCGTCGTCGTGCGCCATCCGGCGCTCCTGGAGCCCGCAGCGCGCGCACCGTCGGCCGCTGGTCGTCGACCGGAAGTGCGGGCAGTCACGCCAGTCCCAGTCCGGGCCGACGTCGGCCACCACCGGGCACGCGAGGTCGTCCCGCCGACGCTCCCGCGCGAACGCGGGATCGTGCTGGGGGTGCTCGAACGCGTACCGGCACGTGCCCTCGCTCGTCAGGTGATCGCAGACGTCGACGTGCTCGTACGGATCATCCACGCCCACTCCCGTCCCCTTCGGCGTCTTCTCCATGCAGTCGTCCTCCGTTCGATTCCCTTGCGGTCGATTAGCGGACCGACTCGGTCGCCTCGCGCATCGCCGCCAGTGCCTCCTTCAGCGTCTCGACGTCGGTCGCGTACGAGATGCGCGCGTACCCCTCGCCGTTCGCGCCGAACGCCTCGCCGGGGACGACGACCACGTCGCGCTCCAGGACGGCGTCCACCCACCCCTCGGGCACCTTCGGCATCACGTAGAACGCGCCCGAGGGCGTCGGCACGGACAGGCCCATGTCCTCCAGGCCGTCGAGGACGACGTCACGGCGCTCCTCGAACTGGCCGACCATGTCGTCGACGACGTCCTGCGGACCCGAGAGCGCGGCTTCGGCGGCGTACTGGGCGGGCGCACTGGCACACGCCTGGATGTACTGGTGGACGCGAAGCATGTGCTCGATGCGGGGCGTCGACGACGTCACCCACCCAAGGCGCCAGCCCGTCATCGAGTACGTCTTCGAGCACGCGCTCACGACCGCGACGTTGTCGCTCTCCGCGAACGCGAGCGGCGTATGGTGCTCGCCCTCGAACACGATGTGCTCGTACACCTCGTCGCTGATACAGAGCACGTCGTGCTCGTCCGCGATGCGCGCGAACTCCCTGACGTCGGCCTTCGACTGCACTGCCCCGGTGGGGTTCGCGGGCGAGTTCACGACGAACGCCGCCGTGTCCTCCGTGATCGCGTCCTCGACCGCGCCCGGGTCCATCGTCAGGTCCTCCCGAAGCCCGACGGGCACGGGTTCGCCGCCCGCGACGTGCGTGAGGTTCTCGTACGCCACGAACCCCGGATCCGGGTAGATCACTTCGTCGCCGGGGTCGACGTGGGCCTGCATCGCGAGATGAAGCGCCTCCGAGCCGCCCGCGGTCGCGATGACGTCCTCCGGGTCGACCTCCAGGCCCTGGTCCTCACGGTACCGGCCCGCGATGGCCTCCCGGAGCGCACGCGTCCCCTTGTTCGACGTGTACGCGTCCGCGTTCCCCGACTGGATCGCGTCCACGGCCGCCTGCCGCGCGTGCTCGGGGGTCGGGAAGTCCGGCTGGCCGAGCCCGAGGTTGATCGCATCCTCGCTCGCCGCCTCGAACACCTCCCGGATGCCACTAATCGAGACCTTCGACGCTCTCGCTGCAAACTCCGTCATACCAGAACCGGCGAGCGCCGCCACCGTAATCCTATCGTGTGAACGAGTAGCGAACGAACCGCGGGGAGTCCTTCGACGAGACGGTCCTGCCAGCGGGCTACTGGTACATCCGGAGAGGCTGCGCCTCCGACGCCTCCTCCTCGCTGGCCTGCTGCATCTTCGCCGCGAACTGCTCCTTCTTCTTGCGGATCTCCTCCGCGTGCTCCACGAGCTCCGCGACGTCCACGTCGACACCGGAGAGCGGTGCGATCCCGTGCTCGATGAGGATGCGGGACGCCTCCGGGTCCGGGAACTGCGGGTCGCTCTCGACGACCAGCGCAACGCTGTCGACGTCCTGCCCGGCGGCGCGGTTCACGAGCGCACCCGTCGGCCCGGAGATGACGCCGCTCTCCGACGGCAGGTCCACGTCGAGGTCGTCCAGCAGCGTGCCGCCGTCGCCCGTGGCGACGCCGTGCATCGCCGGTGGCGAATCGGTCTTCTTCGCCGCCATCCCCGTCAGGTACACGGGCGTCACGTCCGCGTTCGCGAGCCACGCCGTGAAGCAGTCCGCGAACTCGCGAACCGCCTCCTTGTTCACGGGGACGTCGCTCTGCAGCACGAGGAGGTCCTCGTCGGGCGCGGCGTAGATGCGGACCGGCGGTTGCACGTCGCGCGACCCCTCGTGGTACACTCCCACCGGTGGGAGCGAGTCGCAGTGCACCGTCGCGTACAGCTCCATGTCGAACTCGTCGACGACGTGATCCGCCGCGATCTTCCCCACCAGTCCCACGCCCGGTAACCCCTCGACGAGCACGGGGTCGTCCAGACTGACGTCCATCCGCTCCTTGACAGTAGCCATACACGAACCCACGCCCGGCGTCAGGATAAAAACCGGGGACGGGTTCGAGCCGTATCGGAGCGCGACCGACCCGAAACCGACAAACGAGCGCCCCGGTTACGGGACGGTATGGAACCCTTCGAGCGGTACCGGGACGTCGTCGACGACTTCGACGCGTTCCTCGCGGCGTGCGAGCGCGGCCTGCCGATGGCGGTCCGCGTGAACACGCTCCGGGCGACGCCAGACGAAGCCGTCGCCGCGTTCGAGGCCGAGGGCGTCGACGTCGACCGCGTCGACTGGCATCCCCACGTCCTCGTGCCCGACACGGACAAACCCGGCCTGACGTGGCCGGGGTACCACGGATGGACGCACGGCCAGGAGGAGGTGTCGGTCATCCCCGCGACCGTCCTCGACCCGCAGCCGGGCGAGCGCGTGTTCGACGCCTGTGCAGCCCCCGGTAGCAAGACCACCCAGCTCTCGGCGATGATGAACGACGAGGGGACCGTGGTCGCGAACGACAACAACCTCGGGCGGCTGTCCGCGCTCCGGTTCAACACCGAGCGACTGGGCGTGACGAACGCCGTCGTCACGAACCGCGATGCGAGGAACTTCTCCCTGAAACCGTTCGACGGCGAGACGTTCGACCGCACGCTCGTGGACGCACCGTGCTCGTGCGAGGGTACCATCCGGAAGAACCCCGACGCGCTCGACGACTGGAACCTCGGGCACGTCGAGCAGGTCGCGAGCGTCCAGAAGGGCATCCTCCGCAGGGCCGTCCAGGTGACCGACCCCGGCGGCGTCGTCGTGTACTCCACGTGCACGTTCGCGCCCGAGGAGAGCGAAGCCGTCCTCGATCACGTCCTCGCGGAGGAACCCGTCGAGGTCGTCGACTACGACCTCCCGCTCGAGCACGTCGACGGCCTCACCGAGTTCGAAGAGGAGACGTACGACCCACAGGTCGCGAACGCCAAACGCGTGTACCCGCACCACAACGACACTGGCGGGTTCTTCACCGCGAAACTCGAGGTGAACGCCGCATGACGCGCGACGAGTCGGCCGACGGCGAGGAATCGGGTCACGAGCTCAGCGATTCGAACGACGGCCAGCAGTTCGACCGCCTGCCCGAGACCGCGGCCGACCGCGACGTCGAGGGGCGGGCGACGCGCGAGGCGGTGCTCGATTGGTGGGCGGACCGCTTCGGCGTCGACCCGGCGGTGTTCGACGGCCACACGTTCTGGGAGAAGGGCGCGGGGAAAATATGGGCGTTCGCGGGCGACCTCCCGAACCCGACGCGGAACGTCGAGGCCGCCGGCATGACGTTCCTGCGCACGCGCCAGGAGCACTGGAAGCCGACCACGGACGCCGCCCAGCGCTTCGGGCGGCACGCGACCAGGAACACCATCGATCTCGCGGACGACGCCGCGAAGCGGTTCGTCTCCGGGGAGAACCAGGACCTCGACTGGGACGGCGACTGGGGGTACGTGATCCCCGTCCACGACGTCGCCGGCCGCGAGGAACCGCTCGGCGTCGGCCTGTACGTGTACGACGAACTGAAATCCATGGTGCCGAAGGGGCGCCAGCGCGACGTCTGACCCCCCTCGAACCCGCCGCTGCGGTTAGTCGTGGTGGTGCACCCAGTTCGATATGTCGACGAAGGTGGTGGCGCCGCAGGCGCTGCACTCCGTCGGTGCTTCCCACGAGTGTTGGCCAGCGTCCTGATGGACTGGCGTTCCGGCGTAGGTCACTTGACAGTTCTCGCAGACGTACTGCTTCACTTGCTCGGGACTGTGAGCCATGGCCGGCGGTTCGACCGCGCTCCGGATAGTCCCCGGTGAGCGTTCACGGCGGTAGGAAGAGGTTGTCGCATGACAGTCCGTCACTTCTCGCGGACCGTCCCGCCCGAGAGCCCGGTCCACTCGACGCGGTAGCCGAGCGCGGACAGCGCCGCGCTCGCGTCGTCGATGCCGTGCTCGTCAAGCAATTCCTCCGCGTCCGCGAGCGCCATGCCGGCGGCGAGGTCGTCCCCGACGGCGTCCAGGACCGCGGGGCGGACGAGCGTCCGCCCGACGCGCTCGTGCTCGGGGAACGAGACGGAATCGAGCGCGTCCTCGCTGACGCCGTGGCGGTCCGCGACCGCCGTGATCGTGACGACGTCGTCTCCGGGTGCAAGTTCGTCCGGGAGTTCGGCGGCCGCGTCCGCGACCAGGTCCGTCTCGTACTCGCGGAGGACGTCCACGACGTCCTTCACGCGCACCGACCCCGAGTACGGGACGACCGCCGCGTCCGTCGCCGCCACCTCCTCCCCGACGCCGAGGGACTCGTCGACGGCGACCACCATCTCGACGGCCTCGACGGCCGCGAGCTGCCCGAGCTTCTTCTCGACGTACTCGGGCGTCCAGAACCCCATCACCTCGAAGAACACCCGGAAGTCCGGGCCCGCACTCGCGTCGCCGCCGGGTGCGTAGTCGAACGCGAAGTCCGGGATCATCACGCGATGCCCGGTCGCGAGCGGTTCGGGCTCCCGCGACAGCGCCCAGTCCAGGTCCAGCCCGTCGAATCGCGCGGCGAAGTCCGCCTCGACGCCCGAGTCGTACTCGACGTCCGCGACTGGTGGCGCGTCCGGAACGCGCACCGGGTCGTCGTCGGAGAGCACGAGTTCGCGCTCGGTGCCGTAGTCGTCGACGGTCGCCTCGAGCCGCCAGTCCTCGGCTTTCGCGATGGTTCGCAGCAGTCGCGCGAACCGCGTGCCGTAGCGGCGCGACCGCGAGAACAGCGCGTCCGGTCCCGTGACGACGACCTCGCGGACGGCCGCAGCGCCAGCGGACTCCCGGTCCTCGTCGGTCCGCTCGATCTCGTACATGAGGCGGAGGCGCTTGACCGCGGACACCAGCGCTTTCGGGTCCGAGGACTGCACGCGCACCTCGGTTGCATCGAAGAGTGCGGTCTGCGCGAGCGAGAGGTTGTACTGCGCGAGCAACCCCGCGGGGTCCCAGGGGGCGTCGAACGCCGCGAGCACCTGTCGCTCCTCGAGGTCCGCGAACAGCGACGCGTCCACGTCCCCGGTCGAGACCGCGAGCGAGTCCGCGGCGCGTTCGAGGGCGCGCTCGCGCTCCGCGGGCGCGACGACGCCGTCCAGTTCCTCCGCGGCGACGAACGCCGCCCGGCGCGCACTCGACGGCTCCACTGGTGCGCGCGTCTCGAAGGCCGCTTCGCGCTCGCAGCACTTCGCGAGCCCGCGAACGAGCTTGAAGTCCCCCGCCTCCCCCTCCAGGTCCCGCAGGGCCGCGTCGAGCTCGCCGCGGGTCGCGTCGACGTGTCCCTGGAACGTCCCGACGACGCGCGCCGCGAGCGGCCGGTCCGCTCGCTCCGCGAACACCGGCCGGTAGCCGCCGCCACGCCGCGTCACGCGCAGCAGGTCCTTCGTCAGCACGTCCTCGACTGCGTGCCCAGCCGTCAAGGGCGTGACGCCTCGTACCCGTGCTCGAAACGGTCGCATCGACGGGTGGTCGCGTCGACGGAGAGCACAAAGGTTTCATGCACGCTCTCGCGTACTGGCGGGTATGCGTCGCCGTCGCGTCCTCAGCGTCCTCTCGCTCGCGGCCGTCGGGGTCGCCGGCTGTACCTCCGGCCCGTCGAAGTCCGGGCCGAAGTGGGGGCCGCCGGAGACCGATCCCGAGATTCCGACGCGTGACGAGTCCACGGTCGAACCGACGAGGACGACGACGGGACCGGGGTACGGGCTTCGCGCGAGTTTCGCGGACCGGACGAGCACCGCGACCGACGCGTTCGCGATAACGGTCACCGTCGAGAACACCGTCGACGAGTCCCGGACCACGGTGCTCGTCGTGACCTGGAGCAAGGGCGACGAGACGCAGGTAGAGGAGCGACGCGTGTCGCTCGACGCCGGCGAGTCGACGTCGTTCGACGTGACGTTCCCCGAGGTCGGGAACCTCTCCTTCGACTGGCGCGAGCCCTGATCGGGATCTTCCGACCGGGATTCAGCGACGTCGGCTCGCGACGCGTTCCTCGGCAGTGTCCCGACTCACGATCTCGTAGAGGCGTGCGGTCTTCCCGTCGCGCGGCCGCAGGATGCGGCCGAGGCGTTGCGTGAACTCGCGTTCGCTGCCGCTCCCAGAGCAGACGACGCCGACGTTCGCCTCCGGCACGTCCACGCCCTCGTCGAGGACGTTCGAGGAGACGATCCGCGAGTACCGGCCATCCCGGAACCGTTGCAGTATCTCCTTGCGTTCGCTCGCGCTCGTCTGGTGCGTGACGACGGGGACGAGGAAGCGTTCGGCGACGCGGTACGCGAAGTCGTTGTGTGCGGTGAAGACGATGACGCGGTCGTCGCGGTGGCGGTCGAGGACGTCCCCGAGCGCGTCCACCTTCGCGTCGCTCCCGAGCATGATGCGGCGCGCTCGCTCCTTCGCGAGCAGCGCCTCGCGCGCCTCGGGATCGTTCCCGGACCGCTTGACGAGCTCCTGGTAGTCGCTCCCGCTTCGCATCTGGATGTTCGAGGACGCGAGGTAGTCGGTGAACGTCTCCTGGTTCGCCTCGTAGCGCTCGCGTTCCTCGGGCGTGAGGTCGACCTGGACGCGTTTGACGTCGTACGGCGCGAGGTGCTCGCCGGCGAGGTCGTCGACGGACAGCCGGTGAGCGAGGGGGCCGACGAGGTCCGCGACGACCTCGTGTGCGCCGTCCGGGCGTTCGAACGTCGCGGTGAGGCCCATGCGTGCGGGGGCGGCGAGCAGGCGCGCGACGTCCCGGTACCCCTCGCCGCCGAGGTGGTGCACCTCGTCGAACACGACGAGCCCGAACCGGTCACCGACGTTTTCGGCCTGCAGGTACGCGGAGTCGTACGTCGACACCGTGATCGGCTCGAAACGCTGCTCGCCGCCACCGAACTGGCCGATGGGGACGTCGAACTCGGCGTCGAGTTCGCGACGCCACTGCTCGAGGAGGTCGATCGTGGGGACGACGACGAGCGTCGGCGTCGAGAGTGCCGCCATCGCCGCGATAGCGACGACGGTCTTCCCGCTGCCCGTCGGAAGTTCGAGGTTCCCGCGGCGGTCGGCGTCCGTCCACGCGTCGAGCGCGTCCTGCTGGTAGGATCGGAGCTCGTAGGACGTCTCCAGGGACGGGACGGGTTCGAGGTCGAGCACGTGATCGTCTACGGTGACGTCTGCGTCCGCGAGCGCGTCCCGGACGGCGGCGTACGAGACCGCGGGTACGCGGTGGTCGCCGCTGCGTGGGTCCGCTTCCACGCGCGGTAGCGCTTCGAGGACGTGCTCGGGGACCTCGCCCGCGATGCGGACGGAGCCGTTCTCGAACCGGAGCGAGGCGGTCACGCACGGGAGTCCGTCCGCGTCGCTGATAAGCGGGTCGCTCCGCGTGACCAGGTCGGGAACGCGCCGCCCCGAACGGGCGTCGGTGGCGCGAGTACCGTACCTGAATCCTTTTATCCGAAGGGGGATTTTGTTTCGAGCATGAACGAAGACGACGGTTCAGTGGACTCCGCGGCCGACGCCGAGGAGGCCGACGACGCGGCACCCGCCGACGGTGCCGAGTCGGGGGGTGAACAGGGCGACCCTGTCGGTGCAGACGCCAGCGAGGGATCGAACGCGACGGGCGAGGAGGCGACAGCGAACGGCGACGCGAACGCGGCCGAATCGGACGAGGTAAACGGGGATGTGGACGCGGTCGAATCGGACGCGATCGACGAGGCGGACGGCCGTGCTGCGGCCGACGCCGCCGGGGACGGTTCGACGGCCGTGAGCGAGGACATCGTGGACCGCGTCGCGAAGTACGACGACGACGCCGCCGTGGAGGTGCGTGCGCTCGTCGAGCGCGCGTTCGAACTGAAGGGTCACGCCGAGCGCATGCCCGAGCTCGAGGCGCGCGTTGACGAACTCCAGGACGAGGTCGAGTCGCTCCGCGAGGAACGCGAGGACCTGAAGGGGAAGCTCGCGCGCAAGCAGGCCGACTTCAAGAACTACAAGGAGCGACAGAAGCGCAAGCAGGAGCAGTTGAAGGAGCGCGCGACCGAGGACCTCGTGGAGCGACTCGTGGACGTTCGGGACAACCTGAAGCGCGCACTCGACCAGGACGTCGACGACGACGAGAGCATCCGCGGTGGCGTCGAGATGACGCTCAAGGAGTTCGATCGCGTGCTCGCCGACGAGAACGTCGAGGAGATCTCGCCGGAAGCGGGCGAGGACGTCGACCCGCAACGCCACGAGGTCATGGTGCGCGTCGACAGCGACCAGCCGGAGGGCACGGTTGCGGAGGTGTTCAATCCCGGCTACGAGATGGCGGATCGCGTCATCCAGGCTGCGCAGGTGACGGTCAGCACGGGCGCGGAGCACTCCCCGGACGACGGCGCGGAGCACTCACCGGACGACGGTGCGGAGCACTCCCCGGACGACGGCGAGGGAGCGACGGACGCCGAGCCCGAAACCGATGGCGGGGACGAAAAACCAGCAGGTGAGAGCGACAGTGGATCGGAGAACGAGGACGGCGGGGAGGCGGTGGCACTCGGTGGGGAAGTGGACGACGGAAGCGCGGCGTCGGACGAGGACGTGGACGAGGCGAGCGACGACGACATTAGTGCAGCGCTCGACGACGAGTAGTATCCAACAGAAATTCTGTAATTTACGGTTTTCTGGTGGTTGGACACCCCTATGCAATTTTATTCGTGAGATCGTTCTGTAAAGCAACTTTTAAAACGGTCAGGCTGTTATGGTAGCATAACATGGCGAGCAACAAGATTCTCGGTATCGACCTCGGTACCACAAACAGCGCGTTCGCGGTGATGGAAGGCGGCGACCCGGAGATCATCGTGAACAACGAGGGCGATCGAACGACCCCGAGCGTCGTCGCGTTCACCGATGACGGTGAGCGCCTCGTCGGGAAGCCCGCGAAGAACCAGGCGATCCAGAACCCGGACCGTACGATCGCGTCCATCAAGCGTCACATGGGCGAGGAGGACTACACGGTCGAGATCGACGACGAGGAGTACACGCCCGAGCAGATCTCGGCGATGACCCTCCAGAAGATCAAGCGCGACGCCGAGGACTACCTCGGTGACGACGTGGAGAAGGCGGTCATCACGGTGCCGGCGTACTTCAGCGACCGGCAGCGCCAGGCGACGAAGGACGCCGGCGAGATCGCGGGGTTCGAGGTCGAGCGCATCATCAACGAGCCGACGGCCGCGGCGATGGCGTACGGGTTGGACGACGATTCGGACCAGACCGTGCTCGTGTACGACCTCGGTGGCGGGACGTTCGACGTCTCCATCCTCGACCTCGGCGGCGGCGTGTACGAGGTCGTGGCGACGAACGGGGACAACGACCTCGGTGGTGACGATTGGGACCACGCGATCATTGACTGGCTTGCGGCGGAGTTCGAGTCCGATCACGGGATCGACCTGCGCGACGACCGGCAGGCGCTCCAGCGTCTGAAGGACGCCGCGGAGGAGGCGAAGATCGAGCTCAGTAGTCGAAAGGAGACGGAGATCAACCTGCCGTTCATCACGGCGACCGACGACGGCCCGATCCACCTGGAGAAGAGCCTGACGCGTGCGAAGTTCGAGTCGCTGTCGGCGGACCTCATCGAGCGCACGCAGGCGCCGACGGAGCAGGCGCTCGAGGACGCCGGCTACGAGAAGGGCGACATCGACGACGTCATCCTCGTGGGCGGGTCGACCCGGATGCCGCAGGTGAAGGAGCAGGTGGAGGAGATGCTCGACATCGCGCCGAAGGGGAACGTCAACCCGGACGAGGCGGTCGCGCTCGGTGCGGCGATCCAGGGTGGCGTGCTCGGTGGCGAGGTCGACGACATCGTGCTGCTGGACGTGACGCCGCTCTCGCTCGGTATTGAAGTGAAGGGTGGCCTGTTCGAGCGCCTGATCGAGAAGAACACGACGATTCCGACGGAGGAGTCGAAGATCTTCACGACGGCGGCGGACAGCCAGACGACGGTGCAGGTTCGCGTGTTCCAGGGCGAGCGCGAGATCGCGAACAAGAACGAGATGCTCGGCGAGTTCCACCTGACGGGGATTCCGCCGGCGCCCGCCGGCACGCCCCAGATCGAGGTGGCGTTCAGTATCGACGAGAACGGGATCGTGAACGTGACCGCGGAGGACAAGGGCAGCGGGAACAAGGAGGACATCACCATCGAGGGTGGTGCTGGCCTGAGCGACGCCGAGATCGACCAGATGCAGGACGAGGCGAAGGAGCACGCCGAGGAGGACAAGCGCCGCCGCGAGCGCATCGAGGCGCGGAACAACGCGGAGGCGACACTGCAGCGTGCGGAGAAGCTCCTCGACGAGAACGAGGAGGAGATCGACGACGGGCTCATCGAGGACATCGAACTGCAGATGGACGAGCTCGAGGCGACCCTGGAGGACGAGGACGCCGACAAGGAGGAGATCGAGGACGCGTCGAAGGCGCTGTCCGAGGAACTCCAGGAGATCGGGAAGCAGATGTACGACGGTGCTGCGGCCCAGGGCGGCCCCGAGGGCGGCATGGGTGGCGGCATGGGCGGCGAAGGCGGTATGGGCGGTGGCATGGGCGGGGACGGTGCCGCGGCCGAGGGCGAGGACGAGGAGTACGTCGACGCCGACTTCGAGGACGTGGAAGAGGAGGACGAGGAAGCGTAAGCGACGAGTCTTCCTCGGTCAGTGAGGGCTTCGCTCTCACGCGATCGAAGAGGACGAGGAGATTTCACGGTCTCGCGTTGCAGTTGCGGTAGGCGATTCTTTCTTTCGTGGTCGTACCGGTTGATGTGGGTGACGCGTTCGTTTTGGCGTACTCGGTGTGATGGTGCGGTGGTGTGGACGTTCGTGGGAAGGCTCGTCACTCCGGACAGTTCGTGTACAGTGTTAACTATCCGCGTGTTTCTCGGGTGTGCGCGTCGAACTCGTTCGTATGGTGGACTCGTCCGACTTCGATGACGTCCTGGTACCGACCGATGGAAGCGAGGCTGCGCGTGCTACCGCGGAGCAGGCGGTGCGGTTCGCGAAGGGGAACGACGCTCGATTGCACGCGCCGTACGCCATCGAGATGGGCGACGCGGACCACGTCGCCGTCCCGAGCGACATCGCGGAGACCCGGACGCGCATGGAGAAGAAGGATCGGGAGTACACGGCCGTCGTCGATCGAGAGTACACGGCCGTCGTCGAGGAACTCGCGGCGGGCGCGGGCGTCGAGTGCGTGTCGACGGTCGTCGCGAACACGCCTGTCGAGTGCGTGTCGACTACGTGAACGAGCACGATATCGACCTCGTCGTGATGGGGAAGCGCGGGCGCTCGGACCCGGACAAGCCGCTGTTCGGGACGATCACGAACCGCGTCGTCGGGTCGGTGGACGTGCTGGTTTTCACGTCCTTACCGCTCCACCTCCAGGCGAGCGCGAGCGCCGAGCGTGGAGATACCGGCCCTCAGCTGCGAGTTCAAGCGCAGAGTGGAGATGGCGGCCGTCAGCTTCGAGCGTGTCCAGTGATGCTGACGTCGTCGCTGGGCGTGGTGTGTGCGTCGAGTCGAACCCGTTCTGTTGAAGTGTGCGAGTCCTGTATGGGTGTGTAACGAGATGACGGAGGACTTCTACGACGCGCTCGGTGTGAGTCGGGATGCGTCCGAGGACGAGATCAAGCAGGCCTATCGGAAGAAGGCCGCGGAGTATCATCCGGACGTGTCCGACGAGGAGGATGCGGAGGAGAAGTTCAAGCGAGTGAAGAAGGCGAAGGAGGTGTTGACGGACGAGGAGAAGCGGCAGGCGTACGATCGGTTGGGCCACGAGCGGTTCGAGCAGGCGGAGAAGCGTGGCGGGTTCGACGACCGTGGTGGTGCCGGTGGTGCTGGTGGCCCGTTCGGTGGTGCCGGCGGTGCTGGCGGGCCGTTCGGTGGCGCTGGCGGTGCTGGTG
>Ga0136597_1000706_pt1 | contig 13623 bp, 10 predicted proteins | sample AntRauTorcE11898_FD_101385 | JGI IMG/M metagenome (GOLD analysis project Ga0136597, IMG submission 101385) | Saline lake microbial communities from Rauer Islands, Antarctica - Metagenome Torckler E11 #898 | ecosystem: Environmental > Aquatic > Non-marine Saline and Alkaline > Saline | place... | reverse complement strand
GTGGTGAACACGCTGCGCTGCTACAACAACGTCACCTCGCATCGCCCGTCGGTGCATTATCGCGGCGAGGTGCTCGAAGGCTTCGACGCGGTCATCCCCCGGATCGGCGCGTCAGTCACTTTCTATGGCACGGCCGTCGTGCGCCAGTTCGAGATGATGGGCGTGTTCCCCGTCAACGAGTCGGTCGCGATCTCACGCTCGCGCGACAAGCTGCGGGCGACGCAGTTGCTCGCGCGCCGCGGCATCGGCCTGCCGGTCACCGGCTTCGCCTATTCGCCCGACGACGTCAACGACCTGATCAAGATGGTCGGCGGCCCCCCGCTGGTGGTAAAACTGCTGGAAGGCACCCAGGGCGTCGGCGTGGTGCTCGCCGAGACCTACAAGGCGGCGGAGTCGGTCATCCAGGCGTTCATGGGTCTGGAGGCGGAGATCATGGTTCAGGAATTCATCCGCGAGGCCAAGGGCGCCGACATCCGCTGCTTCGTCGTCGGCGGCAAGGTGGTCGCGGCGATGAAACGCCAGGGCGCCGAGGGCGAATTCCGTTCGAACCTGCACCGCGGCGGCTCCGCCCAGTTGATCCGGATCACGCCGGAGGAACGCTCGACCGCCGTACGCGCCGCCAAGGTCATGGGGCTGAACGTCGCCGGCGTCGACCTGCTGCGCTCGAATCACGGCCCCGTGGTCATGGAGGTCAATTCCTCGCCCGGGCTCCAGGGGATCGAGAAGGCCAGCGGCAAGGACATCGCCAGCCAGATCATCCAGTTCATCGAGAAGACCGCGAAAGAAGGAAAAACCAAGACCCGTGGCAAAGGCTGACCGAACCGCGTCCCTGACGATCGGCGGCGAATCGGTGGCGCCTGGCGAGCGCCGCACGATCGAGCTGCCGCTGTCGCGCGTGTTCAGTCACATCGACTTCAACATGCCGGTGCAGGTCGTGCGCGGCCGGCGTCCGGGGCCGGTACTCTGTGTCAGCGCGGGTGTCCACGGCGACGAACTCAACGGTGTCGAAATCGTCCGGCGGCTGATGCGACAGTCGACGCTGGACCGGATCCGCGGGACCCTGATCGCGGTGCCCGTGGTCAACGTCTTTGGTTTCCTCCAGCAGACCCGCTACCTGCCCGACCGGCGCGACCTCAACCGCTCCTTTCCCGGCTCCGAGACCGGCTCGCTGGCCGCCCGCCTGGCGCACCTTTTCATGAACGAGGTCGTCACGCACTGCGACTACGGCATCGACCTGCATACCGCCGCGATCCACCGCACGAACCTGCCACAGATCCGCGCGACCCTGGACGACGAGCGCACGGTCGAACTCGCGCGGGCCTTCGGCGCGCCCGTGATCATGGACGCGCGCGTGCGCGACGGTTCGCTGCGCGAGGCGCTGCATTCACGCGGCATTCCGATGCTGCTCTACGAGGCGGGCGAGGCGCTGCGTTTCGACGAGGTGTCGATCCGCGCCGGAGTCCGCGGCGTGATCTCCGTCATGCGTGAACTCGGCATGCTGCCCAAATCGCGCAGCCGGCGTCGGATGGAGCCTACCACCGCCCTCGACAGCAGTTGGGTGCGCGCCCCGGACAGCGGGATCTTCCGCGCCCGGGTCAGGCTCGGCGCGCGGGTGCGCAAGGGCGATACGCTGGGTACGGTGGTCAGCCCGTTCGGGGAGCCCGAGGCGGCGATCAAGTCGCATCTCACCGGCATCGTGATCGGGATGTCGCAGATCCCGCTGCTCAACGAGGGCGACGCCGCTTTCCACATCGCCCAGGTCGAGCGCCCCACGCGGGTGGAGAAAGCCGTCGAGGCATTCCAGGATCGTTACACGACACCGGCGGCCACGGAAGACGAGGACTGATCCGCGGGCGGCGCGTCCGCGGCCTCGACTTTCCCGTCGGGCCGGTACCACTGCAGTTGGCGGTGCAGACGCACCACATCGCCGACAATAATCAGCGTCGGCGCCTGCACCTCGTGGGCCTCGATCAGATCCGGCAGCGAAGTCAATGTACCGACGAACACGCGCTGTTCGGGCAGAGTCCCCTGTTGGATCAGCGCCGCCGGCGTATCCGCGCCGCGGCCATGCTCGACCAGACGGCTGCAGAGTTCGCGCACGCCCGACAGGCCCATGTAGACGGCCAACGTCGTCCCCGGCCGCACCAGCGCCGGCCAGTCGAGATCGACACTGCCATCGCGCAGGTGCGCGGTGATGAACTGCACGGACTGCGCATGGTCGCGGTGCGTCAGCGGGATGCCGGCATAGGCGGCACAGCCAGCGGCGGCCGTGATCCCGGGAACGACCTGGAAATCGATCCCGGCCTCCATCAACTCGCCGATCTCTTCGCCGCCGCGACCGAAGATGAAAGGGTCGCCGCCCTTCAGACGGACCACCCGTTTGCCCTCGCGCGCGAGGCGGATCAGCTCGGCATTGATCCGGTCCTGAGTGAGATGATGGTTCGAGCGGCGCTTGCCGACGTAGACCTTCTCGGCGTCACGGCGCGTCAATTCCAGCACGGCGTCGGACACCAGGCGATCGTAGAGCACCACATCGGCGTGCTGCATCAATCGCAGCGCCCGGAAGGTCAACAAATCCGGATCGCCGGGCCCCGCTCCCACGAGGGCGACCGAGCCGGCGGCGTCGCATTCGGCATCCGGCGCCTCGATCTCACGCGCAAGCCGCTCCGCCGCCTCGGCATCGCGGCCGGCGTAGACGAGGTCGGCCACCGGCCCCTCCAGGACCCGCTCCCAGAATTTCCGCCGTTCATCCACGCTCGCGAAGCGTCCCTTCACCGCATCGCGGAAGCGGGCGGCCAGGCCGGCGAGGCGGCCGTAACCCGGCGGCACCGCCGCTTCGATCCAGGCCCGCAGACGGCGCGCCAGCACCGGTGCGACCCCCGCGGACGAGATCGCGATCTGGATCGGCGAGCGGTCGACCATGGCGGGGGTGATGACGCTACACAACGGCGTGTCGTCGACCACATTCACCGGGATACCGAGTTGCCGGCAATAGACCGAGATGCACTCATGGACCCCAGGATCGTCGGTCGCGGCCACCACCAGTGTGCTGCCCGCGACATCGCCGGACACCCAGCGCCGCGCCACGTGCTCGATCTCGCCGCGCGCCAGACGCGCGCACAGCTCCTCGCCAAGCCAGGGGGCGACGACCACGACGCGTGCGCCGGCGGAATGCACGAGATCGACCTTGCGCGCGGCCACCTCGCCGCCGCCGACGACGAGCACGCGCCGGCCACGCAGGTTCATGAATACGGGGTAGTAGTCCATCGCGATCGAGCCTGGCGGGGTTGTCTGGGCCGCGCGATTATCCCATGTATCCGGCGAGGTGACTGGAATCGCTCGTTATAAGGATATATGGGCGCTTCGCGTGACGGGCGAGACACAGCGCGCAAAACTGGTATTCTGGGTATCCGGCACTGCCACGCATCGGCTGGGCTTATCATGGTAAACGATACCCTCGATCGACCCCTGCGCGACCTGCGCATCTCGGTCACCGACCGCTGCAATTTCCGCTGCACCTACTGCATGCCGAAAGAGCAGTTCGGCTCGGACCATGATTTCCTGGCCCGCGGCAGCCTGCTCGATTTCGACGAGATCGTACGCCTGGTGCGCGTGTTCGCCGACCAGGGCGTGCGCAAGATCCGCCTCACCGGCGGCGAGCCGCTCGTGCGCGCCGAACTCGAACACCTCGTCGAGGGAATCGCTGCCATCGAGGGGATCGAGGATATCGCGCTCACGACCAACGGCTCGCTGTTGTCGGCAAAACGCGCCCGCACGCTCGCCGACGCCGGCCTCGACCGGATCACGGTCAGTCTGGACGCGTTCGACGACGCCGTGTTCATGGCCATCAACGACGTCGGCTTCCCGGTCGGGAAGGTCCTCGACGGGATCGCCAACGCTGACGCGGCCGGTCTGAACGTAAAGATCAACACGGTCGTCAAGCGCGGGATGAACGAAGACCAGATCCTGCCGCTGGCGGGCTGCTTCCGCGGCAGCGGTCACGTCCTGCGGTTCATCGAGTTTATGGATGTCGGCACCACCAACGGCTGGCGTCTCGACGATGTCGTCTCCGCGCGCGAGATCCGCGACCGGATCGACGCGGTGTGGCCGCTGGAGAGCCTGGCACCCAACTACCCGGGCGAGGTCGCCAATCGCTGGCGTTACCGCGACGGCACCGGCGAGATCGGCGTGATCGCCTCGGTCACCCAGCCCTTCTGCCGCGGCTGCACACGCGCGCGGCTCTCGGCCGAGGGCGCCCTGTATACCTGCCTGTTCGCCGGCGTCGGCACGGACCTGCGCGGGCTGCTGCGCTCCGGCGTGGATGATGCGCGCCTCGCCGAGGAGGTCCGCTCGATCTGGACCCGCCGCGACGATCGCTATTCCGAACTCCGGTCCAGCGAGACCGTCATTCGTCCGAAAGTGGAGATGTCTTACATCGGTGGCTGAAGCCGGCGACCGGGAACGACCCGTGCCGACGCGGGCACCATTCGCATAGCGCGCCCGAACGGTCTAATGTAATGGCAGGGGCCGGGGCCCGGAGACGCCATCGGCCGTGCGGCACTGCCCGGAGGTGGACCAATGAAAATATCGCGGATTCTGCAGCGCAAATCGGGAGACATCGCCAGCGTCGACCCCGAGCGCCCGATACCCGACGTCGTCGCGATGCTGTGTCAACGCGACATCGGTGCGGTCCTCGTGCTCGACGCCAGCGATCAGATGGTCGGCATCCTGTCCGAGCGCGACATCGTCCGTGCACTCGATGAACACGGCCCGGACCTTTCCGGCCTCACGGCCGCCGACCTGATGACCCGCGAAGTCACGCACTGCGGGCCCGATCAGGACATCAACCACGTCATGCGCCAGATGACCGAAGGCCGCTTCCGCCACCTGCCGATCTTCGACAATGACCGCCTGGTCGGCATCATCTCGATCGGCGACGCGGTCCGTGCGCGAATCGAGGAACTCGAGCGCGAGCGGGAAGCGCTGCAGCACTATATCGCTGGTTGAACGAAAAAAAGAGGCGCTCCATACAGAGCGCCTCCTCGATCACACGGACAAACGGATGTCCGTTTAGCCGTTACCCGTGTGCCTGATTCCCTGATCGACGGTACGAATTCCCGGTCCACCCCAGTGGCACGGCAATATCCCGGTGACCGTCATGGCCCTTACGGGCCACTCGCTTCCGGGACGTACCCGCCGGAGCGGGAACGTCGCGGCGTTTCCGGGAAGCCAACCCGGAGAACACCGGCACATCGTAGGCATGGTTGGTCCAGCCAAGCGGCAGCACTATCATCTCTCGTTACACCTCACGCGCGTTATCAACCGGCCCATCCGACCGGCGCCGTTACAGTATGGGTTTTTGCCGACAAAACAATGATTTTTGCGCGCTCTGTCGCATCCGGAACAGGGCCGTCGCATAATGAAAGCGTCCCGCATCGATCCCTTTCGTAAAGCGGGAAACAAGACATCGTTACGCGGGAGATCGACGTGTCGAAACGGCTGAAAAACCGGGATATCGCGGGCCTCTGCGAGCGCCTGGCGGACCTGCTGGAAATCGACGGCGCGAACCCCTTCCGCGTACGCGCCTGGCGCAACGCCGCGGAGACGATCGCCGGCCTCTCGCAAAGCGTCGCCGATCTGGTCGAGAAAGATACGGACCTCACGGAATACCCGCATATCGGCCAGGATATCGCCGAGGGCATCCGCAGCCTGGTGACCACCGGCAACCTGCCTCCACTCGATGAGATCGCCGCGCGCGTTCCGCCGGAACTCGCCGACCTCATGCAGGTGCAGGGCCTCGGTCCCAAGGGCGTCAAGGCACTGTACGAGCACTTCCAGCTGCGCACGCTGGACGACCTGGAGCGGGTCGCGCGTGAGGGCCGGGTGCGCGAACTGTCGGGATTCGGCGCGAAGAAGGAAGGGGCACTGCTCGACGGCATCGAGCGCCTGCGGGCCGCCGGCGAGCAGCGGGCCCGTCTCGCCGACGCGGAGAGTGTCGCGGTCCCGTTACGCGACCGGCTCGCCGAGACGCCCGGCGTCACCGAGGCGGCGATCGCCGGCAGTTTTCGACGCCGCCGTGAGACCGTCGGCGACATCGATCTGCTGGTGGCGACCGGGGACGGCGATGCCGTCATGGACCGGCTGGTCGCCGATGACGATGTCGAGCGCGTGGTCTCGCACGGCTCGACCCGTTCCACCGTCATCCTGGGCGGTGGCCTGCAGGTCGACGTGCGCGCGGTATCGCCCGACAGTTTCGGCGCCGCACTGCTCTACTTCACGGGCTCGAAGCGGCACAACGTCGCCCTGCGCCAGCGCGCCGTCGACCGGGACTGGAAGCTCAACGAGTACGGTCTGCACGACGGTGAGGAGTCGCTGGAGGCCGAGTCCGAGGAGGCCATCTATCGCCGCCTGGGCCTGGACTGGATTCCGCCCGAGCTGCGCGAGGACGGCGGTGAGATCGCCGCCGCCGAGAAGGGGTCGCTGCCGGAACTCGTCACCGCCGATGCGATCCGCGGCAACCTGCATGGCCATACGGACTGGAGCGACGGCAAGGATACGCTCGAGGCGATGATCGAAGCCGCCCGGGAACGCGGGCACGACTACATCGCCATCACGGATCACGGTCCGCGCGTGCGGATCGCGAACGGACTCTCCCCCGAGCGCCTGGCTGAACAGGCGGATGCGATCGACGCCCTCGCCGCCCGCTACGACGACATCACGATCCTCAAGGGCTGTGAGGTCGATATCCTCGGCGACGGCTCGCTCGACCTCCCCGACGATGTCCTCGCGCGCCTCGATATCGTCGTCTGCTCGATCCATTACGAACTGCGCCGCTCACGCGCGGAGCAGACCGAGCGCGTGCTGCGGGCGATGGAAAACCCGCACTTCATGATCTGGGGCCACCCGACCGCGCGCGAGATCAATCGCCGCGAGCCGATCGACATCGACCTCGAGCGCTGTCTCGAGGCGGCCGCCGAGCGTGGCATCGCGGTCGAGATCAACGCCCAGCCGAAACGCCTGGATCTGTGCGATACCAACGCGCGCCTGGCACTCGAAAAGGGCTGCCGCCTCGCCATCGACACCGACGCCCACGCCACCCACCACTTCGACCTGCTCCGCCACGGTATAGACCAAGCCCGCCGCGCCGGCGCGACGGCCGCGGACGTCATCAACACGCGCAGCGCGACCGACCTCCGGGGCGTGCTTCGATCACGGCCGTGAAAGGAAAACCGTTCTCTCGCAGAGGCGCGGAGCACGCGGAGGAAATCCGGAAAACCACAGGATCATCCCTGTAGCCCGGATGGAGGCGAAGCCGGAATCCGGGACCTCGACATCCCCGGATTCCGGCTTCGCCTGCATCCGGGCTACGAAACGTTACTTCTCCGCGCCCTCCGCGCCTCTGCGAGAACCGGTTTTACCCGTCACGGCACGTCGGCATCACGCTCCGCCTGCTGCAGCTGCCACATATGGGCATAGAGTCCGCCCTGCGCCAGCAGTTCCTGGTGGCGACCGCGCTCGCGGATCCGGCCCTCCTCGAGGACGAGGATCTCGTCGGCATCCGCCACCGTCGACAGGCGATGGGCGATCGCGAGCGTGGTCGTATTCCGCGCGACCTCGTTCAGCGCGCGCAGGATCGCTCCCTCCGACCGCGAGTCCAGGCTCGAGGTCGCCTCGTCGAATACGAGGATCGACGGATTCTTGAGGATCACCCGCGCGATCGCCACGCGCTGCTTCTCGCCGCCCGAAAGCTTCAGCCCGCGCTCGCCGACCACGGTGTCATAGCCATCCGGCAACGACGCGATGAAACGCTCGATATCGGCCAGCCGCGCGGCGCGCTCGATATCTGCCCGCGTCGCGTCGGGGGCACCGTAACCGATGTTGTAGGCGAGCGTGTCATTGAACAGCACCGTGTCCTGGGGAACGATCCCGATCGCCGCGCGCACGCTGTCCTGGGGGCAGTCACGCAGATCCTGGCCGTCGATGGCGATCCGGCCCCCGTCGGGATCCCAGAACCGGAACAGCAATCGCGCGAGCGTCGACTTGCCGGCGCCCGACGGACCAATTACGGCCACCTTGCGGCCGGGCTCGATCGTGAAATCGACCCCGTGGAGGATCGGTCGTCCGGACTGGTATCCGAAGTCGACCGACTCGAAGCGCACGCGCCCCTGTGTCACCGCCAGGGGTCGTGCATCCAATCGATCCGTTACCCCGGCGCGCGTGTCCAACAGGCGAAAGACCAGATCCATATCCGCCAGCGCGTACTTCATGGCCCGGTAGATGCTGCCGAGCACGTTCAGCGGCATGAACAGCTGCAGCAGCAGCCCGTTGACCATCACGAGATCGCCCAGGGTCATGTCGCCCGCGGCGACGCCGAGCGCGGCCTGGATCATGATCGCGGTAACCGCCACCGCGATGATCGCGCCCTGACCGAAATTGAGCACGCCCATCGACACCTGCGTGCGCACGGCCGCTTCGGTCCATTCATCGAGCGTGCCGTCGTACTCGCGCAGTTCGTGATCTTCGTTGCTGAAGTACTTGACCGTCTCGTAATTGAGCAGACTGTCGACGGCGCGGTCGTTCGCGCGAGATTCCAGCGCATTCATGCGATGGCGATACTCCATCCGCCATTCGGTCACCGACAGCGTGAAGCCGATGTAGATCGCGACGGCCACGACCGTCGTCGCGACGAAGGTCCAGCTGTAACTGACAAACAGGATACCGATCACCAGCAGCGCCTCGGCCGCGGTCGGGATGATGTTAGCACGAGATAGTTAAGGATGTTGCTGACGCTGCGCGTGCCGCGCGCCAGATCGCGCGACACGGCGCCGGTGCGCCGCTCCAGATGATACGCCAGCGACAGCGCATGCAGATGCGACAGCACCGTCGTCGACAGCCGGTGCATGGCGGCGTAACGCACCCGGGCAAAGAGGGCATCCCGCAGTTCGGAGAACCCCGAATTGGCCAGGCGCAGGGCGCCGTACACCGCCAGCAACCCGAGCGGTACGGCGAGGGCCGGATTGGTATTCGTGTCGAGCGCGTCGACGACTTCCTTGAGCAGTAAGGGCACACCGACCACCGCCAGCTTGGCGATGATGAGCGCACCCAGCGCGAGCACCACCCGCCCCCGCCACGGGCGCAGCCAGGTCAGCATGCGCCAGAGATTCGCGGCGTCGGTACCGCCGGCCGGCATGTCCGTGCGCAGGGGGCGCATATCGGCGGTCATGAGGCGGTCAGACCGCCGCCCGCTCGGCCTCCGGCGCCGGCAACCGGGCCAGCGCCTGCTCGATGACCTCGGCGCCACCGCCGGCAGCCGCCCCCTCGGCGAGCGTGCGTCGCCACGCCCGTGCGCCCGGCTGCCCCTGGAAGAGCCCGCTCATGTGGCGCGTCATGTGATGTACCGGCACCCCCTCGGCGAGGCGGGCGCGGACATAAGGCATGTACGCCTCGACCGCGGCGCGCGGCGAACCCAGCGGGTCCGACTCGCCCCAAAAGCGGCTGTCGGCCCCGGCCAGCGACCACGGCGCGCCGTAGGGACCGCGCCCCAGCATGCAGCCATCGACCGCCGGGAGGTGCCCGGCCGCCTCGTCGAGCGTGCGGATGCCGCCGTTGATGACGATCGGCAGGTTCGGCCAGTCGCGCTTGAGCCGGTACACGCGCTCATAGTCCAGCGGCGGGATCTCGCGGTTCTCTTTCGGCGACAGACCCTGCAGCCAGGCCTTGCGGGCATGCACGATCAGCGCCTCCGTCCCCGCCTCGACCACGGCGGCCGTGAAGCGGTTGAGGTGCTCATAACTGTCCTGGTCGTCGATACCGATCCGCGACTTGACCGTCACCGGGATCGCGACCGTCGCGCGCATTGCACGCACGCACTCGGCCACGGTGTCGGGCTCCGCCATCAGGCAGGCGCCGAACGCCCCGTTCTTCACCCGGTCGCTGGGGCAGCCGACGTTGATGTTGACCTCATCGTAGCCGAAGTCCTCGGCCATGCGCGCCGCCGCGGCCATGCGCTCCGGCTCGCTGCCGCCGATCTGCAGGGCCACCGGATGCTCGAACGGATCGTACGCCAGCAGCCGCGCCGGTTCCCCGTAGAGCAGCGCGTTCGCCGTGATCATCTCCGTATACAACAGCACGCGCCGCGAGATCAGCCGCAGCAGATACCGGTCATGCCGGTCCGTGCAGTCCATCATCGGGGCTATGCTCAAACGGCGGTCCAGCCCTGCCCCATTATTCTGGCTTATCTTTTCCACTGGATCAGTCACTTACGTCCATTTTCGTCGTTTGCACCCAAAATGGTCACCCGACTTTGGCCGAAACGATTGGATGTGTTTCGCACGTTGTATGTCACGCCGTAACCACTTGGTTGCGCCCATCACGCTTGGCCTTATATAGACGTTGATCGGCTATATTGATCATATCCTCGTAGGTCGAGCCGTCCCCGCCAAATTCGGCGACCCCGAAGCTCGCTGTAATTTTCAGCTCAACCCCGTCGAATCCGAACGACTTCGCCTCGATGATCTTACGCAGGCGTTCCGCCAATTGTCCGGCTTGCTCCTTCGTAGTGTCTGGCAGGAGAGTCACGAACTCCTCTCCACCGTATCTGCCAAGCAGGTCACTACCGCGTAGCTCGTCCTTCGCTCTGGATGCGATCTCTTTAAGCACCTCGTCCCCGATCTGGTGACCGTAGCTGTCGTTGATTTCCTTGAACCGGTCGATATCCATCATCACCAGTGATAGCGGAACGCCACTGCGGGACGAGCGCGCCATCTCCACAGCCGCCTGGTCAATGAACACGCGGCGATTGGCTATCCCTGTAAGGGGATCTGTGGTTGCCACCTTTTGCAACTCAGAATGGGCTTTTTTCAGGTCCCGTAGCGCGTCTTCCGCGCGCGTTTGTTCGGCACGAACTCTCTCCATGAGTTCAGTCTGGCTGTATACCCTGGAGAATGATCGGGTAGTCAAAAATGACTGGATTACACCGTAACTCAGTCCGATAAAGCCCGCCGCAAAGGTGGCATGCGCCAACCACCATTGATGGTTCCACGGCGACCCCAGGAGGAAGGCCACTGAGCTCTGAGAGAAGAACAACAAGGACAACGCGAATATCAATATGAGCGGTGAGCGGAGTCGTTTTACCCCGATGACCGCAAGTGATCCCACCATAAGAGTCAATGAGGCGACTTCCGCAATGACCGCTACATCACCAGCCCATGTCTCTCCCGCAATCAAATACGTCAGGATGGTGATCAGAAACAATGCTCCGATCCAGGTCAACCAGAACCCTGAGCGATTCCGCCGGTCAACCGACACCACATATCGCCCAAACATAACGGAACCAATGAAAAAACATCCTGCCATCACGAACCGGCTTACAGGTCCGAAAATAATAAAATGCATCATGGACACCTGAGACATCGGTGTCAGAATTCCGTGCATGGAATATATGATAGTGAAAGCTAGGAAACCGATGGTAAGCCAACGCAGGAAAACCTCACCGGAAGCCAGGAAACATCTCCACGTCACCCATGCTATGAACCCGCTCTGCAGGACAGCGACTGCGATGGCAGTTTCATGGAACGTGTAATTTTCGAAGCGAAGAGCCGGATCCTGAAAAACATGCAGGTAGGCTATGGCGAAGCTGGGAGCTAACCCCAATGTCGCAAGAATCAAGACTGAATAAGCCCGGACCAAAGTGCCGATAATGCCGAGATTTTCGTTCGTGATCTGTTGGCTCATGAATCCAGACGCTCGCGTCAATCCAAATCGGTATCGCGTCGTCGGTATACCGAAATCGGCGCACTGAGTATGATTCCGGGCTTCCTGCGGTACCTCTCCCCTGCCGGCATAAGACTCCAGCGTCAGCAGCCCAGGATCGACATCGTACGCTTCGATGGCGTCGGCGAGACCTGATGGGCCAACCCGTAACCTACACCCGCTTACCGCCGATCAGCCCAGCGCCAGCATGAAATCATCGTCGCGGAATATCACTTCTCGGCGACGAGATAGGCGATCCAGGAGGCATAGTCGGGGATCTCCTCGGCTTCGTCGAACTGGTCGATGGGTTCGTCGGTTTCGTCGTCGAAGGCCTGGACGTACATGCGGGTGCGGGAGAAACCGGCCTCGAGGAGGAGTTCGCGCAGTTCCTTCGCGCCCCAAAGGCGCCAGTTGTAGGAGAACGCGCGGTCGAGCCGGGAGCCGTCCGGGAAGCGGAAATGGATAAAGCAGACCATCTCCGCGGCGATCGGGTTGTACGCCGCCTGCTCCCAGATATAGGTGAAGCCGTCGAGTTCGGTCTTCTCTTTCTGGCAGCGGTGCGCCTCGTAACCGCCGAAGGCGTCGAAGAAGGCGACGCCGTCATCGGCGAGCGACTCGCGGATGCGCTCGAAGTAGCGCTTCATGGTCGCCCGCTCCTGGAAGAACCAGTAGCTGAAGTTGAACGCCTGGACGATATCGAACGGCCCGGCGTCGACCGTCAGCACATCCTCGGGCAACAGATCGATGCGCTGTTTCTGGTCCGGGCTGAGCGGCGCGACGTTGTTGTCGAAGCCCCAGCCGAGCACCTCGGGGTCGATATCGACGCCGATCGCGCTGTTGTCGGGCCGACGGCGGACCCACTCGCAGGCGGAAAGCGCCGTGCCGCAAAAATCCTCGCGGATCGACTTCGGCCGCCGGCCGCGCAGATCCTGGAAGGTCTGCTCGACGAAGTCGAGTTCGAAATCGACACCCTGGACGGCGAGCTGGTAGAGCTCGTGCGGGTCGACCGTGTCGGCCATGCGCGGTGTGGTTGCCGATTTTTTCTGCGTCTTTGCCATGAAGCGGTGGACTCCGTTGCGCGGGCTACCGTACCGGGTTCGGCGGCAGCGCGGTTGCGGTTCGCGGGCAAGCCCGCTCCTGAAGTATGCGTCGATTCCGGCGGCTCAACTCTTGATGCCGGTCCCGCGGTTGAGCAGGTACAGCGCCCAGCCGCCCATGCCCAGGATAAAGACCAGGATCAGCGCGAAGGCGACGGCGACCGGGATGTCCGAGACGCCGAGAAAGCCGTAGCGGAACGCGTTGACCATGTAGAGGATCGGATTCAGCAGGGACGCGCCCTGCCAGAACGGCGCCAGCAGCGAGATCGAATAGAACACGCCGCCGAGATAGGTCAGCGGTGTCAACACGAAGGTCGGCACGATCGAGATGTCGTCGAAGCTCTTCGCAAAGATCGCGTTGATGAAACCGCCGATCGCGAACACCGTCGCGGTGAGGATCGCGATCAGCACCACCAGCAGCGGATGGGCGAACGACAGATCGGTGAACACGGCGGCCACGATCGTCACCAGCACGCCGACCGTGAGACCGCGCGCCACACCACCGCAGACATACCCGGCCAGGATCAGCCAGTTCGGCACCGGCGCGATCAGCAGTTCCTCGATATGGCGCTGGAACGTGGTGCCATAGAACGACGACACCACATTGCCGTACGAGTTGGTGATGATCGACAGCATGATGATGCCGGGCACGATGTAGTCCATGTACGTGTGCCCGTCCATCGGCCCGATCCGGCGACCGATCAGGTTGCCGAAGATCAACAGGTACAGACCGGTGGTGATGGCCGAGGGCAGGATGGTCTGGACCCAGATCCGG
>Ga0136597_1000702_pt1 | contig 13668 bp, 10 predicted proteins | sample AntRauTorcE11898_FD_101385 | JGI IMG/M metagenome (GOLD analysis project Ga0136597, IMG submission 101385) | Saline lake microbial communities from Rauer Islands, Antarctica - Metagenome Torckler E11 #898 | ecosystem: Environmental > Aquatic > Non-marine Saline and Alkaline > Saline | place... | reverse complement strand
CGCGGTCATTGCCCAGACAGGAGACGATTCCCGCCCCGGTCACCACGACCCGACGCATACCATTATTCCGACCATCGCTCATCGTAATCGCCTCAGAGTGCGGCCGCGGGATCGACGAACAGCCCCACCTTGAGATCGCGGGCACGGTAGATGGTGTCACCATCCACGGTCACCGTGCCGTCGGCGATCCCCATGGTGAGGCCGCGCCGTACGAGCCGTTTGATATCGAGGTAGTAGCGCACCTCCTGGTGGGAGGGCAGGACCTGGCCGGTGAATTTCACCTCGCCGGCGCCCAGCGCCCGTCCCTTGCCGGGGGCGCCCGTCCAGCCGAGATAAAAACCGACCAGTTGCCAGAGGGCGTCGAGCCCCAGACAGCCCGGCATGACGGGGTCATCCGGAAAATGGCACTCGAAAAACCACAGATCGGGCCGGATCGCCAGCGTCGCCTCGACGCGCCCCTTGCCGTAGGCGCCGCCGGTGGAATCGATGTGATCGATCTGGTCGAACATCAGCATATTGTCGACCGGCAGCCGCGCATTCTCCGGCGCGAACAGGCGACCGTAGCCGCAATCCACCAGGTCCTGGTGCGAGAAACTCGATCGATTGAATCGTTCGTTCACGGAATCCCCGTCCTGCGTGCCCGTCACCGCCATGCCCGGCTCCATCAATGCCCGTTGGATCGACTGCCGACGCGGCCCGACAAGGCTTGGCGCGGCGCCAATACGTTACCATTGGTCGGTCCCCTGCGTCTTGATCCGCGTGGGCCTGGGCTGTCGGATTGGCGTCATGGCGGGACTGTAGACGTATCACTGCGTCACCGGAAGCGTCGGGCACATTGCTTGGTGCCTGTTTCTGGCACCACTGCGTCAGCACGCGCGTACGGTAGGTTCGTCAGGCCCAGCCGAACCGGGCGAGCGCGAGGCCGGCATCGTCGAACACGGGCCGGATATCGGCTGTTCGATCCGCGACGATCTGTGCCGCGGCGGCGGCGAAGGTCCAGCCCAGATGGCCAGGGGCCGCGTTCAGAAACAGGTTCGGGATCGGGCTCGCACCAAGGATCGGTGCCCCATCGATACTGACCGGGCGCAGACACGCCCACGAGTCCCCCGCACCCGGATCGAGCCGCGCCGCCAGCGAGGGCAGATTCGACAGGCCCTGACGCCGCACGACCTCGACCCGACGCCGCCGGATCGCCCGGTCGAAGCCGGCGAATTCGACGGTCCCGGCGATCCGCAGACGCCCGCCGAGGCGCGTGATGACCACGCGGTGGGCCTCGTCGATCAGCGGCATACGGGGTACATCGTTTCCGTCATCCACCGGCAGCGTGACGGAGTAGCCCTTGGCCGGTTCGATCGGCAGGCGGACGCCCAGCGGCCGCGCCAGCGCGGGCGCGTCGACACCGGCCGCGAGGACATACCGATCCGCCTGGATGACGTCCCGATCCGTCACCACCGACCCGACGCCCGAACGATCTCCCGCGATGCGCTGCACGGTCTCGCCGGTGCGCACATCCGCGCCCCGCTCGACCAGAACGCGCCCCAGTTCGCGCACGAAACGACAGGCGTCGCCCGATTCGTCGTCCGGGAAGTGGATGCCACCGACCAGCGACGCCCGCGTGTCCGCCAACGCGGGTTCAAGTGCCAGCACGCCATCGGCATCGAGGATGCGCGAACGCACACCCAACGGTTCGACCGAAGCAGCGGTTGAGCGGGCCGCCTCGAAGGCCGCAGGGTCGCGGAAGATTTTCATGCTGCCGCGCTGATCGGCGTCGTACGCGATGCCGGTGGCGGCCCGCAGCCCGGCCATCCGCTCACGCCCGTACAGCGCCAGTCGTGTATTGAGGGCCTTCACGCGCTCGTGTTCGCCCATCCCGCAGTGGCGCAGAAATCCGAGCCCCCAGCGCGCCATCCGCGGCAGTCGGCCCGGCCGCAGCAACAACGGCGATTCCTCGCGCCCGGCCCAGCGCAGCAATTGCCCGGCCACAGCCGGCGAATTCCACGGGGCGGCATGGCCGGCGTGGAGGATGCCGCCATTGGCGTAGCTGCCCTCGGCACCGAGGTCGTGCGCGCGCTCGACGAGCGTGACCTCGTGACCGGCCTCGAGCAGATACCAAGCGGTCGTCGTGCCCATCAGGCCGCCGCCAATCACCAGTACCCGCATACAAACTCCAACGTCGATGATTGCCGACACACATTTTATCCACTGCGCGCCAGGGTCACTGCAGGGACGTACTCCCCTGAGAGCCTGTCCGACAACCCCGAGCCTACTGCGCACGCGTAACAGTGTCCCACGGACCTTGACCGTTGCTGGTCCTGCCCGGCAATCCGGCCCCGCTGTTCGTCACGTTCCTGCTTTTCGGCGCACCGCTGCTGCGGCGTCTTCAGGGGCGCAACGCGACCATGCGGGAAGCCCTCTGGGTGCCCGCGGGCTTCGAGCAAATGCGCACGCGCGGGCGGGCCGACTATATCCGGGTACGCCTGGAGGACGGTTGCGCGCTACCCTGCGGTAGTCAGGGATCCAGGATCCTGACACCCACGGCGGCCGCCGACGGCCTCGCGTGTATTCCACCGGATTTCACGGTCGCACCGGGCGAGCCGCTGACCTTTTGGCCCATGGCTTCGCTGCTCGACTGAAGGACGGACTTCATGACCGCAGTGCAGGCAAGCGCAGGGAACGCAACCGGCTCGATGCGCCGGCAGCGCTGCGCGGGCGACATCAGCGGCGCCTTCGCCGATGGCGCGATCCTGTTCCCGCTGCTGGTCGCGCTGGCATGGCAGACCGGCGCCTCGGCGACCGTCATGCTGCTCACGACCGCCGTCGCCTATCTGGTCGCCGGCTGGCTGTTCCGCCTGCCGATCCCGGTGCAGCCCCTCAAATCACTCGCTATCACGGCCATCGCGGTCGGTGCGAGCGTGGCCGAGCTCCGGATCGCGGGAGCGACGCTCGGCATCATCTTCCTCATCATCGCGCTGGCCGATGTGGACCGCCTCGCCCGGCTTGTGCCGGCCGTCGTGGTTCATGGCATCCAGCTCGGCCTCGGCGTGATCCTGCTGCTGAAGGCATTGACCCTGATCGGCCTCGAACCGCTCATGCTCGGTGGTGTCGCGGCCGCGATCCTCGCCGTTTTCGCCCTGAAACGCGCGACCGGACGCCCGGTGCTCGGTGGCGTCGCAGTCGCCAGCCTGCTCTGGGGCCTTTGGGAAGCCGCGCCCGCTGCAGCAGGCGCGGAAACGGCGGCGATCCGACCGTGGGTGATCGTGATGCTCGTGCTGCCGCAGATCGCGCTCACCCTGACCAACTCGGTCCTCGGCACCCAGCGCACGGCACAGGCCTATTTCGGCGGCGATGCCGATCGGGTAACACCACGGCGCCTGCTCGGGTCGATCGGCTTCGGCAACCTGGCGGTCGCGGCGGTGGGCGGCCTGCCGTATTGCCACGGATCCGGCGGCGTCACCGCCCACGTGCATGGTGGCAGCCGCAGCGAATGGTCCAACGGCGTTATCGCCGTAACGCTGGTCTTACTTGCGCTGGTGCTCCACTTCGGCAGCGGCGGCCTACCGGCCTACCCGGCAGCGCTGCAGGCCATCCTGCTGGGCGTCGTCGGGCTCCTGCACATGCAACTCTCGCGTGCGAGCTGGCAGTCGGGCGAGACGCGTCCCATCCTGCTGGCCATGGGCGGCGCCGCCCTCCTCACCCAGAACATGCTCTTCGTACTGATTGCCGGCTGCGCCCTGCTGGCGCTGCGACATTGGTTCCCCGGTATAAGCGCCCGGCTCTGGCGAACGGGCACCGCGCCCTGAGCGCAACGATAAACCCGGCCACACACGTATTGGCGCTTGACCGCGATCAATGCCGCCATCACCACGCATCGCCATCATGCCGCCATTCCATACCCCCTGGCGCCTGCTACCGATGCCGACACCCCGCTGGCCACTCCCCCTCACGGCGGGCTTCCGCCTGTTCTTCCCGCTCGCGGCGATCGCGACGCTCGCGATCATGCTGCGCACGGTGGCGATACTGCACGGTGGCGACGCGCCGGCCGGCAACCCGTTCACCTGGCACGGCCACGAGATGCTGTTCGGGTACGTGGCGGCCGCAGTCGCCGGGTTCGTCCTGACCGCCATCCCCAACTGGACCGGGACGCAACCGGTGAGCGGTCTGCCGCTGGCGCTGCTTTTCCTCCTGTGGCTCACGGCCCGGATCGGTCTCTGGTCGGGTGATCCCGCCGGCTGGGCCATCGCCGCCGATATCGCGTTCCTCCCGGCCGCCGCCCTGGTCGCCAGCCGGCCGCTCTGGTCGCAGGGCAAGGCACGGCAGTGGCTGCCGGTCGGGGTCGTCATCGCGCTCGGACTGGCGAATGCGCTCTGGCACCTCGGGCCGGTCATCAACGCCCCGGCCCTGCCCTCGCGCGCACTGACCTTCACGACGCTGTTGATCGCCACGCTGATCGCCGTGATCGGCGGACGAATCATCCCGGCGTTCACGCGCAACCGGCTTCGCACATGGGGCACCACCGCCGAACCTCGGGCGATGGACCTCCGTGACGGGCTCGCCGTTGCCGCCAGCGTACTCGTGGCACTGGCCGAGCTCGCCCTGCCCCAGACCGTCGCCTGGCTGGCTCTGGCGGCCGGCGTGCTACACGCAGTACGCCTGTATGGCTGGCGCGGCCTGCGCACCTGGCGCGATCCGCTGCTGTTCATCCTCCATATCGGCTACGGCTGGCTCGCGCTGGGTTACCTGATATTCGGATTCGGCATGCTGTCAGCGGGCTGGTCCGATACCTGGGCCCTGCACGGCCTGCTGACCGGCGCGATCGGCACCATGACCCTGGCCGTCATGACCCGCGCCACCTTCGGCCACACGGGCCGCCCGCTGCAGGCCGGCATCGTGATGACTACCGCCTTCGTCGCCATCCAGGGCGCCATCATCCTCCGCCTGCTCGGCCCCGTCGTGGGTCCACACGCCTGGCACATCGCCGGCGTCCTCTGGTCGACCGCGTTCCTGCTGTTTCTGCTGCGCTGCGGACCGATGTTCCTGCGGCCGCGCATCAATGCCTGAGCAGGATTGACGAAGAAAAGGCGGGTTCTCGCAGAGGCGCGGAGGGCGCGGAGAAAGGCGGTTTCTCGCCAAGACGCCAGGCACGCCAAGGAAATTCGAGTGAAAGGCGCTAATTCGCCTCGATGCGTGTAGACATATCCGGGAGCCGGCTCAATACGATTCCTCATTCATTGTTCTTCCTTGGCGCGCTTGGCGTCTTGGCGAGAGATGCCTTTGTCTTTATCTCAGCGCCCTCCGCGCCTCTGCGAGAGAATCATTCGACGCACGGTCATCCACGCCCGACCGGTAAATTCCGTCGATCGGGCGATATCCGGTATCCTGTCGGGCTTTCCGTAACCGGCCGGACCAAACCGTGATCACCCTCGACGACGTCTCGCTCCAGATTGGCGGCGACCCCCTGCTCGAAGGCGCTTCGTGCGCGCTGCACGAGGGCTGGAAGATCGGGATCATTGGGCCCAACGGCTGCGGTAAGTCGAGTCTGTTCAAGCTGCTGCGCGGGCAGTTGACCCCCGAACGGGGCCGCATCGATCTGCCCGGCGGCATGCGCATCGCGCACATGGAGCAGGAGACGCCGGGGCGCTCAGCGACGGCGCGCGAGCACGTGGTGGGCGGCCACGCGGAACTCATCCGGCTCGAGAACGAACTGGAGAAGGCCGAGGTCGCCGGCGACGGTGAGCGCCTGGCGCAGCTCCACGGCAGCATCGACGCCGAGGACGGCTACACCGCCCGCACCCGGGCCGAACAGCTGCTGGCCGGGCTCGGCTTCTCCGCCGAGGCCTGCGGGCGTCCCGTTGCCGAATTCTCCGGCGGCTGGCGCATGCGCATCGACCTCGCGCGCACCCTCATGGCGCCGTCCGATCTATTGCTGCTCGACGAGCCCACCAACCACCTCGATCTCGAGGCGGTGATGTGGCTGGAGCAGTGGCTCAAGCGCTACGGCGGTACGCTGATGATCGTCTCGCACGACCGGGACTTCCTCGACTCGGTCGTCGACCACACCATGCACTTCGACAACAAACGGCTCGTCCAGTACCGCGGCAACTACAGCCAGTTCGAGCGCCAGCGGGCCGAGCGCATGGCGCAGCAACAGGCCGCGTACGAGAAGCAGCAGCAGCGCGTGCGCGAGATCGAACAGTTCGTCGCCCGCTTCCGCGCCCAGGCCAACAAGGCCCGCCAGGCCCAGAGCCGCATCAAGGAACTCGAGCGGATGGAGGATCTCGCCCCGGCGCACATCGATTCGCCATTCCGCTTCCAGTTCCCCGAAGCCGCCAAGACCTCGCATCCGCTCATTACCTGCCGCGACATGGCCGCGGGCTACAGTCCGGACGCGCCGGTGCTCAGCAATGTCGGCCTCAGTCTGCTGCCGGGGCAGCGGGTCGGCCTGCTGGGTGTGAACGGCGCCGGCAAATCGACCCTGATCCGCACGCTGGTGGGCGAGTTGACGCCGCTCGCGGGCGAGCGCACACCCGGAGAGAACCTCGCGGTCGGCTACTTCGCCCAGCACCAGGTCGATGCCCTGACCGTCGACTGGAGCCCGCTCGAGCATCTTCAGAAGGAGAGCCCGGAGGTCCGCAAGCAGCAGCTGCGTACATTCCTCGGTGGTTTCGGATTCTCCGGCGACGACGCCCTGCGCGCGGTACGCAACTTTTCCGGTGGCGAGAAGGCCCGGCTGGCGCTGGCGATCGTCGCCTGGCGCCGACCGAACCTGCTGCTGCTCGACGAGCCCACCAACCATCTCGATCTGGACATGCGCCACGCGCTGGATATGGCGCTGCAGGAGTTCTCCGGGGCGGTCGTCATCGTCACCCACGACCGCCACCTGCTGCGCGACACGGTCGACGAGTTCTGGCTCATCGACAACGGCCGCCTGCGCCCCTTCGACGGCACGCTCGACGATTACGCCGCATGGCGCGCCGGCAACATCAAAGCGGAGAAATCCGCTTCCGGCGGCAAGGCCAATGTGCCCAAACCGGCGAAGAAGGAGGCCGGGCGCGACGGCCGCAAGGCGGCGGCCGAGTCCCGCAGCCGCATCAAACCGCTGCGAGACAGCGTCCGCCGGCTGGAACGCGATCTGGAGAAGCGCCAGCAGCAATTGGCGAAGATCGAGACCGCCCTCGCCGACCCCGAGCTCTACAACGACCCGGAACGCGCCGGGGAACGCGATAAGCTGCTCCAGGATCAGGGCGCCGCCCAGCAGGCCATCGCCCGCATCGAGAGCGACTGGCTGGAGGCGGCGGAAGAGCTGGAACGGGCCGAGACCGGCACGGCCTGATCGCGAACACACCGCAGTCCGGCGCGCGCTTGCCTGCGGCTAAACCTGGCGGCGTGCGCCCAACCGTAGGCGCGTCTTCGGCCGGCGCCACCGCACCGGCCGAATGCGCGCAGCACGCCCGAAGCGTCCGATCCCGACCGCAACGCAAATCGCGCGCGTTCGCCTCCGGCGTAAACGCGCCTACGCGGCGCGTGGGAGTTCGTAGGCGCGTCTTCGGCCGGCGCCACTGCACCGGCCGAATGCGCGCAGCCCGCCCGAAACGCCCGATCCCGACCGCAAACGCAAATCGCGCGCGTTCGCCTTCGGCGAAAACGCGCCTACGGGACCCCGGTGGAAAAAACCGCAGGCGAGCCTCGCTCAAACCCGCAAGGGTTTTGCCGCCCGTGTCTGCTACGATTCGGTAACCTGACCCTCGAAGAGACGGAGTAACCGCTCAATGGCCTCGATCCAACATCTGCTCGACTGCGGGCAATCGCTGTGGCTGGACTACGTGGACCGCAACCTGCTGACCGGTGGCGGTCTGGAACGCCTGGTCGAGTCGGGCCTGCGCGGCGTGACCAGCAACCCGACGATCTTCCACCAGGCGATCACGGGCTCCAGTGCCTACGACGATGCCATTCTCGACATCATCCAGGCGGATCACGAGGTCAACGCGGAAGTGCTCTATGAGTGGCTGGCCATCCAGGACATCCAGATGGCCTGCGACCAGCTGCGGCCGGTCTACGAGCGCAGCGAGGGCAAGGACGGTTTCGTCAGCATCGAGGTCTCGCCGCACCTCGCGCACGACACGAAGGGAACGGTCGAACAGGCCCGCCACCTGTGGCGCTCGGTGCACCGCGACAACGTGATGATCAAGGTGCCCGCCACCGAGGCCGGGCTCGAGGCGATCGAGACCCTCACGGCCGAGGGCCTCAACATCAACGTGACGCTGCTGTTCTCGGTCGAGCGTTATGAGCAGGTCTTCGCGGCCTTTACCCGTGGTCTGGGCCAGCGCGACAACCCGCGCGGCATCAACTCGGTGGCCTCGTTCTTCGTATCGCGCGTCGACGGTGTCGTGGACCCGAAACTCGCGGCGATCGGCGCGGACGCCACCACGTACATGCACAGCGCCGCCATCGCCAACGCGAAGATGGCGTATCAGTCCTTCGAGCGTCTGCGCCGCGCGCCCGAGTTCCGGGCGCAGGAACAGCGGGGCGCGAACGTGCAGCGCCCGCTCTGGGCCAGCACCAGCACCAAGGATCCGAACCTCTCCGACACGCTCTATGTCGACTCGCTGATCGGTCCCGACACCGTGAATACGGTTCCGCCGAAGACGCTGGATGCAGTCCTGGAACACGGTTCGGCCACGATCACCATCGACAACGACCTGGAAGGCGCCCGCACCACGCTCGACGCCCTGCAGAAGCACGGCATCGACATGGCGCAGGTGGCGGCCGATCTCGAAGCGGACGGTGTGCAGAAATTCATCGATTCTCACGACGCCCTGGTCGCCGCGCTGCAGGAGAAGATGCGCGACATCACGGCGCGGTACGCCGCGGAGACCTGAACCGCGGCCTTTTGCCTGGGGCAATCCCCGTAGGTTGGGTTGACGAAGGAAACCCAACGGGACGAGCGGTCCTCCGATACCCCGTTACACCGTGTCGATCGACCGGACCTCGACCCGTTGGGTGTCGCTGACGCTCGACCCAACCTACGTAACGAATTTCCGTGTTCATCGTCGCTTAAGCGTCGAGGCGCGCAATGACCGACAAGGCGACCCCGCTACCGATCGAATCGCTGCGCGCGGATTTCCACACGGCCCTCGCCGCGGGCCACACCGTGGTCTCGGCGGCGACGGGCTCCGGCAAATCCACGCGCCTGCCCATCTGGGCGGCCGAGCACGGGCCCGTCCTCGTCATCGAGCCCCGCCGCATCGCCGCGACCAGCCTGGCCCGGTATGTCGCTTCGCTGAATGGCGGTGAAACCGGCGGCGAAGTCGGCTACGCCATCCGTTTCGACAGCGCCTACGGATCGGACACCCGCGTCCTGTTCGTCACACCCGGCATCGCCCTGCGCTGGTACGCCGATAATGGGCTGGCCGGTTTCGCGACCGTGATCCTCGACGAATTCCACGAACGGCGGGCGGATACCGATCTGCTGCTGGCGCTGCTGCGCGACGCCGAGCGCCATCGGCTCGTGCTCACTTCGGCCACCTTCGACGGCGACCGCCTCGCCGACCAGCTCGGCGCCCGCCGCCTCGATGCGCGAGGCCGCAGCCATCCGGTCGAAACGCGGCACCTCGGCCCTGAGCCGCGCGACATGCCGACCGCCAAGGGCCTGGACCGTCGAGTCAGCGAAGCGGTCCACCAGGCCATGAGCGAGACCGAAGGCGATCTGCTCGTATTCCTGCCGGGACGCGGCGAGATCCGCGCCGCCGGAAACCGTCTAGGCAAGATCGACGCCGACGTCATCGCGCTGCACGCCGGTGCGCCCGAGGCCGATCAGCGCCGTGCGCTGGCCCCGGGCGACGGCCGCCGGGTCATTCTGGCAACCAACGTCGCCGAGACTTCGCTGACCGTACCCGGAGTCACCGCCGTGATCGACAGCGGTCTCGAACGCCGCACCCGACGCCGCAACGGCCGCACCGTATTGGCGCTCGAGGCCATCGCGTGCTCCGCCGCCGACCAGCGCGCCGGCCGCGCGGGACGTACCGCGCCCGGCCTCTGCCTGCGGCTCTGGGGCGCCCAGGCGCCACTGGTGACCGCGACCCCGCCCGAGGTCGAGCGCGAGGACCTGACCGATACCGTGCTGGCGGCGGCCTGCTGCGGCCGGCCTGCACGGGCGCTGCCGTTTCCGGACGAACTGCCGGAGAAGTCACTGGCCGCGGCCGAACCCCTGCTGACGGATATCGGCGCGATCGACGGCGAAGGGCACGCCACCCCGCGCGGTCATGCCCTGTTCGCCCTGCCACTCGATCCGCTGCTCGCCCACCTCGTCACCGCCATGCCCGATCCCGACACCGGCGGCTTCATGGCGGATCTGGTTGCGGCCCTGTCGACCCGCCAGCGGATCGCCACCGTCGCCTCCGATCCCGCGGAACGCGAGCCCCTACTGCGCGCGCTGGGCCGCCGCTGCGACGCCACCCTCCTGGTCGCCATCCTCCGCGGACAGGACCTGCCCGGTGTACGCGTGAATCGCGCCGCCCGCGACGAGGCCCGACGGCTCGGTGATCGGGTACGCGCGCTCGCCGACCTCCCGGGACGCCCGAAGGCGAGCGACATCGATCCGGTCAGTGCGCTGCGCGCCGCGATGGCGGCCGTCCCCGCGCTCACGCATGTTCGGCGCGGCAAACGCCGGCATGTCCTCGCCAATGGCGAGCGCGAATTGCAGCCGGCCGACGACAGCCTGCTCGGCGACGAGGACGAAGCCGCGCTCGTCTTCGACGATCACTCCGTCCCCGGCCGTGGCACCCGCGAGACGCTCACCATCGGTACCTGCCTGGCGCCGGTCGGGCTGCAGGACATCGTCGACGCGGGAGTCGCCACGGCCGCCATCGAGGACCCGAAACCCGGCAATGAGACGGTCCACGCCGAACGCCGCTGGTATTACGCCGGCCGCGCCATCACGGCCGAGGAAATCGAACCGGAAGGCCACGAAGCCCGCGCGGCCATCGCCCGGCTCGTCCTCGAGGGGCGTGTGCTGAAACCCGCCGGCAAGCGCCTGCAGGATGACCTCACCGCCTGGGATCTGTACGTGCGCCTGGGGCATGCCGAGGGCGCAACGCCCGAAGCCGAATCTTGGCTGGTAGAGCGCCTGCAACACCTGGGCGTTGGCCAGGCCGCCGACATCGCACTCGTGGAACCGGCCGACCTGAGTTTCGACGGCATCCCCGAATGGGAACGCGAGCGTTTCGACCGCCAGTACCCGCGCTACGTCTCCCTCTCCGATCTGGAACTGCGCATCCACTACGACGTCCGACGGAAAACCGTCATCGCCGAACACGTCGGCGGCCGCCGCAAGAGCGACCCGAAGAGCTGGGAGCTGCCCGCCTGGCCCGGTTGGAAGGTCGAATACCGGCGCGCGAGTCGGGTGGTGGATGTGCGGTAGGCGCGTCTTCGGCCGGAGCCACCGCACCGGGCGAATGCGCGCGGTGTGTCCGAAGCATCGGATCATATACGGCGCCGAAACCGCGCGCGTTCGCCTTCGGCGAAAACGCGCCTACGGCGTCGGACAATCGCGTGGCCGCGTGACCACCTGCCCTCCCTGGGGCAATTGCAATGCCCGAAGCGGGCCGGAGCACCGCTTCACCGTAGGCGCGTCTTTGATCGGCGCGGCCGAGCGCCGATCGAATGCGCGCAGCACGCCCGCACCGCCGGATACGGAAAATCCACTACCCGCGTTCCCCCGACATCTCACTCCGGCACATCGAGCGCAATCGACGGGCCACCCCAATCGCACGAATAGACTCCGGCATCAACATATCGATCGAATGAACTCGCCGGCCACTCGGATGGCACGTCACACAACCCGTGCTTCACCGGGTTGTAATGGACGTAATCGAGATGATTGCGGAAGTCCTCCTCGTCCCTGATCAGGTGCTCCCAGTAATGCCGTTGCCACGGGGCGGTTCGACTGGACCAACCCGTTGCGCGTAGCCGACGGGTACAGCGGTGTTTGATTGATTTCCACCGTCCGGAGAAATCGGAGTCACCGTCAGGAAGTGTCCAGATGCAATGCAGGTGATCGGGTAGAACGACGATCGCGTCCATCCGGAACGGACGTGCGGCACGCACGGTCCGAAGCGCATCGCCGAGTACGCGCCGCCCGTCTTCCCGGGCGAGCCACGGAATGCGATGTGCGGTGACAAGCGTGAAAAAATACGTTCCGCCGGGTACGTAGTGTCTTCGGTAATTCGCCATGGGGGTCCCTCCCCTTGTGTGGTCATGTCCGTGTATCCGAGGTGCCAATCAGGGCGTTGGCAACATGCGGCCGCATTCATCGCTCGTTGCGGGATGCGCGCGTTCGCGTTCGGCGAAAACGCGCCTACCTTTCATGATACTTCCTCGTTGGCATCATTTCGGTTCCTCCGAACATACGCCATGCTCGCAGCGGCGTTATCGGTTCCCAAACCGTAGGCGCGTCTTCGACCGGCGCGGATGAGCGCCGGTCGAATGCGCGCAGCCCGCCTCAGGCATTCCATAACGCAATCTCGCGAACCGCGCCCGCCTCACGAGACATGCACCCACTCACCACAACCACGCCGCCCCCCGCACGCCGCTGTCGTCGCCGTGGACGTTCTGGCGCAGGGGGGTGTCGCAGCGGTCGGAGTAAACATAGCGTTGCCAGAGGATGGGGATGTTCGTGTACAGGCGGGCGACGTTGGAGACGCCGCCGCCGAGGACGACGACGTCGGGATCGAGCATATTGATGACGCTGGCGAGGCCGCGGGCGAGGCGATCCTCGTAGCGGTCCATGACGGTCTGCGCCTCGGTGTCACCCGCCTCGGCGCGGGCGGCGATCTCTTCGCCGGTGATTTCTTCGCCGCAGACGTTGGCGTAATCCTGCTGCAGACCGGTCCCGGACACCCAGCGCTCGATGCAGCCGCGGCGGCCGCAATAGCATTCGGGACCCGGGTACTCTTCCGGCGCCTGCCAGGGCAGCGGGTTATGACCCCATTCACCGCCAATGGCATTGGGCCCCACATGGACGTGGCCATCGAACACGATGCCGCCCCCGCAGCCGGTACCGAGAATGACGCCGAAAACCAGGCCATAACCGGCCCCGGCACCGTCGACGGCCTCCGACAGGACGAAGCAGTTGGCGTCGTTGGCGATGCGGACCTCGCGATCCAGACGCGCTTCCAGATCGACCTTCCCGGGACGTCCGTTGAGGAACACGGCGCTGGCGTTCTTGAACAGTCCGGTCGCGGGGGAGATCGCACCGGGGGTGCCGATGCCGACAGAACCGGTGCGGCCGGTTTCGCGTTCCAGTTCCGTTACGAGCGAGGCGATCGCGTCCAGGGTGCCGTCGTAATCCCCTTTGGGGGTGGGAATCCGCCGACGCGCCAGAATTTCCCCGTCGTCACCGAGCGCCAGCTCCGAGATCTTTGTACCGCCCAGATCGATTCCGATACGCATGCGTCACCTCCTTGCGTGAAGCATACCGGGGATGTGCATGAATCGCCCAGTCATCCGGTTATCGCGTGAAGGGTAGCCAGGCAGCGCGTAGGCGCGTTTTCGCCGTCGGCGAACGCGCGCGTTACGCGTTTCGGCGAACATTGACGCTTCGGGCATGCCGCGCGCATTCGACCGGTGCGGTGGCGCCGGTCGAAGACGCGCCTACGGGCTGGTGACTCGTTT
>Ga0136597_1000687_pt1 | contig 13789 bp, 12 predicted proteins | sample AntRauTorcE11898_FD_101385 | JGI IMG/M metagenome (GOLD analysis project Ga0136597, IMG submission 101385) | Saline lake microbial communities from Rauer Islands, Antarctica - Metagenome Torckler E11 #898 | ecosystem: Environmental > Aquatic > Non-marine Saline and Alkaline > Saline | place... | reverse complement strand
GAACGCCACCGCCGCGCTCGACCGCGCCCGCGAACGCGGCCTCCCAGCCGGCCCCGGCCGCGACGTCGAGTACGTCGTCGTCGACGCTGACCGCGACACCCGCGAACGCGTCCGCCTCGCCAGCGAACCCGTCGACCGGTACGACGCCGACCACTACGCCACGCAGGTCGTGCGCGCCACCGCGGACGTCCTCGGCCCCCTCGACTGGACCCGGGAGGACGTCCGGGACGCCATCCGCGGCCACCGCGACGCCAGCATCCAGGGATTCGGCGAGGACTGAGAGGAATTGACTGCTGATGTATTCCTCCCGTTCATTAATGCCTCTGGAACAGTCTCCGCTACATGAAATACCGGAAAAGAAGTATTATACTATTGTGAGATTTCTGGACTTCTATGGCGACCTCTGAAGGGGTGAACGTAGACGTCGATGCAGGTACAGTTCAGATCAGCGAACTCACGATCGAGGATCCGGAACTCGTCGACTTCCTCGAGACGTACGAGCGAGCAGAACACACTGACGTGGTAAATCGAGCGCTGCGTGTCGGGATGCACACGCTCCGCCTGTCGAAGACGTCTAAGGATGTCGAGCACGTCAAACGGGAATTCTCCGAACTGGAGACGCGGTTCGAGGAGGAGATCGAGGACATCGAGTCGGAAATTGAGGACAAGTTCGGTGAGAAGGGTGAGGTCGCTGAGGTACTGAATCGGCATCTCGGGGAGGAGGGCCATTTGAAACGACAGTTCGACAACGTATTTGGTGAAGAAGGGCAGTTCGCGGATAGGCTCGACGACGAACTTGGGGAAGACGGGGAACGGATCCAGGAGGCCCTAGATCCGGACAGAGATGGAACGCCCACGAACAGGCTGAAGAAGAATTTGAAGGAGGAGATTCAGGATCTTCGGGATAGTCTGGTGGAAGAAGAGGCACAGGAGGAGATGATCCAGCAGACGACGAAGAAAGGAGATGTGTTCGAGGATACAGTCGGGCGGTTACTGGACGATCTCGTGTACGGGTCGAACGATACGTACGAGTTCACTGGAGATACCGAAGGCGAGCTTACTGGTCGGGACGTTGGCGATTTCGTGATGACGCTTGGGGATAGCGGTCAGGATATCGTAATCGAAGCGAAGAGTGACCAGAGTTACAACCAGCCGAGTATCCAGGGCGAGATGGAAGATGCGCTGGCGAACCGCGACGCAGACTACGGACTGTTCGTGATGGATTGCGAGTCGTACGTACCTGACAAGGTCGGATATTTCCAGGAGTACAATCGAGAGTATGCAGTTGTGTGCCTCCGAGAAGACGAAGATGCGGAGGTGGAACAGGCGTTTCTGGAGATGGCAGTGAACTGGGCGCGCATGCGGGCAATTTCGAAGAAGGTCGACACCGGTGGATCGGTCGACATGGAATCGATTCAGGACCACGTTGGAAGCGTTCGCGACACCATCGATAGCGTGAGCAATCTGAAAAGGAAATGTACCGATCTGCAGGACACGGCGGAGGAAATCAGTACGTCGCTCGAAGAACTCAAAGGGGACGTGAATGATGACTTGAACCGAATCACTGCCGAACTAAGCAAGTCGTCCTAAGCGGTTCACTACCCGATCCGAGTGGGAGAGAACGCTGTTCTAGCGAGCAAGGAACCGATTTACGCATTGAGCGAGTGCGAGTAGGGGTAACTGAGTCACGAGCTACCAGGGAGAAGACACTTGGTGTCGAATTACGTTCGTCGACGTGATGCCCTCCAGACGCGAACTCCTCGCGGCGAGTGCGAGCGTCGTCGCCGTCGGGGCCGCCGGCTGTCTCGGCGGTGGTGGTGGTGCGGCGAACGCGAGCGCGGGATCGGACGCGAGCACGGATTGGCCGCTCCCGGACTACGACCTGTCGGGGACGGCGTACGTCCCGGACGCGGCAGCGCCGCGGTCGAATCCGAGCGAGCGATTCGCCGTGGAGACGACGTGGCCGCACGACCGTCCGGTCGTCGCGGACGGGACGGTGTACCTGCCGACGCGTGGGGCGCTCGTCGCGCTCGACGCGAGCGACGGCACGGAGCGCTGGCGGTTCGCGACCGACGACGAGAGGTCGGACCTGTTCCGGTCGCCGGCGGTTCACGACGGCACGGTGTACGTCACCGGCGAAGTGGGGTTGCTCGCGCTGGACGCGAGCGATGGGTCCGAGCTGTGGCGCGTGGAGACGTCCGACCCCGTCCGGGCGCCGGTCGCGGCGATGGGCGACTGGGAGGCGCTGTTCGTCGGCGACGACGGCGGGACCGTCCTCCAGATCGGGCTCGACGGCACGGTCGAGTGGGAGATGGACGTGTTCGGGCCGGTGACGCGGGTCGTCGGCGACGACGTCGCCGGCGTTGTCGTCGGAACCGAGGGTGGCGAGGTGTACCGGCTGTACGACGGCCGGGGTCTGTGGCGGGCGAAGGTCCCGGGGAAGGTTACGGCGCTCGCACGGCAGGGGGACGGCAGCAACGACGTCGTCGTCGCCACGTTCGGCGGTGGCGTGCTCGGCCTCCGCGGTGGCGCGCACGCCGGTCGAACCGACTGGCACGCCGAGAACGGCCCCGTCGCGCACCGTGGCCTCGCGCTCGCTGGCGACGGCGTGTTCGGCGCGGACCTCGCGGGTCTCGCCCGCGTCGACGACGGAACCGGCGAGCAGGCGTGGAAGCTCGGGGACGACTACGGGACCGCGCCGGCGGCCGCCGGCGACACCGTGTACGTCGCGGGGGACGGCGAGGTGGTCGCGTTCAAACTCGGTGGCGGGGTCGGGAGCGGCGGCACGCGGCTCGCACCGAGGCGGTTCACGTACGACCTCGGATCTCGCAGCGGCGGGCACGTCGCAGTGGCCGACGGCGCGCTGTTCGTCCCGGTCGTCGGCGGCGAGAACTCCGAGTCGGGCCTCGTCGCGCTCGAGTGACCGCCTCGAGCACCGGCGCGTTCGTGGTGCCGAACCGTTATCCGTGCTCGTGGCCGAAGCCCGGGCATGGATCTCTCCGTCGTGGATCTGTCGCCGGTGCCGGAGGGTGGCACGGCGACGGACGCGTTCGCGAACACGGTCGCGGCGGCCGAGCAGGCCGAGCGATTGGGGTTCGAGCGGTTCTGGGTGGCGGAGCACCACAGCAGGGAGTCGCTCGCGGGGACGACCCCCGAGGTACTCCTGGGGCATCTCGCGGCTGAGACGGACGCGATCAGGCTGGGCTCGGGCGCGGTGCTGTTGAATCACTACAGTCCGTTCAAGGTCGCGGAGTCGTTCGCGGCACTGGACGGGCTCGCGCCGGGGCGCATCGACCTCGGACTGGGACGTGCGAACGAGTCCCCGGCCGTGGATCGGGCGCTCGGGACGGAGCGGCACGTCGCGGACCCGGACGGTGACCACCGGGCGCGCGTGGAGGCGGTCGCGAACCACCTCGCTGGCGCGTACCCCGAGGGTCACGAGTACGGGGACGTCACGCTCCCGCGGTCGGGCGAAGGGCCGCCGGTGCCGTGGGTTCTGGGCTCGAGTCCGTCGAGCGCGGAGCTCGCGGGCGAGCTGGGGTTGCCGTACTGCTTCGCGGCGTTCATCCGGCCGGTGTTCGCGGAGCACGCGTTCGAGGCGTACCGCGAGCACTTCCGGCCGTCCGCGTTCCCGATGGGCGTCGACGAGCCGACGGGGATGGTCGCGGTGAACGCCGTGTGCGCGCCGACCGACGAGGACGCGGCGCGACTGCGTTCGGTCGCGGAGGCGACGTACGAGCGCCTGAAGCAGGGTCGCGCGACGGGTCGACCCAGCGTGGAGGAGGCCATCGACGAACTCGGTGGCGTCCCGGCGCCGACGCCGGCGACGCTCGACGACGACGAGTGGCCGCGCTCGATCTCTGGGCGCCCGGAGACGCTCGTGGGACTGCTCGAACAGCTCGCGGACCGCGTGGGCGTGGACGAGGTGATGATCCAGCACGCCGTCCCGGACCACGACGACGCGCTCCGCTCGCACGCGCTCATTGCGGAGGAGGTCGGGCTCGACGAGCGGTGATCGCTGGCGAGGGCGCCGGACTCGCCGGGCGGTGATCGCTGGCGAGGGCGCGTCGTGTCGGCTCGCCACGCAAAACTCTCATCGTCGTCCATGAATACTGTGCTTGCATGTTCCGGGCGAAGCTGTATCTCGACCTGCAGACGGACTGCATCCTGAGCGAGGTCACGAACAGGTGGAACAAGTCGTTCACCGCGAACCACGAGGAGGTGATCGACGACGACCACATCGAGTTCGTGATCGACGCCGGCGAGGAGGTCGAGGCGTTCCTGTCGGCGTTCGAGGCGTCCGAGCAGGTCCCGGAGGTCGAGCGCGTCGACGGGAGCCACATCCGGCTGACGAAGCGCTCGTGTGGCGCGCTCCCGATCATCCGGCGGAACCACGGGATGCTGCAGTGGTGGGATCGCGTGAGTGGCACCCAGCGCACGTTCGACATCGTGGTGTTCCGCCGGGACGACCTCCGGAACATCGTGTCCGAGCTCCGGGAGATCGGGTCGGTGGAGCTCGCGCAGCTCACGCCGTACAAGGGTGCGAAGTCGATCCTCTCGGAGCGCCAGGCTGAGGTGGTGACGCTCGCGCTCGAGGGCGGGTACTACGAGTGGCCGCGGGAGGCGGACGCCGAGACGCTCGCGGACCGACTCGATATCACGCACTCGACGTTCCTCGAGCACCTCCGGAAGGCGGAATCGAAGTTGTTGCGGAGCGCGCTCGAAGGCGGCGGGCATCACGGCGGCGTCCAGTCGGACGGCGAGGTACGGGACGCGACCGGGCCGGAGACCGAAGCCGACTGACGGGGTACTTAAAGAGCCAACAAGCGGGGGCTCAAGAGACTACGGTTCCTAGCTTGGTATTAAGTCGCATGGGACGCAGCCACTCCAGTAGACGGAAGTTCCTGACCGCAGCAGGTGGCGCCTCGACGATCGCGCTCGCCGGCTGTCTCGGCGGCTCGGACGGAAACGACGGCGACGGCTCCGACGGCGGCGACGGATCCGATGGCGGCGACGGATCCAGCGGCGGCGACGGGTCCGACGGGTCCGACGGTGGCGACACGTCGAACACGATCAAGTACCTCTCCGACCGCGGGGACTCGAAGGACGTCATCGACGAGATCATCGCGGAGTTCGAGGACGAACACGACTACACGATCGAGGTGACGTACACGTCCAAGGGGACGTCCACGGACGAGCAACTCCAGAAGATGAAGGCCGCGGGGAACCCGCCGGACGTCGTCTTCGACACCGCCTCGGACGCGTACCGCTACCAGCGCGACGGTGACGCAGCACCCGTCAGCGACGCCGTCCAGGGAACGGACCTCCCGGACCCGGTGAACGTCGACGGCGAGTCGTACTTCGTCCCGACGATGGTCGAACCGCTGATGGGCTGGTACCGGAACGACCTCTACGAGGAGAACCCCACTACGTGGGACACGTGGCTCGCGGAAGCCGAGCGCGTGTCCAACGAGGAGGACATCAACGGCTACGTCGTCCAGTCCGGGCAGACGAACAACGCCGACACGTCCGTCACGCAGACGCTCTGGCAGAACGGCGTGAACATCTACGACGGCCCAGAGGACGACATCGAGGTCACGGTCGACAACGACGAGAACCGGCAGGCAGCCATCGAGACGTACGAGTGGCTGCAGTCGATGGCGGAGTACGCACCCAACGGTTCCGGCTGGGAGTGGGGGGACGCGATCGCTGCACTTCAGCAGGAGAACGCTGCGGCCGCGATGAGCGTCGGCGGCCTCCCCATCCTCGTCATCGCGGGGAACCGCCCCGACCTCGTCGACAAGCTCTCCCCGACCGCGTTTCCCATCCCCGACGGGAAGGAACAGGAAAAGTGGTGGGCGTACATGGAGGGTCACGTCGTCTGGAACGGAGGTGAGGCGACCGAGGGCGCAAGGGAGTTCGTGAAGTTCTTCAGCGAATCCGAGCAGTTCATGGACTTCCTGCTGACCGCACCCCTGTTCCAGTTCCCGCCGACGCGCGAGGGCCTGGACAGCGAGGCGTACACGAGCAACGAGACCGTGCAGGCTCACCCCGACGTGTTGGACCTGGTGCGGGACAACTGGGACGCGTTCACGACCGTGCTCGCGACGGGCGAGGACGGCGCGCCGAACATCGTCGCCGCGGACGCGTACGGCCAGCAGGTGTTCGGGCAGTCCGCGGACCAGATGCTGGTCGGCGGGCTCTCCCCCGAGGAGACGGTGGACTGGCTCGGCGACGAACTCCGTAGCCTCCAGGGCTGAACACAGCTCTGTGGCCTTTCATGAGTACTACGACAGCTCTCAAGTCCACGCTCGACAGGTTCGACGAGCGACGGCTGTTGCTCCTCGTCGCGTTCGTCCCGTTCGTCGCGTTCTTCACGCTCGTCTGGGCTATCCCCATCGCGTACGCGCTCGGAATGAGCCTCTTCGCGAACCCGACGGGTACGGCCACGTTCGTCGGCCTGCAGAACTACATCGAGATACTCACCGCGCCCGACTTCTCGCTGTTCCTCTGGAACAGCGTCCTGTACGCGGTGTCGACGACCGTCGCCAGTCTACTCGTCGGGCTGGCGCTCGCGCTCGTCGTCAACCAGCAGATCCGCGGCGGGAACGTCCTCAGGACGATGATGATCTTCCCGTACCTGCTGCCGACGCTCGTCGTCATCTTCATCTGGCAGTTCCTGTTCGACCCGAACCTCGGCGTCATCAACCAGTGGCTGCTCGAGTACGGGATCGTCGAGAAGCCCATCGCGTTCTTCTCGACGATCGAGTGGGCGATGCCCGCGGTCGCGATCACGAGCGTGTGGAAGTTCGGATCGTTCGCGTTCTTCATCCTGCTCGCGCGACTGCAGGCGATCGACCCGAACCTGTACGAGCGCGCTCGCGTCGAGGGCGCGTCCACGTGGCAGGCGTTCCGGGACATCACCGTCCCGCACCTGCGTGGTGCGATCCTCATCATCCTGCTCGTCAGAGGCATCTGGATGTTCAACAAGTTCGACATCATCTTCCTCGCGACGCGCGGCGGACCGCTCGACGCGACGACGACGCTCCCGATCCGCGTGTACGAACTCGCGTTCAACGAGGTGAACTTCGGCGGTGCGACCGCACTCGCGGGAATCATGTTCTTCCTGCTCGCGGGCGTCGCCGTCGTCTACTTCAAGGTCTTCGAGCCGGAGAAGGAGGTGGCTAACTGATGGCCATCGGCGAAGGCGCAGCGGGCTCGATCGTCCCACAGAGCGTCCAGAAGCGCGTCAAACGGATCTCGCTGATCGTCGTCGCGCTCCTCGTCGCGGTGTTCGTCACCGTTCCGGTGTACGTGATGGTCGCCATCGCGCTCCAGTCACCGACCGCGGTGTTCGCGGGTGGTGACGTGAACCTCCTCATCAAGGAGTTCACGCTCCGGAACTTCCGCGTGCTGTTCGATGACACGAACACCGTCCGGTACTTCACGAACAGCCTCATCGTCACCGCGAGCTCGACCCTGCTGTCGACGTCGCTCGCGGTCGCGGCCGGCTACGGACTCACTCGCTTCGAGTTCACGGGGAAGACGATCGCGGCGCGCGCGGTGCTGTTCGCGTACATGTTCAGCCCGATCGTGCTCGCGATCCCGCTGTACGTCATCTTCTTCTCGCTCGACCTGCTGAACAGCTACTTCGCGCTGACGATGGCACTCACTGCCATCTCGGCGCCGTTCACGATCTGGTTGATGTGGCAGTACTTCCAGACCGTCCCGATCTCCCTGGAGGAGTCCGCGTGGGTTCGCGGCGCCAGCCGCACCCGCACGCTCTGGGACGTCGTCCTGCCGGTCGCCAGACCCGGGTACATCTCGGCGGCGATCTTCTCGTTCGCGGTCGCGTGGAACGACTTCACGATGGCGCGCGTCGTGATGAGTCAGGACGAGATGTACACGATCACGGTCGGGGCGAGCCTGTTCCTCGACCGCGTCAGCATCGGCTGGGGGGAGACGATGGCGGTGTCGCTCTTGATCTGCATTCCGCCGTTCATCATCGCGGTCTTCCTCCAGAACTACCTGCTGCAGGGCTTCAACGTTGGAGGTCTCGAGTAATGGCACGACCAATTCACTTCGATAACGTACGCAAAGAGTTCCAGGCTGCCGGGACGGTTCACGTCGCGGTCGACGACCTGACGCTGACGATACCCGAGGGGTCGTTCACCACGCTCGTCGGGCCCTCCGGGTGCGGGAAGACGACGACGCTCCGCATGATCGCGGGGCTGGAGACCCCGACGAGTGGCCGGCTCGCGTTCGGGGACGAGGACGTCACCGAGCAGACGCCACAGGAACGCAACTGTGCGATGGTGTTCCAGTCGATCGCACTCTACCCGCACATGACGGTTCGCGAGAACATCGGGTACGGGCTGAAGGTCCAGGGCGTCCCGAAGGACGAACGGAACCGTCGGATCGACGACGCCGGGGAGACCCTCCAGATCACGGAGCAACTGGAGAAGATGCCCGCGGAGCTCTCGGGCGGCCAACAGCAGCGCGTGGCGCTCGGGTCCGCGTTCGTGCAGGACCCGGACGTCCTGCTGCTGGACGAACCGATGAGCGACCTGGACGCGAAGCTGAAGGCGGAGTTGCGGGTGGAGGTGCAGCGCCTCCATCAGGAGCTCGATGCGACCGTCGTGTACGTGACGCACGACCAGACGGAGGCGATGACGATGAGCGATCAGGTCATCCTCCTGAACGAGGGTCGCCTGGAGCAGTTCGCGCCGCCGGGCGAGCTGTTCGACGACCCCGTCTCGGCGTACGTCGCGGAGTTCATCGGGACGCCGTCGACGAACCTCCTGCCCGCGACCGTGGAACGCCGCGAGGACGCTCTCGTGCTCGCGAGCGACGGGTTCGACGTGCCGGCGCCCGAGAGCGAGTTCGCGGACCGCGTCGGTGACGCCGTCACGGTCGGGATCCGCCCGCAGTACCTGTCGCCCAACGGTGGCACGGTCGAGGTCGTGGTGACCGCTGAGGTCGTCGAACAGCTCGGCACGGAGTTCGTCGTCCACGGGTACACGCCGAGCGGGCACGCGATCGACGCCGTCTCGACGACGTTCGGTAGCGTCCAGTCGGGGGACGAGCTCCGCGTCGGGTTCGACCCCGCGGACGCCTTCGTGTTCGACGCGGACGGCCAGACGATCTGTCACGGCGACGAACTGACGGGCGAGACCGTCTCGCGAGCCGACTGATACGGACAACTGACAATGAACGAAGACACTTCGCCCCGTCGAGAGCGTCCGGCGAGCGGGCAGCGACGCGACGACGGCGACCGAATCGACGGTCGGAACGACGACGCACGTACAGACGTACGAACGGACGGCGGCAGCGACGAGGAACGGACGGATGGGCGAACGGACGGTGGGAGCGACGCGAGGGTTCGAGCGGACGGTGGCCGCGTCGCTCCTGGACTGTTGCCGGGCGGCGAGGGGCGACCGCTCTCGGACGTGACGGTGCTGGAACTCGGTCACATCATCGCGGGCCCGTTCTGCTCGATGATACTCGCGGACCTCGGCGCGGAAGTGATCAAGGTCGAATCGCCCGGGTCGGGCGACGCGATAAGGGACTCCAGCCCGATCGGGAACAGCTCGTTCGACTACGTGAACCGGAACAAGCTCGGAGTGTCCCTGAACCTGAAGTCCGAGGACGGACGAGCGATCTTCTCCGAGCTCGTCGAGGAGGCGGACGTGCTCGTGGAGAACTTCGCGGCCGGGACCGCGGACCGTCTCGGCGTCGGCTACGACGACCTCGCGGCGGTGAACGACGAGCTCGTGTACTGCTCGATCAAGGGCTTCAACCCGGGTCCCTACGAGTCGTTCCCGGCACTGGACCCCGTCGCGGAGGCGCTGTCGGGCGTCATGAGCGTGACGGGACACCCCGGGCAGCCGCCGGTGCGCTCCGGGACGAGCCTGTCGGACATGGTCGCGTCGCTGTACGCTGCCGTGACGGTACTGGGCGCGGTCCGCCAGCGGGACGCGACCGGCGACGGCCAGCACGTCACCGTTCCGCTGTTCGAGAGCACGGTCGCACTCATGGGGTACTGGCTGGCGTACACGCAGTCCTACGACGACGTCCCCGAGCCGATGGGCGCGAGCCACCCAGGATGGGCGCCGTACGACGTGTTCCAGTCCGCGGAGGGCGAGTGGGTGTTCGTCGGGCCGTCCTCGGACCGCCAGTGGCGCGCGCTCTGCGACGCACTCGACCTCGACCTCGCGGACGACCCGCGGTTCGCGGAGCTCGCGGACCGACTCGACAACCGCGCGGAACTCAACGCGATCGTTGAGGCGACCTGCGAGGAGTACGCGGCCGAGGAGATCGTGTCGCGACTCCAGGACGCGGGCGTTCCGGTGGCGCCGGTGAACGACACGGCGGACGTCTGCGACGACCCGCACCTCCAGGCGACCGACGCACTCGGGGAGGTCACTGCGACCGAGGGCGGCGGCGGTCGGATCGCGACGCCGCGATACCCCGCGCGGTCGACGGGATTCGACCGCGTCGAGTCGACGGACCCGCCGTCGCTCGGCGAGGACACCGGGCCCGTGCTCGAGGCACTCGGGTACGATCGGGAGGAGGTCGCGCGATTGCGCGAGGAGGACGTCGTGTGAAGCTCCTCGACCTTACGCTCCGCGAGGGCGAGCAGCGTCCGGGCGTGCAGTACTCGGTCGACGGGAAGGTCGCCGCCGCACGCGAACTGGACGCCCTCGGCGTGGACTACGTGCAGCTCGGGTTCCCGGTCGCGGACGACCGCACGCGGCGCGTCTGCGAGCGCGTGAACCTGGACGCGAAGACGACCGGTATCGCGCGAGCGATCCCCGGCGACGTCGACGCGGCGGTCGAGGCGGGCGTGGACGCGGTGAACCTGTTCGCGCCGACGAGCGACCGGCAACTCGAACACGTGCTCGGGAAGGACCGCGACGAGATGGTGGACGCCGTCGTCGCCGCCGCCGACCGCGCCCGCGACGGCGGCGTCGAGGTGCACTTCGACGCCATGGACGGGTTCCGTACAGACCCCGTGCACCTGAACGCGCTGTTCGAGCAGGTGGACGCGGAACTGTACACGATCGCGGACACCGTCGGGGGCCGCACGCCCACGGGCGTCCTCGACCACCTCGACGCCATCGACGTGCCGGTCTCGCGTCTCGGCGTGCACTTCCACGACGACCTCGGGGCGGCGACCGCGAACACGCTCGCAGCCGCCCGCCGGGGCGTCGCACGCGCGGACGTCTCGATAGCGGGCATCGGGGAGCGCGCGGGGAACGCCTCGCTGGAGGAACTGGTCGCCACGGTCGCGGTCGGCGACGAACCCGTGACGCTCGACGTCGACGAGGACGAACTTCTCCCGGTCGCGCACGCGGTCCTGGACGCCCTCGGGGAGGACGTCGAACCCGCGAAGCCGCTGCTGGGCGAGGAGGTGTTCGCGCACGAGTCCGGCCTGCACACCGCGGCGATGCTCGACGACCCGGGCACGTTCGAGGCGTTCGACCCCGAGCGGTTCGGTGGCCGCAGACGCCTCCTGTTCGGGAGCGCCACCGGGAAGGGCGCCGCACGACGACTGCTCGAACGCGCCGGGCGAGACGCGACCGACGACCGCGTCCGGCGGTTGCTCGACGAACTCGACGCCACCGACGAGGAACTCTCGCTCGACGCCGCCGTCGAACTCGCGGGCGAGGTCGACTGATCGACGGCGGGGAGCGCGGTACCACCCCGTCCCGGACGGTCACGGCCTGCCCCGGCGCGTCACGGCCCGCCCTGGAGCGTCACAGCCTGTCGGGAGGCCCAACATGTTGGGCGAACGCTGACCGGCGCCCTCGACGATGTACGGGTATGGGACTCGGAGACCGCTTTCCGGACGCGCTACCGACGACCGACACGAACCTGACGCGAGCGTTCTACGCGTTCGTGCTGGTGCCGACGCTCCTCGGTGCGGCCCACCACGTCGACCACGTCGTCCGCGGGAACCACGTCGGGTGGCCGCTCACGCCCGAGGTGAACCCGTTCACGTACAGCCTCGCGATCTATCCGCTGCTCGCGGTGAGCGTCTACCTGACGGCCACGCGACGTGTCGAGGCGCGGTACTGGGCGGGGTTCTTCGCGTTCAGCGCCGGCATGCTCGCGTTCTTCCACGTCAGTCCGTGGGCAGTCGAACCGCCACGGGACGTGATCGTGCCCTACGAGAACGCGGCGTTCGGGTACCTCGCGTTCGCGGTCCTGCTCGCGCTCATCGCCTCGGTCGTCCTGGGTTCCGCGTACGCGGCCGTCCTCTGGATGTTCGACGGACGCGACGAATCGCCGTCGGGATGAGTCCCCGAGCAGCGCCGAGTCGCGTCCCCCGGACGTTTTTGACTGGAGGCGCCGCTAGGGATGGACGATGACCGCGCTCGCACGAGGACCGCCCCGCAAGCGACGGGCGCGATGATCCGCGCCCGCTTCCGGATGGCGCTCGCTCCGGACCTCTGGGTGCAGGACGTTTCGACGTCGTTCCCGGACGCGACGCTCCGGCTCCTCACCGGCGTTCCGAGAGGCGACCGTGCGCTCGAACTCGGCGAGGTTCGCGCCGCGAACGCGCCGACCGTCACCGACGCGATCCGGACGCACCCGGACGTGTTCGACTACGACGAACTGTACGCGGACGCCGAGCGCGCGATCGGGCAGTACGAGGCGGACGAACGCAGCCTCTACGAGTTCCTCTGGGAGTCCTCGCTCCCGCCGGAGTTCCCGATCGTCGTCGAGGACGGCGAGATGACGTTCGACGTCACCGCCACCCGACCGGGGTTCGAGGCGTTCGGTGACGCGCTCGACGCGACCGGCCGCCGATACGAACTCCTGTCCGTCGTCCACACGGACCGACGCGAGTCGCTCCTGACCGACCGGCAGCGGGAGTGTCTCGCCACCGCGCACGCCGGCGGCTACTTCGACGTCCCGAAGCGATGTACGCTCGCCGAACTCGCCGCGGACCTCGGCGTCGACAAGTCCACGGCCAGCGAGACCATCCGGCGCGCGACCGAGCGCGTCGTCGGCCAGTTCCTCGCGGCCGGCGAGTGACGCCCCCGGGACGACCGGGACCGCGGGAGAACCAGTGGGTCGCGGGCGACGCCGCCGGGCACGGAGAGGGTCGTGTGGCGCGGAGGGAGCCGTGGGGTGCACTGTACCGCCGAGCGGTACTTGTGGATCCAGCCCGGATTCCCGCGCATGGCCACCAGACCGCCCGGTCCTCGTGGCGAGCCGCTGTTCGGCGACGCGCGCCGCTACGCGGACGACCCGTTCGCGTTCGTGACTGCGTTGGAGGAGAGCTATCGCGGGATCGCCGCGTTCGACATGGGGCCGATGGAGACGTACGCGGTGACCGATCCCGCGGCGATCGAGGAGATCCTCGTCACCGACGCGGATGCCTACGAGAAGCCCGACTTTCAGGCGGACGCGATCGGCGACCTGCTGGGTGAGGGCCTGCTGCTCAGCGAGGGCGAGACCTGGGAGCGCCAGCGCGAGCTGGCGAACCCGGCCTTCGACATGAACCGCCTGTCGGGGATGGCGGACCGGATCACCGGCCACGCGGAATCGATGGTCGACGGCTGGACGGCCGGGGACGTGATCGACGCCGAGATGTCCATGACCGAGGTGACGCTGCGGGTCATCCTCGACGTGATGATGGGCGTCCGGCCCAGCGACCAGCGGATCGAACACGTCCGCGAGCAACTCGAGCCGCTGGGTGAGCGCTTCGAGCCGGATCCGATACGCTTTGCCCTCCCGGACTGGGTGCCGATGCCGGGCGACGCCGAGTTCGCGGCGG
>Ga0136597_1000683_pt1 | contig 13840 bp, 10 predicted proteins | sample AntRauTorcE11898_FD_101385 | JGI IMG/M metagenome (GOLD analysis project Ga0136597, IMG submission 101385) | Saline lake microbial communities from Rauer Islands, Antarctica - Metagenome Torckler E11 #898 | ecosystem: Environmental > Aquatic > Non-marine Saline and Alkaline > Saline | place... | reverse complement strand
CCGTGGGCTCCTTCTTGGCTTCCAATTCCGAAGTTGCTGTTTGGACCACCCATTAGATGTGGAGCTTGAGATCCAACAGTCCCTCTGATCGATTCTCTGGCGAATGCACCTGCTCCAGCCTTGCCTATGTCGCTTAGGTTCTCTTTCGTTTTCTTTGCCTTTTCAGCACGCTTTTGCCATTTTTCTTGGACTTGTTCTGCTTTCTCAGCTTTGCCTTGTGCTATATTACGTTGTACGTTTTCGCGATCATTGTACTTGCCCTCCTGTTCAAAGACGTTTGCTTCCTTTGTTCCTCCGTTTTCTGTTTCGTACTCGAAATTGCCTTGGGAATCGATGGTTTGAACTTCTTCACCATCAGCGAAATCATCGAAGTCGCCCTCGACTTGATCTAGGTTTATCATCCCACCTTTTCCGTCACCGTCTTTATTGAATGAGTATGCTTCGCTGAACGATTCACCTGTTTCAGCTATTGAATCGGCTTTTTCTTCAGCTTGTCTCCTCTGTTCATCCTCCATGAACGTTGGATTGATATTGTCGGTGATCCCTTTTGCAGCCTTCTGTTTTTGATCTGCAAGGAAGCCACCAGCACTGCTCTTCATATCCTTGTATTTCTCGTAGCCACTCTGCATGTAGCCCTTTGTAGGCTGTGGACCCTCTGGGTCCGATGCTCCTGTAATGTCGTCTGAAGGCCCGTCCGGTGTTCCGCCTGTACCTTCGGTTTTGTGATTGTCTACACCACCTTGGGTGCTTTTTCCTTCTACGTCGTTTGCTGTGCCAGTAGGTTGTGCTGTTCCTTCGCTACTGTTATCTGGTCCAGATCCACTTGCATCCGCAGTTCCGGCTCCAGCTGCTGAGGCATCAGCAGTTGCCATATTGTCGTCTGCGGATTGTTCTACTGCACTTCCAGAATCCGATCTAATCTCCTGCATTTCATTCTGGAGGTTTCCTCCAGCACCTGCATTTCCGGCCCCACCTCCACCTCCGGTAGAGCTGCTGCTGGAGTAGTCATCTCCAGATCCGCCACCCATGTTCATATCACTTCCATCTGGTGTGTTTACATTGCCGTCTTGATCACTCATTGCATCACCCAGTTTTCCAGATGCTTCTTCGGCCATTTTCCCTATCCCTGCGGTTGCAGCTATTGCAACACCACTCATTGCTTGTCCGGCACCTACAGGTTCTCCTGCCCAAGCTACTATTTTCCATATGACTGCAATCAATAATATAGGGGCTACAGTGATGATTACTAGAGTTGACCAGAGACTCCCGATTAAATCACCGACCCCATCTGCACCATCAATAATCCCTCCTGTGCCAATCACAACTATCACATGGAATATAATCCCCACGATAGGCCCAGTTAAACATGTATATAGCCCCATTCTAAACCACTTGTTTGCAAATTCGTTAACGGGTTCGAGCATCCCCCAATCTGCATACCAGAATACTGCAAGTAGAGGTGAAGCTATGAATACTGTGTAGATGAAGAACTGTCTCAATTGGAGCATGATCACCATTAGCGCGAACATAATGACGAGATATACTCCGTATCCCATATAGAAGAGAGCTACTGTAATTGCCCCAATAAATACAGCTGTACCACCAGTCGAAAAGAGTGTTGATGCACTATTTTGAATCCCACCCGAAACGATCTGGGCGAATATATCGTACCCATTTGGTAGTGTTGCCTCTGTTAGGGCATTTGATAATTCTACTCCGAAACCAATGAGTGGTTTAGATACTGCTATGATTGCAATTACACCAACTACTCGAATTCCTTGCCTCCAAAGACTTGTTTTTTGTTCATCTGCAAATGGCATTGATAATAGACCCATTATCATCATGATGGGCAATAATGCAAGAGCTACCTCAAACATAGAATTCCACGCATTTAGTGCAGACTGGCTATCGACAGGATTTCGCAGCAATATAAATATCTCTAAGGGGACATCCAATAGTCCCTGTATGAATGAATTCATTGCATCTGGTATTAGACCGAAAAAATACTCGCCGAATGCTTTAAATGCGTCTTTGAATTGCAAGATAGGCAGTCTTAACAGTAGATATTCTAGTAACATAGGTGTTGGTTTGTGTTTGATTAACCGGTTGGCTGTTAGTCTGTATTGTTCCGAACTTTATCAGTTTAACGGTGGGTGTGGGTGACTATAGGATCAAATCAGGTGCGAATATCAGTACCGTCCCAAGTGCAATCACTAACAGTGTGATTGGAATGATTTTGATTGCCCACCAGAACGTCTTCGATTCCCAGATGTGTTTGAGGATGTTCTTGATCGTCTGTTTGTAGACCGCTAATTTTGATTGGTCGGTCTCACTTGAATCGTCTTTATCTGTGGTAGCTTCCTCTGACTTAGATGGTTTCTCTTCATTCTCGGGAGGTGTGATCTGGCTTTCAACTTGCTCTGCTGGTTCAGTTTTGTCAATCTGATCAGGTCGTTCAGTATGGTCTGTGTCTATGACTTCATTTGGCTGATGTTGATCTGAACTAGATTCTGATTCGGTTGAACCTGTAGGTTTATTCTGTCTGTTAGACTCCTCTGTAGATGTTCTACGGGATGTTGGTTCTTTATCTGTTTCCGTGTCAGTGCTAGTCGAGCTGACTTCATCAAGCAAGTCTTGGTCAATTGATGACGTGGTGAACGACTCGTTATTTTGGTTTTCTTCGACTACTTCATTTGAGTCAGTTACTTTACCTCCTACCTCGTATGGGTCTTGGACGTTTTTACTGCTATCTTCAGTATCTTCTTCTATTGCAGGATCTTTTTCGATGGTGTCTGCTGAGCTTGTTGATAATACATCTTCTGCACTCTCTGATTGTGATGGTTCAGGGCTAGTATCAATCTCAGGGCTGTTGTCTGGGATCGCTGTTTGTCTGGCTGTTTCTGCCATCGTTTCAGTTAGTTCTGAATCGGGGGTTTCGTTACCTTCGTCAAGATCGTATCCTAATTGTTCTAGGTAGCCTCTTGGATCAAGGCCTTCTTCGATGACGTGTCTCTCGTATGGGTCAACATATATTTCGAGTCGTCGACGACCGTGTTCTGATGTCGACAGGAGGCATTCGGAGAAGTCTGAATTTTGTCCTCGTGCAGCTTGTCTGAGGAATCTTGCTTCTTCGTCACTGAAGTCGTAATAGTCGATGACTTCTTGTGAGACATTTTCCTGGTAGAACAGTTGTTTGATGTCACAATTATCGTAGATCTCTTTCTTTTCATCGTTACCATCGCCTAGGAACTCGTCTGGTGTCTGTGAAATGAGGGTGAGTCCAGCTCCAAAGTGTCGTGCGTGGCGGATGAACAGATTGAGTAGTTTTCTGGAGCCGGGTCTTCCCAGAAGATAGTGGGCCTCTTCGAAGGTGACATCGAATTTTTCTGGGCGACGGCGTGCCTCTTGGTAAGCCCAATCCAACATTGTGTGCATGATGAGAGGCATTTCGCCGGTATCTGCAAATGCCTCCATGTTGAAACACACAATACGGTGTTGCAAGTCGATGTTTGTGCGACCGTTTAGATTGTTATTGACTGATCCAGCTTTGAATGACTCGAATTTGGGGACGAGTTGTTGTGCGATCTTAACGTGTTCATCAGATGGGTTTGTGATGACTTCTTTAGTTCGTGGATGGCAGTCCTCCATCGAACCAGTCTCATCTTCCAAGTCTTCAGTCAGATCCACTTTATTTGAATGAATACCACCTTTTGAGATGATGTTTACACCCTCGATCACATCGTCGAGGATCGGTGAGTCGTTATGGAACGTTTGGGGGTCGGATGTGATACCCATCTTTGCGTACGCATAATGTACGCCGTGGCCGATGACACCTTCTTCACCTGCTGTCATCCCAGCCCGCTGTGACTGTTCAAAGTACGTCTTCAGGATCTCAATTACACTTCTGACGTTATTTGAATAAGCTTCTGTCTCTTCTGTGTCTCCTTGTGGTGGTTCAATTTGTAGAGGATTAATTCGGTCATCGCCACCGAATTCAATTACTGACCCTCCAGCCTTCTCTGCAAAGTCCACAAAGTCGTCACCCAGTGGATCGAAGATGATTAGCCGAACGTCGTTATCATTCAGCAAACGGCGATACATCGCCATTTTGGTTGAATAGGTTTTTCCCCCACCAACCTTTCCTGTAACAACTTTCGAGTGACCACTGAGATCGTATCGATCAACGATCACAGGCCGTTTCGAATCATCGAAACCTAACAGTACACCCGTCGACTGGTTTACTGGAGGCTCTATGAAGTTGAAGAATGTCGCCATTGCCTCCAACTGAACCGCATTGTTGTTTTTGATGGGGTCAGATCCAACAGGTGTGATTGATTTCTGACTTTCTATTTGTCTCCCTTCTATCGGGATTAGGTCCATACCTTGTTCAGAGACTTTCCGTTGAACACTGCGTGAGGATTCCTCCATTTCCTCCAAAGTTTCCCCGTGGATCTCCATGTAGAATGAGAAGTTGAAGATCTTGGTTGTTCCACTAATCAGGTTTCGTAGGAGTCGTTCGAGTTCTTGTCGTTCGTGTTTTTCTTCGTAAACGTCAGTGCGGCCTCTCTTTTTCTTCCATTGAATCGCACTTTTCATTTGGGTCAACCTTTGCTGAAGTCTTCCCTTCACAGATTTCGTATCTCTCGGTTTGATGTGCATAGACAGCCTCACATCGTGTTCTGAGAGTGTGATTGGAACTAACCAACCTGGAGAAACGAGCCGTGGTAGAGAAGTGGCCGTTAGAATTTGGTAGAAGTCCCCGTCTCTGGTATGCCAGTCGGTTTCTTCTTCCATGTTTTGGGGAGCGACAATTGATTTGTCGACTCTTCCCCGTTCATCACCAGTTTCGAAGGCCGAGAATAGCTCATCTTTGTCGTCTACATTTTGCAGATAGTGAGCTGCCTTCTCAATTTCTAATCGATTTGTGTCCTTACCGATTGCGTCAAGGTAGTCTATTGCTGCTTGTAGATCTTCTCCAGAGAGTTCGTCGATGTCGATCCGTTCTTCTTCTTCGTCTTCTCCTTCACCGGTTTTATTGAGTTCTTCTCCGTTCTTGATGTTCTTGAGAGTCTCTTTAATACCGTTTTCGTGAATCGACTCTTTGATCTCTTGGGGTTTTTCTGGCATACTCATATTTGTAATCAAGTGGCTGTTATTGGGATCTCACTCTTGCTTCAGTTGTTGTTTGATTGTGATGGTGTCTATTAGAGTTGTTCATTCATTATAGGAATGATTCTTTGCCCTCTGGGTTTCCGTCTGACTCAGGTCTTGTTAGCCAACCGTGGTTCATTGTATCTGGTGCTTCTTTGCCTTTGTAATAGAAATGGAGTATACTAAGAACGTCTTCTCGGTCGTCTACAATTTCAGTGTCTACCCCTGTTCGGGGGAGTGAACTGTTTACATTTTCTGCTCGGGACCATAGCTCGTCGTATTGCTTCTTTAGGTCGACATCTTCTGATCCCGGTTTGATTGCATCAAGCTTGCTCCCGCCACCTTCTTGTTCATCCTTATTGCTTTTTTGTGAAGTGACAATGAGGAAGTGGCGTCGATCTCGAATGTTTCCTCTGTCTACAGCATTTTGTAGCCATTGGCGGTGTAGTGTTCGACCGTACTCAATCAAGTCACTTTCTTCCTCTGGTTTGTTTTGATTGGTTTCTTTAATGTTTTGCAGGTATCCTTCAGCGTCATATGGGACAGGCAATGTGAATATCTGTATCGGAGATCGGATACCCATTAGGAATTGTGAATACGAATGGTGAACTGCCATTCGGGATTGGTTATCGAGGATAAGCCATGGCCTTGCGGTTATCTCAATTATTAGTCCGTATGCTTCTTCAGTTTCGATTACACCATCATCATGGATTGCTTTGAAATCCATGTTCTTTCGCGTGTTTTCGTCTCCTACCATAGATTCTGATTCGTATTGATCTTCTGGTCGTTCAGCTGTGAATGTCTCTTTTTTGCCGTCTTCATACTCGATGCCTTCCTCTTTTGCATCTTCGTATGTTACGTCTTCTTCTTGTGTTTGGATTGGTTTCCAGACATATCTTTCAGGTCCAAGCCGGAGTTTTAGCATTCCTATCAACCACCGACCGGGGCTTTGTCCTGCTGGTGTTCGTATATAGACAGCAGTACCGACTATTCCTCCCAGAATCACTGTTGGTCCAAATAATATGGGAGGGGTATTTAGGACCATTAAGATTGTACCTGGAGCCATTGGGATCGCGAAGGCATGGCCCAATCGCTTTATTGAAAACCCAAATAGTTTCGTTTGTAAGAGCTTTTCAGCTACTGGTACTGGCTCCATCTTCGTTACCACAAACCCGTCTCATAGAAATATATCTTTGGGTTAGTATTTCGTCTGAGACATTATGGTGAATGTCTGATTTGGGTTAGGTGTGGTATCTCTCTGGAAGATAATTCGCGATAAAATAGGACACATCTGGAGAGATGTGGAACTTTATTCGTGTTCGGTTTTGACACACCTTGAAGGTGTGTCAGTTGTTTCAGTGGGCCTATACGTCACCGATGAACGCTGCCATCTGTAGCAGGATGTCCATCGCAAGGGCCAATCCGAAAAGGATGAACCCGCCGATCATGGCAGAGTATCCTCTTTCAGACCATTTCGATTCGTTACTGCCGAGTCCCCACAGAGTGATTCCGTGGAGCATGATGATCGGGCCGAGCAGGTATGCGATATTACGCAACAGCTCGTGGACTCGACCAAGCAGATTGATGATTTCTAGCTCGGTGACTGATGTCTGGATCACTGTTGTTGGCGATCCAGTTGCGGCTACCTGTCCAACTAGTAGGGTGGAAATCAGTGTAGTTCCGATTCCTACCCTTGCTACCGTCTTGATATTCGGTTTTTGTGTCTCTTTCATTGTTGATCTCGTGGCACGATATTGGTTATCGACTGACTCGTATGAATTCGTGTTTGTTAGGTTCGTTTAATAGTTTTTCCCTCTCGTGAGAGGGGGATGGATTAGGAGTGGTCTACAGATCCACTCTCTGTTGTTGCACCAACTCTGACTGAAGTTAGTGTTCCTTGTGAGTTTTCATCGCCTCTGTTGTCTTGGACGATCAACTCTGTGTGGACGTATTCCCCGTCGAGGTTGAACGTAGCTAGATGTTCAGCCTGTTGGGTCTGACCGTCGAACGATCTTGCTACTTCACCGACGTAGGCGATGTGTTCACTCTCGCCTCGATCACGTAACTCAGCGGCTCCTTCGGCTCCTACAGTGCCTTCTTCGTCAATGTAGTTCTTGTTGGGGTCGAGCATCTCTGAATCCTCCAATTCACCATCTTCTGTGGTGTATACACGAACGTTGAAGGTCACTTCGTGTACAGGTCCGGTTTTTCCTGCTGTACCTGTAGTTGCTCCTTCGACTTCTACGAATCCTGTCCCCAAGGAATTACCCAAGGAGATATGTTCTTGATGGGTGATTATACCGGAGCTGTCAGCAGATCCACTGAATACCACATCGAATGATTCGCCAACTGAAACTGGTCTGGCCGATCCCTGTCCTCGGGCATTGTCGAATGACCAACCATCCATGGTCCCTGCTTGGAATTCGGTGGAGTAGTACGTTGGCGGTTCAGCTTCGAGGGCGGGATCTGCGAGTGGGGCTCGCTGGGTGTCGCCGGTGAAAATCCATGTAGCCATGTTCATCGTTGGAACCACACCTAAGATCACAACCCCTGCTATTGCAGCTCCCATCATCATCGATTGAGCGAATTCTTGTCCTCTTACGCTCTTCGAGAACGTGAATGCGACCGCACCCAGTGCTAGGGCGATCATGAGGACGTAGATGAGGGTGTCTGTGGTAAGACCGAGAGCCGTAATGAGAACTCCTACAGTCCTATCGTATCCTTCCTGAGCATTGAGTGTGATACCGCCAGGTTGGGCGTCTGTCGCAAGTGGGTCGCCTGCACTGGTCTGTTCGAGTGTACTTACTCCAACTCTGTGGATGTCATATTGACCTTCTGAGTCGACGTTCAGTGTGATTTCGTTTGTTTCAAGATCGAGTTCGACAGTTTCTTCGGAAGTTGTTTGTGGGTCTATAGTCCCTGATGCTACTTCCTGCCCGAAGGCCTGTATGTTGTAATTAACTGGGTTGTCTGAGTTTGATGTCCCCTCTATGACGAAGTATGTTGTTTGGGCCTCCGAGATACCATCAAACGTATACTCCTTAGTGATAGCACTTGATTGAGATCGTAGCGAAACTTGTTCACCTTCTGCTGTAGGTTCATTGACTGTGTACAGGTTGTATGGATCAGGTCCACCGAAAGAGTCGTCTTCTGGGACTGATTCGTAGCCGTTTATTGTTGGCTGGTAATTACCACCACTAGTCCAGTATATTTGTCTGATGTGTATAGTTGGATAGTGGTTGTCGCCGTCATTTTGTGCTAGAGCTGCGCGTACTGAGACGTTTTCTTTGTCAGAATCGACTCTAAATGCCGTTGTTGTCCAGTCTTTTTGAACCTCGGAACTTGCTGTGCCTACTTTAGTATAACTCGCTCGATCTTCACTTGACCAAAGTTCGTCTATTGTTCTCCCATATCCATTGGGGTAGTCATAGTCATCTGTTGTGATTAGTTTTTTACCTACTGCTAGCTCGAATCTTTCGGAGTAGCTGTCTCCTTCATCTTCGTGAGCCCATTCTATCACTAGTCTTGGGTCTGATACCCCTTCTGGTACTTCTATTGTTCTATTGATACCATTACGTAGGTAGTCATTGTCACCCCTTACTGTTGCAGATAGGTATGGTCTTGAAACGTCAAGGTTCCATGTTGCTACGTGTACGTCTTGTTCACCATATGTTATATCATATGTGTTATATATATCCCCGCTCGATCTATGTTCCCATTCATCTGGATTTACAAGGTAGCTATTTCTTAGGTTATCGTCTTCAGTGAGTTGAATTGCCGACTCATTATACTCACTGAAATCTTCACTGTAATAGTCGACTTCTGTGAGGATTTGACCGCTCACTCCCCCCATCCCGATACCGATGACTGTTATCGCAATAACAGCCACTGCTAACGTGGCAGTTATTTGTCTCTTTTTAGTCATATGTATGACTTGCAGGCAGTTTGTAATGCGCGGTAATATAACTTATGTTGCAAAAGAAAATATGTTAAGCCCGATTCGATTGATAGCTAGATGATTGATTGTTAGGAATTAACGCTGTAATCAATCATGTCTGAGTTTTCGTTTTCACTAATAACTAGTGTGTCGTAGTTCGATCTGTCGTCTGTACATTCGATTCGGATTCTTATTTCATCGGCTCCTTCGTGGGTCTGTAGCTCGAACCGTGTTTGGACTGATTGGTTTGCTTCAAGTGAGAAAAGTTGACTTTGTGAGTCGTATACTGCTGTTGTTCCCTTTGCCTCAATCTTGATTTCAAGTTCCCCTAATCCGCCGTTGTTCTGGATCAATGCATAGGTGGTGCTTGGTTCTCGTGTTTGTCTGAAGTTTTGGACTTCAGTATTAGCACTCTCAATTACAGGGTCACACGGGTTGTCTGGGTCGATATCGCGTCGACCTAGGATCTCTGATTTGATTGTTGCACACCCAGAAAGGCTTGTGAGGACTGTTGCTCCTGAAACAGCGAGAACTTTGCGTCTGTTGCTAGTGATATTGTCTTTCATACATGATTTAATCTTAGTCGTGATATAAAAAGTTTCGCAGATTGGTGTGTGATCGTTGATTTTGATACACCTTCTAGGGTGTTTCAAGTGTTGTAGATTGTAACACTTTAACCGTAGATGACGTACACTGCGGCTCCCATGATTCGTTCCATCATGGAGGCAAACATTAGAGCTATTCCCGCATAGAGTAGTCTTGAACTTTTTCCCCTGTAGATGCTTGTACTTTTAGCTAATGCACGTAGTCCAGCTCCAAATGTGAAAGATGCCATTCCGATTATTGCACTAACTTGTCCGAGTACACCTGCTGTGTTCAGTATTTTTGCTACGGGGCCGTTGGGATTCACAATTTCGATAAATGATTCTGGGTACAGTGCTTTTGTAGCGTCTACTGAACCAGTTTGGTCTGTCATTATCCATGTCACTGCTTCATAGATATTTCCAATGAATAATACACAAATGAGGGCGGCTGCTCCTCCGATCACTAATCCTTTGTATCTTCTTTTCTTTGCGGGTTTGGTTTTTGTGAAGAAGTAACCGATTGTTCCGAATATAACTGCCATCCAACCCATAGCCTCTGTCGTTATAACTGCTATACTGAAAAATCGATTAGCAAGATCGACGAAGGCGGTATAATCTGCCATTGGTTTGGTGAGTCTGTACTACAAAATGCAACGATTCCGTTTAAGTTTGATGTGTTGTTTTGTGGCTAATCTGATGGTGATTCGGCTGTTGCTTCTTCGGTGTTCTGTCCTTCTGTATCGCTTTGAACCGTTCCATCCTGTTCAATGTCTTCTTTGTTTGACCTTACAGCCTCCATTGATGCTTGATGGTATTTATTGAGGTCTGATCCGTAGTTCTCTTCTGCTTTTGCTGCTGCCTCATTGTCTTCGTCACCGTATTGTTCGAGGCGTTTTCCTGTTTGGGCTGCTGCCTCTGCTACCCAGTGATCGTAGAGACCTGCTGGCACTTCCGTGATCAGTTCTACTCTGACTTTCGTTACACGACCTCTTTCCCCTTCGAATGAGGTTGCTTTCCCAGTTACAGCTACGTATTCGGGTGCGTCGATTCTGCGCATGTGTGCGCGGGCTTTATCTTGGTATTGCCCTGCATCGATCATGTACCGACCAGTAGGGTCTCTTAATTCGCCTTTAACGTATTGATCGTTTTCTTCGTGTTCTTCGACTTCAGTGAGCGTTCCAATGATGAACACTCGGTTGGCCCACTCTCCAGTCGGAAGTAGCTGGTAACGTGGGGCTCTGTCGCTATTTCCTTGTCTTTCTTGGTGTGTTGCGTCTTGGAATTCTGCTGCGAATGCTCTTCGGGCTGGGTTTCTTGGTTGTGTTCCGTTATTGCTACTCATTGTTTTGATTAGGCCTCTTGTTCACTGACTAACGATTGCATGTGGTCAAGGATGTTTTCGAAGTCCTCATTGGTGGGAACATCGATCTTTTCGAATTCCTCGACATCGAATCGACGCCCACGATCTCTTCCATGGAGTTCGATGTATTCTGCGTGAGTTTTACGCTCGATGTATTCGCGAACAACTGCACGATCACTGTGTTCTCTTGCCTTATTTTTTGCGTCTTCAAGAGACATTCCAGTGAGTTGCTCTGTTTGCTCTGCGTTGAAGAAGACTGTCCATGAGTCTTCACCATTGTCGATGACGGCTTTGATTCTGAGATCTAGTTCAGAATCAACGTCGCCACAATCAGGGCAGTAATCACTTTCTGTAAGGACACGGTTACATTCTTCACACCGATTGATGAGGCCCATTTGGGATTGGAAGTCGATGATGGTCCCAGTCTTCTTTTCTGTGTAATTTTCGATGTCAATGTCTAGGGCCTCACCTCCTTCTAGTTCGGTGATGTCCGTCTCGTTTCTCAGTTTTAGCTCGTATTCACCTTCATATTCATTAGTGACGACTGGATCTAGTCTGTAACATTTGCCGACTTCTAACAGCTCGTCGGTGTCACCTTCGAAGATCGTGAAACGGATCGACCCAGTATCGTCGACGAGACGCCCATGTTGTGCAATAGGGTCTGTACTATCGTACAGTTCAAGCACAACCCCTGTAAACTGAATCCAGCGTGAATCTTCTTCAATTTCCTCAACTTCCATTGGAACATCTTCGCTCACACCGCTGCTTCTTGATGTTCCATTGTAGATGAATTGGTTGGGGTTACTAATTCCAGCATCCTTGAGGATGCTTTTTGTGATGTTCTCAACGCAGTCTTCTGGGTCGACTCGTTTCTCTGCGTATTGTTTGAACTGCTCTTCGATTTCCTCGTCTGCAACAGAAATTTCTGTTTCTGTTTGCTCTTCAGCACGTTGAAGTGTTTCTTGTACATCTTCAATGTGCTGTTCAAATCTGTCTTCTGTCATAGTTGGTTGATAGTCTGTATCCGGGTTGCTTGTTGCACTGGTGAGGTCTCCGATGATCTCTATTGGTGTAGAGATCTCCCTCAACTGTGTGCGTTTCCCCGGTTGTCCTTACTATTTTGGACGAGGTATATTAGTTTGTGGGTTTGATATGTAGTCTCATTCGGGTTTCAATAATAATTTGGATTAGCGTGGGGGAGTTAGCCTGCTATCGAACGTAGTTTGTGTCCCTGTTGTCGGCTTCCTCCCGCGCCTAAAGTCGCGGGTATCCGCCTTGAATATCTATGATGCCTAGATTTTTACTACTGTATTCTAATACATGAACCAACATCTATGACAGACCAAGAATTATCAAGAGACCGTTCTAGATCGGAACCGACTGAATTGATAACAGCTGTAACAAGCGATTCAGATGAAGATAACTCTAATGAGGGTCGTGATCTGTTCTCTGATACGGATGAATCAGATACGGATGATTCGATTCCACCTTTACCAACTGAATCGGTTAGTGGTAGTTCTAATGACCATCATGATGAAGATGATGGCACTGGCGATTCTGGATCAGTTGGTCTATTCTGTTCGTCTTCAGATCGAAGAGAGGCATATCAGGTTAACTCGGATACTCCGTATGTATTGATACGGGAAACAACAATGGATGAGAATCTAGAATATCCAAACTTGGGTTTGGCTAACACTCAATTGTTCTTTGATATTCTTCAATTTGAAAGCGGTCCTGTAGCAGTTGATTCAAAATATGTCATTCATTTTGTTCCAGAAGAGCATATTCATCTGCCTTTGTATGACATTTTGGATCTTGATGATTCAGAGAGTTATAGAGTGGGTTATAGCACCTTGGAGAGTATGCCAAGGCTGGCTTTTGAGAAACTTAACCGGGAAGGGCATCTGAAATGTACTGTCGCCTATAATGAATCTACAGGGGAATTTGATGATTTTGATATGGGTTGGCAAGATGGTGTAGATAATGTTGTAGATGTACTGGCTGAAATGCTACTTGAAGAGGGCGATGGTTTTGCTCTTCCAGTATACTATTTCCTTCATACCTATGCTTCAGATCATTATTCGTCTCCAGAAGCTATAGCCGAAATGCGGGGTATTAAACCCTCAACTGTCTCCGAAAAAATCCGTGAAGCCGAAAATGAAATTGGAGATCTAGGATCTATGTATTGATTGCTTTGTTTCGCTGCGAGCTTAATTAAATAGACTAGTCTTCTTCTTGATCTTGGCTGTTAATATTGTTAGGAGGCGTTTGGTTCGACTGTTGGTGTTTTTCTATTAATCCTGTTTCTTCATATGCGTACAGCGTTGGTATTGCAATTGCTGCATATGCGGCGAACAATATACTGGTGGTGATTATGGAACCGTATCTTATTGAAAGGAGCATTGCTAGCGCACCAATTACAGAGAAGAATAGGAAGTAGATCTCTATTTGGTCGTTCACCCATTTATCTTTCAATTTTTCTTTAGAGGTTCCGAAGTTGAGTATGATCAATTTCAATTGCTCTCCAGGGCTTAGGTCCTTGATGTCTACCTTCTCATTATCTTTGAATCTATTTGGATCTAACTCGTAGTCTTCCCCTCTAGTTGGATTGAATTCTTCAGAATCATCCTCTTCACTACCGATTCCGGGGACTCTTTTAAGCAACTTTTCGATCATTGTGACCCTCTTAACGCATTAGTAAATCTTCAGACTAATATAGTCTGTCCATTGATAGCGAAATAGAATATGGTTGGTTGTATCGTTGCAGTTTCTGGTTTGATCTACTCTGGTTCCTCTATGTCTCCGCCT
>Ga0136597_1000681_pt1 | contig 13866 bp, 11 predicted proteins | sample AntRauTorcE11898_FD_101385 | JGI IMG/M metagenome (GOLD analysis project Ga0136597, IMG submission 101385) | Saline lake microbial communities from Rauer Islands, Antarctica - Metagenome Torckler E11 #898 | ecosystem: Environmental > Aquatic > Non-marine Saline and Alkaline > Saline | place... | reverse complement strand
TGATGAAGCCGAGCAGGCTGAACGACACGGCGGTCAGGATCAGGAACACCAGCATCCAGACCGGGTGCGCGATCTCCACGGGTACGAACAGGGCGGCGGTGCCGAGGATGATCAGGCCGAGGATAATCGATTTCGTCGCGGCCGCGCCGACGTAGCCCAGCACGGCCTCTGTCGACGAGATTGGCGCTGACAGGAGTTCATAGACCGTGCCGAGAAACCGCGGGAAATAAATCCCGAACGCCGCGTTGGTCGTGCTCTGCGTGAGGACCATCAGCATGATCAGCCCGGGCACGATATAGCTGCCGTACTCGATGTTGTCGATTTCCTCGATCCGCGAGCCGATGGCGGCGCCGAACACGACGAAATAAAGCGAGGTCGTGACCACGGGCGAGACGATGCTCTGGAACAGGGTGCGACGCGTGCGCGCCATCTCCGAGAGGTAGATCGCGCGGACCGCATGAATATTCATCGGGAATCCTTTACCAGGTCGACGAAGATGTCTTCGAGCGAACTCTGGCTGGTGTGCAGGTCATGGAAGCGGATGCCGTGTCCGGACAGGTCATGCAGCAGGCCCGTCACTCCGGTCCGTTCACCCTGGGTGCCGAAGGTATAAGTAAGCTCGCGGCCGTCGTCGCTCAACTCGAGGCCATGTCGGGCGAGATTCGCGGGTACCGCTTCAAGCGGTTCCTGTAGCTGCAGCTTCAACTGCTTGCGGCCCAGCTCCCGCATCAGTTCGTCCTTCGCCTGCACGCGCACGAGGCGGCCGCCGTGGATGACGCCGACGCGGTCGGCCATCTCTTCCGCCTCCTCGATGTAGTGCGTGGTCAGGATCACGGTCACGCCGCCTTCCCGCAGTGAGCGTACGACCTCCCACATCTCCCGGCGCAGTTCGACATCGACCCCGGCGGTAGGCTCGTCGAGGAACAGCACGCGCGGCTCATGCGCCAGCGCCTTGGCGATCAGCACGCGGCGTTTCATGCCGCCGGAGAGCGTCATGACGGCGTTGTTGCGCTTGTCCCAGAGCGCGAGGTCACGCAGTACCTTCTCGATGTGGGTCGGGTTGGGCGGTTTGCCGAACAGCCCGCGGCTGAGGCTCACCGTCGCCCACACCGACTCGAAGGTATCGGTCGCCAGTTCCTGGGGCACGAGCCCGAGCATGGCCCGGGCCTTGCGCCAGTCGCGGACGATGTCACGACCATAGACCGCGACGCTGCCGCCGGTTGCGTTCACCAGACCGCAGACGACGCCGATCAGGGTGGTCTTGCCGGCGCCGTTGGGGCCGAGCAGGGCGAAGATCTCGCCGCGCTCGATCTCCAGATGGACGTCGGTCAGCGCCTGGTCCCCCGAATCGTAGACCTTGTTCAGGCCTGCGATGGCCACCGCCGGCGGCCCTGCGGGCGGATTTCCGACGGTGCTGTCCGACGCCGGTTGCGGCCCGTCGGCGCGCTCGTTGCGGCATGACTTGGTGCTGGCGGCGGTATCCATGATGGTCCATCTCTCCCAAACCTGTGAGGCGACGCCCGAACTGCGGCATTGTGTACCGGAACCCGTTCGTCCCGGTATGCACATACGGATGATGGGGCATCTTCGCCGACGGGGCCACGTATGGCTGCGCAGATGTGCGCCACTGCGTTACGCAGTCTTAATCAGCGGTTCAAGGCCAGTCCATGCCACCCATGCAATATCGTCCGCACCCGATGCACGGGTGCAATCACATGACCGCGGAGGTCGATTATGGGTAACCGCAGACGCAGTTGCAGGAGACGGGTAACCAATACGCTGATGGCGGGCGCGCTGGTGCTGGGCGGCAGCGGCGCGATCGCGGCCAGCCCGGATCGTCTCTATCAGGACGAGATCGCGGACGCTGCCGGCAGCGTCGCAGTGGAGGATCTGTCCGACGATCATCTGCACGGCTTTATCGAGGCCGCGCACGAGATTCAGGCGATCCGGGCCGAGTATGCGGGAAAGATCAGTGAGGCCGAACCGGACGAGCGTGCCGCACTCCAGGCCGAGGCCGGCGAAAAGATGGCCGAAGCGGTGGAGGACCAGGGGCTGGAAGTCAGCGAGTACCGCGAGATCGGCTACCTGCTCGAGAACGACGCCGATCTGCCTGAGCGGCTCGATCGGGTCGCGGCCGGTTCGGGGTGACATCGGTCAAAGGGGCCGGTCGCGATCCCTGAACGGACCGGCCCCCGATCGTCCGATTACGTTATCGACGGGTCATCTTTTGCCCGGCCGTCGGCCCCGCAGCCATCGCTATCAGTCGTCCGCGTCTTCGATTTCAACCTCGTCGACGGATGTCGACAAGTTGTTGACCGCGCTGTTCCAGGTAAGCTCGACGATGGTCCCGGTGGTGATGTCGTCGCACGATCCGCCGTCGTCGAACTCGGCACCATCGATGTTCACCTGAATGCCCAGAAGCGAAATCAGGTTTGTCTCGCAGACAACGTCCTGGACGGGACCCGCGATGTTGGTGGAATCCTCCGGGTCCTCCCGTTCGAGACGGGTCGCGATGACCGAAGCCCCGTCATCGGCGACATAGCCATCGATTTCCAGAAAATTGCCCGGGGCGATGTCGCCCACGCCGAATGCGTCGACCTCGTTCGTATCATCCTTGAGTCGCGTCCTGTCCGTGACGCGGACGGACAATTCGTCGTTGAAGAACCGGACGGTCGTCAGGTCGGACGAAACGCTGGAGACCCGTGCCTCGATCTCGACATTCTCTTCCCGATCGACCTCGATCCGGCGCGCGATCAGGACGCCGTTCAGGCCGAATGAACCGTCCACCTCGACCTCCGCATCGAGGCCGATCTCACCGCCTTCGATGGTTGCACCGCTTCCGTCGACCGGTACGCCTTCGACGGTGAACGGCGAAGAAAGATTGGTGAACTCTCCGACGATGCCCTCCAGTTCGACCTCGTCGTCCGGGTCGCCGCCCAGGTCGTCCACGGTTTCGACACTGTCCGCCGCGAAGGTCGGGGGCGTGCCGCCGCTGTAAGAACCGCGGGCGATCACGCGCTCACCCTCCCCGGGCCGGAACGGATAATCGATACGTAGGCCCGCGATCGCGAAGCCATCGTCAGAATCAAGGGCGACCCGGCCCACGATCTGGTCTTGCGGGAAGTCTCCGGTTCCCGGAAGGAGGCGGATATGCGAGGCGACAATCTCCTGGTTTGAGTTGCGGAAACCGCTGACCAGCACCCGATCTTCGCCGGCGAGCGCGCCCGGCCCGGACACATTGGTGAATATGGTGGTGGAGGTCACGTGCACGACCTGTTGCATTATGGTCAAGGTACCTTTGTCCGCTCCTGCCGCGATGTCGTTGCCCGGGATCGGGCCGATCACGTTCGGCACGAATTCCACCGACTCGGCTATTCCGTCCTGAAAATCGCCGCGTACGCCGACGACATAACCGACTTCCAGCGCGGACGCCGGCGCCGGTGTGCCATTGACGGTAATTTCCGCGGATTCGACCTCGAAACGCCGTCCATTGACGACGATGCTGCCGATGGCGGAGATGCTGCCGCTGCTGATGCCGGTACCACCGATACCGCCGTCGGCCACGCTGCCGTCGCCGCTGCCGCCGCAGGCAGTAAGGCCCATGATCAGAAGGGCGCAGAGAACGCCATTAACGCTTCGCTGGATCACGATTGCTTCTCCCCGGCGTCATGCGGTTCGTCGTCGCCGCGCCGTTCCTCGATCTGGTGGATCGCGAGTCCGAGCCGGACCCGGCCGGTGCCGGGCGCGGATGGATTCCGGTCGCGATCGCGTTCGGCCAGCCAGCGGTCGAGCTCCTCCAGCAGTTCCTGACTGCGTCGCGCCGCCAGAGTGCGAAACGCCTCGACGTGTTCTTCCGGCACGTTGTCGTAGCTCACCTTGCGCTGGTAGCGCGCCGCCTCGGGCGCGCTCTGCAGGTTGTAGTCGATTGTGTCGATCAGGTCCCGGGTGTCGGTGCCGAGGATGCGGAGCTTCGCGGTCTCCTCGCGCGCGGGGATGTAGCCGTGCTGTTGGAGATGGATGCGGTCATCGTCCGTTCGGGTGACCGCCCCCACCCGTTCCAGTTCATCGAGGATCGCCCGTGGCGTCATGTCCCCGCTGTAACGCTGCACGAGGGCACTGAATCCGTCGGGCGCATCGAACAGGAGCGCACCGGGTTGACCATCGGCATCATGGAAGTCGGGATCGCGCAGCCAGCCGGAAATCACACGGGCCGCCCGGTTGTATCGCTCATCGAGTGCGTCCGGGACGTCTTCGGGCAGGCGCCGGAGTCGTGCGACTTCCTTGCGGTTCAGGCCGGTCAGGACCGCAACCCTGGAGGTGGTCTGCTTGCGACCGGGCACCCTGAAGTCGCGTTCGGCAACGGTGACGTAGACCTGGCGCAGCAGATCGCTGAAGGCGCCGTACGAGACGCCATAGCGCAGAAGGATACGCACGAGCGGAGTCAGGAGACGGGCCAGGGCCCGCGCGATGATGTCCGAGTGCTGTGCCATTCGTTACCTGCGGTCGCCTGGAATTACGGGAACCGGCCGTAGCCGGCTCCCGTCGTACGGGATCAGTCGTCGTCATCATCCCGGTCATCATCACCGTCGTCGTCATCGTCTTCGATTTCGACGGACGCGGCCGGAGTGTTGTCGGTCGATCCGAATATGTTGCCGTCCCACTCAGCCTCGACGATAGTCGCGTTGGCGACGAGTCGGGAGAAGAATTCCGGGCGCGTCAGACGATCATCATCATCGTCCTCCAGTTCGGTGGCATCGCCGATCAGGACCGTGACGCCGAGGATACCCAGTGTTCCGGCTTCGGCGTTGATCGCGGTGACGACACCCCGAAGTTCACGGTCGTCGTCATCATCCTCGAGTTCGATCTCATGTGCGATGACCCTCCCATCGGGGCCGATTCGACCTTCCAGGTCGACGAAATCGTTTTCATTGAGTTCCTCGAAGCCACTGAAGTCGTCGAACTCGGTGTTGCTGTCGAAGGTGATGGTTACACCGAGGACGGTGATTTCCTCGTCGGCGAGGTTGATCGATTCGACCGGTCCCGAGACACGGGCATCATTATCGTCGAATTTGATCTTCGTCGCCCGCAATGTGCCATCGCTCAGGATGACGCCCGTGACCTCGACCCGGGCGCCAGCCACCAGATCCGCGGCCGTGCCGATGCGGAACGCAGCGTCGCCGGCGCGTACCAGCAGATCCCCGCTGACCCGGAAAGTGCCGTCGTCATTGACCGCGGTAACGATGCGCTCGATCTCGATCCGCTTACCGGGGAGGGCGCCGCTCGGGGTTTCACGTTCGACCTCGGTCGCAAACAGTGTATCGTCGCCGGCATCGTAGGTTCGCCCATCATCCTCGACCTCGACCAGCAGACCGTTCCAGTTGCCGCTTGGCAGGTCGTCGAGTTCGGCGCTCTGGTAATCGATTGTCAGTCCACCGATCGTAAAACGCAGTGCACCCGGCTCATGATCTGCGACGACGCCCGTCACGGTGTAGTCGTCATCGTCGTCCTCTTTTTCGATATGCGATGCCCGGATTGCCTCCGCGTCATCGCGCAGGCCGGAGACCTCGACGATATCGCCTGGCGAGAGATTGCTCAGTTGGCTGGCCGTGTTATCGAAAACCGTGGCGGCATCGGTCAGCACGGTCTGGCCCATGACGGTGAGGTGCCGTCCGTCAACGTCGATTTCGTCCACCGGGCCGCGGACGGCTTCGTCGATCTCCACGCGACGGCGACCGTCGTCATCCGAGACCCGGACCATCATGCCGAGTTCGAGGTCCCCCTCGCCACGATCGTCGCCATCCTGCCCGATCGAGACATTCGGCCCGTCGATCTCGAGGCGCCGGCCGTTGACCACGATGCTTCCGAACGCCGAGATCGAACCGCTGGTTACTTCGGTCGACCCATCGCCACTGGTACCGCTCTTACTGCTGCCGCCACCACCACCGCAGCCCGCTATTGTCAAAGCGACGCCGGCGGCAAGCGCGGTTCGTTTACCCGGAATAACCATTGCTCTTCTCCGTTGGAAATCGGACGATCCATTGGTCGTCCATATTTGGGATAATTGTCCCAAAAATAGAAAAAGTCAATGGTTACTACCTGAACTCTGTCGCAGCGGACCGCGTAAGACCGGCCTACGTTTGGAGTGACGGCGTAGCAAGGCAAGAGGCGCGGCCGGTCGCTATTGCGTGGGATCCATGTTAGATTTTTGACAATTCAATTGTGCGCAAATTGAATTCGGCGGCTGCCGAAGAGTGATTTCAGAGGAGATCGAGTATGAGTGAGCGTGTATTTCTGATTACCGGGGCATCGAGTGGTATCGGTGCCGCGACGGCACGGCGCGCCGCGGGCGCGGGGTATCGGGTGGTGCTCGCTGCGCGTTCACGCGAGAAGCTGTCGGCGCTCGTCGATGAACTGGGGGGCTCCGATCGCGCGCTCGCCATCGAGTGCGACGTCACGGACAGCGATGCCCAGGCCGCGATGGTCCAGCGCGTCCTCGATACATTCGGTCGCCTCGACGTGGTCTTCGCCAACGCCGGCCGTGGTGGTTCGCCGGGCGGCTTCTCGGGCGCCGACCCGGCGGTCTGGCGCGACATGATCCTGACCAACGTTTATGGCGCCGGACTCACCCTCCGGCATTCGCTCGAAGCCGTAAAAGCGGCGCGTGGGCACGTGTTGCTTATGGGATCCGCGGCCGGCCGCGGCACCATTGCCGGATCCATGTACGGCGCGAGCAAATGGGCCGTCACCGGGATGGCCTACAACCTGCGTGAGGAAATGCGCGGCACCGGCGTGCGGGTCACGGTACTCGAACCCGGCATGGTCAATACGCCGTTCTTCGACCAGCCGCCGGAACAGGCGATGGAGGCGGAAGATATCGCTGAGGCGGCGCTCTACGCCGTGTCCCAGCCGGCGCGGGTAGACGTCAACGAGATCCTCGTGCGACCGACGCCGCCCATCGACGAGTAGCCAGCCCGCCTTCGGGGATACGCATCCAGCCCCGGCCCCCGGACGAAACAAGAAACGGCCGTCGAAAGGCGCACGCGAAACAGTTGTGCGTCGAATGACGGCCGGAATTTCAGTGCGGACACGCGTGCCCATGGCCATCGGTCATCGGTGCGTGAAACAAACCAGAACGGTGCGGGAGAACCCATGACCAGCCAGAACCTGATTCGTCTGACCTACGCGAGCACGTCCTCCTCGGCCCACCGCGGAGGCGGCACCGCGGTCGATCCCGAGATCGGCCGGATTCTGCAGGCCTGCAAGATCAATAATCCCAAGCGGGAGATCGGCGGCGTCCTCCATTACGGCCATGGTTACTTCCTTCAGGTCCTCGAGGGGCCGGAGAAGGACGTGGATGAGCTGTATCAGAAGATCAGCAAGGATCCGCGCCATCAGGACGTGCGGACACTCGACGAGCGTCGGGTGGAAGAACGTCGTTTCCCCGACTGGTCGATGAAATACGTCCCGATGGAGTCGGATATCGAGCGTGTTCTCAAGCGCAATCGGATGGCCGCCTTCGATCCCTATCGCTTCGATCTGAACATGATCGAGGAGGTTATCGAGGTTCTCGTCGGCAGCGAAGCCCCGGATCAGAAGCCGGACCAGGACTATGGCCGCGGCGTCGGCGGTTTCCTCAAGCGGCTCTTCGCCGGCCGCTCGTAACACGCAGTTCGCACGGTAGCTGCCGATCACAACGCGCCGCCGCTCGTTCCCTATGCGGCCCCGGATTTCGTTTCACTTCATCCGGGCTACGCGGACCGCATCGCCGGCCCCTCGTAGCCCGGATGCAGGCGCCAGCCGGAATCCGGGGAGGGCGCCTCGGCATGGCAAGGCGATTCACTCCGGATAGCGCCGCATAAGTGCGTTCAGACGCGCGAGGATGACCGAGCGCTCGTGTTCCAGCAGCCGCAGCAGGTCACGCCGGTTCCAGAGGAACGTGCGCACGAGAATGCGCTCCCGGTAGCGCAGCAGTGCGCGGCGATAGCCGAGGGCGACAATCCCGGTTGCGGGCAGCAGGGCGATATAGGCGAGCGTGGCCGGGACCGTGAAATCGGTCCAGCGCCAGAGCCAAATACCGATTCCCGTATACGTTGCCAGAAAAGCCAGCACGCCGATTCCGAACCATGCGAACGCGCGCACCGGCTCATCGCGGAAGAGGCGCCCGGTCCAGTGCGTCACGAGATACGGCACGGCGTTATGGACGGCGCCAAACAGGGCCACAGGCGCGACGGCGATCGCGTAGGCCGTCATGCGCAGGCGCGGCAAACGCTCACGCAGCGGCTGTTCGGGGTCCGTCGATAGCGCGTGACGGATACGCGTCTGGTGCATATGGTCGCGGTAGCGCTCGACCTGCTTGCGCAGCGCGGCGACCGCCGCGGGTTCGCCCCCCGCCGCGCGGGCCAGCACGCGGTTGATGCGTTGGCGGCTGAACACCCGATCTTCCAGTGCGCGACGACTCGTGGCGGAGCTGCGCTGGTACCAGCCCCATCCAGCCCACAACAGGTTTTTCAGGAATGGTTCATGCTGCGGCTGATCACCTGATTGCCGATGGTCGTTATCGCGGTCGCCATACGCTCGCTGGGCCGCTATCGCCGTGAGTTCCTCGGCCAGTTCGCCCAGTTTCCGATCCTCGCTGTGCAGTGTCTGACGTCGCAGCGCCTGCTGCAGATCGTCCGTGAGGCGCCGCACGGCCGCATCCGGATCGCTGCGGTACTGCCCGGCGTAGGCAGCGACGCGAATAGGTGTCGCGACGCCCAGCATCACCGCGCTCATCAGGAAGTCGTGGTTCTCGTAGGTGATCCCCACCGGAGCGATCCGCAGGTCGAGTTGCCAGTCGTGGCGCGCTTCGGCAGCGAGCGCGATGCGGGCCACGCCGGTGCGCAGAGGTCCGACCTGGCCCGCGGGTGAATTCTGCCCTTCGGGGAAAATGCCGACACAGCCCCCGGAATCCAGCAGGTCGTGGACGCGGGCGAACATCTCGGTATTGCGCGCCGCATGGTCGGCGCTCTCGCGGGCCCGGTAGACGGGAATCGCGCCGAGTTGCCGGAACAGGGCCGCCGCGACCGGCCAGCGGAACAGCCCGCTGCGCGCCAGGTAGTGAATCGGTCGCGGGACGTGCGTGGCCAGCAGGATCGAATCGAGGATCGATCCCGGATGGTTCGCCGCCACGACCAGTGGGCCGGTCGCCGGTATCCGTTCGTGTCCGGCAGCGTGCACGTCAACGAAGTACAGGCGATTGACCAGGCGGAAGAAGCGGATCAGTCCGTTGTAAAGTTTCATGGGGCTCAACATGACGGGACGCCCCATCACGGTGACAGGCCCGGACGCCTGCGGTAAACGCCGACGCGCACCCCGTGGACGCGGGACCGGATCAGGGGACACCGAATGCCTTTCGGGGTGGGCCGTGAATCACGCGCGGTTCGCACCAGCACGACTATACTTCCTTCACGGAATGGCGTCGCACGGTGATCCTATCGGCGCGGCTTTATCGAACGATATCGCGAATGGAGCGATGCAGACATGAAACATCTCCACATCACCCGCCGTCTGGCTGCGGCAGTTGCCCTGGTGGCGATTGTCGGTTGTGCAACCGATTCCCCGACCGCCGCGGACCGGATGCGCGGTCACGCCGACGACCAGTCGGCGCTCGCGCAGCAATGGGAAGATGGCAAGAAAATGATCAAATCCGGGAACCGGAAGATCGAAAATGGTGAAAAGATGGTCAACGACGGCAAGACGTTGATCGAACAGGGCAACAACGAGCTGGCGGAAGGCCGTACGATGGTGCGCGACGCGGAACGGCGTTTTCGGGCCCAGTATCCGGACCTCGAAATCGGTTCTGAGGAGTAATCCCGTGCCGGGCCGGTGGACTGGCCCGGCCGCATCCCACCCGGGGAGCCAAAGGTGTACCATCCGGGCGGTACAGCCTCCAGGGCACCGGATGGGTGAAAACCGCCAATCAGACTCCGATTCTTCCCTCGCTCGCCGTGCTGCGCTGTTTCGAGGCGGCGGCCCGGCGTGAGAGCTTCACGCTGGCGGCCGAGGAACTGCACCTGACTCAGAGCGCGGTCAGCCGCCAGGTGCGGGAACTCGAGCAGACACTCGGTTTCCCGCTGTTTCGGCGGGTCGGTCGTCGGGTCGTGCTCAGCGATGCCGGTCGCCGTTTCGCCGAACAGATCGGCACCGATCTCGAACGCCTGCGCCAGACCGTCTACCAGACCATCGCGGCCGGCGACCAGCGCCGGGCGCTGCGCATCGCCTCGCTGCCGACCTTCGCCAACCGCTGGCTGATTCCTCGCCTGGAACGATTCGAAGAGTCGAATCCGGATATCGTCGTCAGCATCGGCACGCGCCTGGAACCGTTCGATTTCCACCGCGAGCGCTTCGATCTGGCGATCCACTTCGGCAGCCAGGACTGGCCGGATACCTGCATGGTCCGTCTTTGTGACGAAGAGGTCGTCGCGGTCGCGGCGCCGGAATTCGTCGAACGTCATCGACTGTCCGGATCGGTCGATCTGGCCGCGGTGCCACTGCTGCATCTCGATTCCCGACCGCAGGCCTGGCGTGACTGGTTCCGCGCGGCGGGGATCACCGACGAGCCGGCCCCGCGCGGCAAATGGTTCGACCAGTTCTCCATGATCATCACCGCGACCGTTTCCGGTCTGGGCGCAAGCCTGTTGCCGGCTTATCTGATCGAAGAGGAACTGCGCACCGGTCGCCTCGTCCGCATCGGCGAAACCGCCCTGCACACCGACAAGTCCTACTTCATCGTCACACCGGCCGGAGCCCCGGACGAACTATGTGGTCGCTTCATCGACTGGATCCGCAGCGAAGTCACACCGATCGCGCCTGCATGATCCAGCGTCGCGCAGTGGATGGGGCACGCATGGATCGTCGTCGCTGATTGGCTAAAGGTCATTTTGGTCGAAGGAAGTCGGCCCTGTCGGGAGTTTTCTCGCAGAGCCGCGGAGTGCGCAGAGTAATCCCGAAGTGATCCGATATCGATGCGTGCAAATCCGGGGCGACCTTCGATAATGAAACATGGCATTTATCGACGTTCCATTCGGTTTCGCCTTTCTCCGCGCCCTCCGCGCCTCCGCGAGAACCCCGGACAAGACCGGGATCGCCCAACAGACATGAATCCGGGTGCTGCCGATCCTTTGATTGAAGCATGAGTATTATGTATTTAAGTGTTCATAAAGAATGATAGAAAATCGTGTATTGAGGGGCTAGGCTCCAAACGTTGATCGATATCAGGATTCGGACGGACATCATGTCGCAGAACGGTTTCGTGGCTACCAGTGACCTCCGCGCGCGCTTTTGCGCCGCCATGTCGCGGATGTACCGCGAGGAGGTCCCGGCCTACGGCACGCTGGCCGAACTGGTCGGCGACATCAATGCCGCCGCTCTCGAGCACGATCCGGCGCTGGCGAGCGAACTGAACGCGACGGATGGCGTCGAGCGCATTTCCGCCGAACGCCACGGCGCGATTCGACTGGGTACGGCCGAAGAACTCGCCACCATGCGACGCATCTTCGCTGTCATGGGTATGCACCCGGTCGGCTATTATGATCTGACCGCAGCCGGGATCCCCGTGCACTCCACGGCGTTCCGCCCCCTCGACTCGGCCGCGCTCGCCGCCAACCCGTTCCGCGTCTTCACTTCACTGCTGCGCCTCGATCTGATCGATGACGCCGATCTGCGCGCCGAGGTGGAGGCAATCCTCGCGCGGCGCGCGATCTTCACCGACGACGCGCTGCGGCTGATGGAGCAGGCCGAGCGGCAGGGCGGCCTGGGCGAAGACGACGCGGCCGCGTTCATCGCCGCCGTGCTCGAGACGTTCCGCTGGCATCCGTACGCCTGTGTCGATCGCGGGACGTATCAACGCCTGCACGACGCCCACCGCCTGATCGCCGACGTGGTCTCCTTCCGCGGTCCGCATATCAATCACCTGACGCCGCGCACACTCGACATCGACGCCGCCCAGGCCGCGATGCCTGAGCGAGGCATCACATCGAAAGCGGTGGTCGAGGGGCCGCCGAAGCGGCGCTGCCCGATCCTCCTGCGCCAGACCTCGTTCAAGGCGCTCGAGGAACCGGTCGGCTTCCCGGACGGGCAGGGCGGTTTCGTCGAGGGCCACCATACCGCCCGCTTCGGTGAGATCGAACAGCGCGGCGCCGCCCTGACGCCGAAGGGGCGCGCGCGCTACGATGAACTGCTCGCCGCGGCCCGATCCGGGGTAACCCCGGCGGCCGACGGTTCCAACGCGCGGGCCTACATGGACCATCTCGAACGCACCTTCGCGGACTTCCCGGACGATCACGCGACCCTCCGCGCCGACGGCCTGGCGTATTTCTATTACTCGCTCACCGGGGCCGGTGAAGCGGCAGCCGCCGACGGCGGCGTGGACGGCGGGATCGAAGACCTGATCGAACGGAATCTCGTACGCTTCGATCCGATCGTTTACGAGGACTTCCTGCCCGTCAGCGCGGCCGGGATATTCCAGTCCAACCTCGGCGAAGGTTCCGGGCCCGAAATCACGGCCAATGCCAACCGCGCGGCCTTCGCAGAAGCGCTTGGTGCAACGCCGGCCGACGAGTTCGCGCTGTACGCGGAGCGCGAGGCGGCGTCGATCGGTGACTGTCTGGACCGGCTGCGGCCCGCCGCCCGCCAGAGCCGAAGCGCCTGAACATGGCGTTGGTACCGCAGGAACTCGCCGATCTGCTTGGCGCCGACGCCATCGTGGCGCCCGATGCCGAACTCTCCGCCTGGGAAAACGGCGTGCGCGGCGACAGCGGCGAGGCCGCCTTCGTCATGCGACCGGCGGATACTGGCGCCGTCGCGGCGGCGGTTGCCTGGTGTGTCCGTCATGGCGTTCCGTTCGTGCCGCAGTCGGGCAATACCGGTCTGGTTGGCGGTTCGACGCCGGATCCATCCGGTTCCGAGGTGGTGCTCAGCCTGGAGCGGCTGAATCGGGTCTGCGATATCGATGTCGACAACCGCTCGGTGCGCGTCGGCGCCGGCATGCGCCTGTCCGAGCTGAACTCCAGGCTGGAGCCGGAGGGGCTCTGCTTCCCGGTCGATCTGGGCGCCGATCCGATGATCGGCGGCATGGTGGCGACCAACACCGGCGGCGCGCGCTTTCTGCGGTACGGCGACGTGCGCGCCAACACGCTCGGACTGACCGTGGTCCTGCCGGACGCCGATGGCACCGTCCTGCATCTGGACCGGGCGCTGCGCAAGGACAATACGGGGCCGGACTGGAAACAGCTGTTCATCGGCACCAGCGGCGCCTTCGGCATCGTGACCGAGTGCGTGCTGAACGTGGAACCGCTGCCGCGTGAACGCGCCACGGCCGTGCTCGTGCCGCGTGACGAGGCCGCGATCTTCGATCTCCTGCGCCGGCTCGAGACCCGCCTTGGTACCGACCTGAGCGCGTTCGAGTTCATGTCCGGCAATGCGATGCGTCACGCGCTGGCGCACGCGCCCTCGGTGCGCAATCCATTTTCGGACGGTGAGATCCCGCCGATCGCGCTGCTGGTCGAGGTCGCCCGCACGGCCCCGGCGGGAGAGGGCGAGCCGACGCTTGCCGAGGTCCTCGAGCGCAAGCTGTCCGATATCTGGGAGCAGCCCGACGAGCCGCTGGCCGACGCACTGTTCGGGCCCCCGGAGGAACTGTGGCCGCTGCGCCATGCCCTGTCCGAGGGCGTCAAGCACGCCGGACGCCTGTTCGCCTTCGATCTCGCTTTCGCCCGTGCGGATGTCATGCGTTTCCGTACGTCGATGACGCAGCGGCTGGCGAGCGACTGGCCGGAACTCGAAGTCTGTGATTTCGGTCATGTGGGCGACGGCGGCATCCACTTCAAT
>Ga0136597_1000676_pt1 | contig 13907 bp, 14 predicted proteins | sample AntRauTorcE11898_FD_101385 | JGI IMG/M metagenome (GOLD analysis project Ga0136597, IMG submission 101385) | Saline lake microbial communities from Rauer Islands, Antarctica - Metagenome Torckler E11 #898 | ecosystem: Environmental > Aquatic > Non-marine Saline and Alkaline > Saline | place... | reverse complement strand
TGACAACCCTGACGGACAGTGAAAAGGTCGAGTTGCTGATGGCCTGCGACCGTGAGGCGCGGGCGGTCGATCCGGCGGTCAAGCAGGTCATCGCCAGTCTGTCCGGCAAGCATGAGATCGTGTTGATCGCCGCGTCCGACGGCACACTGGCCGCCGACGTGCGTCCCCTGGTGCGCCTCAACGTCAGCGTCATCGTCGAGCGCGATGGCCGCCGCGAGCAGGGCATGGGCGGTGGTGGCGGCCGTCATGGCTACGACGTGTTCGTCGAGCAGGGCCGTGCCCGCGTGTACGCCCGCGAAGCGGTGCGCCAGGCATTGGTCAACATCGAGGCCGTCGATGCCCCGGCCGGGACCATGCCGGTCGTGCTCGGTTCGGGCTGGGCCGGTGTGCTGCTGCACGAAGCGGTCGGCCATGGACTCGAAGGCGATTTCAATCGCAAGGGCACGTCGGCATTCGCCGGCCGCATCGGCGAGCGGGTGGCCGCGCGCGGCTGCACCGTTGTCGACGAAGGCTCGATCGACGGCCGCCGTGGCTCGCTGAGCATCGACGACGAGGGCACGAGCACGCAGTGCACCACGCTGATCGAGGACGGCATCCTCACCGGCTACATGCAGGACAAGATGAACGCGCGCCTGATGGGGCAGCGCTCGACCGGTAACGGCCGGCGCGAGTCCTATGCCCATCTGCCGATGCCGCGCATGACCAACACCTATATGCGTGCCGGTGACCGCGATCCGCAGGAGATCATCCAGTCGGTCGAACGGGGTCTCTACGCCGTCAACTTCGGTGGCGGCCAGGTCGATATCACTTCCGGGAAATTCGTGTTTTCGGTGTCCGAGGCCTACATGATCGAAAACGGTCGTCTGACGTCGCCGGTCAAGGGCGCGACCCTGATCGGCAACGGCCCGAGCGCTCTGCATCAGGTGTCGATGGTCGGCAACGACCTCGAACTCGACACCGGAATCGGCGTCTGCGGCAAGGAAGGTCAGAGCGTCCCCGTCGGCGTTGGCCAGCCGACCCTGAAGCTCGATGCCATCACCGTGGGTGGGACGCAGAGCGGTTGAACAGAGATCGGGAAACGTGCCGATCAAGGCGCACTAAGGAAACGCTGATTAACTACAGGTAGCGCGTCAGGGAATGATGTAGGTCGGGCTTCCAGCCCGACAGATCAGTGGCTTGCGAGTGTCGGGCTGGAAGCCCGACCCACAGGACTCCTGATAATCAGAGGTTCCCTAATGGAGAGCAGATGAATTCCGTACCCGTACAATCGGATCGCAGCGGCGGTGATCTGCCCGAGGCGAGTGAGCTGGAGCGGCTGGTGGAGCAGGCGCTGGCGAGTGCAAAGGCCGAAGGCGCGACCGCGGCCGAGGCCGGGGCGAGTGTCGCCGATGGATTGTCCGTCAGCGTGCGTGGCGGCGAGGTCGAGACGGTCGAGTATCAGCGCGATCGCAGTCTCGCGGTGACCGTGTTCCTCGGCCAGCGCACGGGGTCGGCGGCGACTAGTGATTTCCGGGACGAGGCGGTCCAGGACGCCGTCGCCGCCGCCTGCCGGATCGCGCGTTTCACTGCCGAGGATCCATACGCCGGCCTTGCCGATGCCGGGCGCATGGCCCGCGAGATTCCCGACCTCGATCTCTATCACCCGTGGGGTCTCGATGCCGAGGCGGCGATCGAGCGGGCGTTGGCCTGCGAGCACGCGGCGCGCGCCGATGAGCGGATCACCAACACCGAAGGCGCCGGCGTCAGCGCCCACGCGGCCGTGTCGACCTACGGCAACACGCATGGTTTCCTGCAGACGGTGCGCGGTACCCGCCACGGTATCGATTGCGCCGTGATCGCCGGGCACGGCGACCATATGCAGCGCGACTTCTGGTACACGGTCGCGCGTGCGCCGGAGGATCTCGAATCGCCCGAGGCGGTCGGGCGCCGGGCCGCCGAGCGCACCATCGCCCGGGTCGGCGCGGACCAGATCCCGACGACCGAGTGCCCGGTCCTGTTCGTTCCCGAGATGGCCCGCTCGATCGTCGGCCACCTGGTCGGCGCCGTGCGCGGCAGCGCGCTCTACCGCGAGGCGACCTTCCTCGCCGGGCGGCGCGGGGACAAGCTGTTTCCGGAATTCGTCCGGATCCACGAACAGCCGCACCTGCCGCGCGCCATGGGGTCCTGCGCGTTTGATCGCGAGGGTGTGGGGACCGCGCCGCGCGATCTGGTCAGCGAAGGCGTGCTGCGTGACTACGTGCTCGACAGTTACAGCGCCCGCCGGCTCGGCATGGAAACGACCGGCAATGCGGGCGGGGTGCATAACCTGACGCTCGAACCGGGCGATGAGGATTTCGACCAGCTGCTCGCGCGGATGGGGACCGGCCTCGTCGTCACCGAGATGATGGGTATGGGCGTGAATATGGTGACCGGCGACTACTCACGCGGTGCCGCCGGTTACTGGGTGGAGAACGGCCGGATCGCCCAGCCCGTTCAGGAGGTGACCGTCGCCGGTACGCTGGAGCGGATGTTCGCCGGTATCGTGGCCATCGGCAGCGACCTGGATACGCGCGCCAATATCCGCACGCCGTCCGTTCTGATCGATCGCCTGACCGTCGCCGGCGCCTGACGCTGGCCTACCCCGTCAGTCCCCGCCGGCCGCCGCGCCTTTCAGCGCGGTCAGTTCCAGGCGCCCGGTCAGGTCGCCGTCCTTGCGCTGGTCGACGCGCACCGCGACCCAGTCAAGTGCGGGTGCCAGCCATGTAATGGTCTCGCGGTCCTTGCCCTTGCGCACGCGCTCGACACGGATGGTGGCGAAGGTGCCGAACGGCACGCTGATCGATTCCGTGCCTGCTCGCCGGAATTCCAGGGTTTCGTGCTCGCCCTCGTCGTCAATCGTGTTGATCCGGATGCTGCTCTCGCCACGCGCGACGCGCTGGATCATGTTGAGGGTGGCCGAGAATCCATCGACCGTGTCCGCGTCGAGATCCAGTGTCCGCGTCCCGTCCGCGCCGCGGACCGACGCCATGCGCGCGTCCCAGTCGAAGTCGACCCTCACGCTGTCCTCATCGTCGGGCTCGGTGTGATTGTAGAGCGTCGGGCGAAGCCCGCCGTCGTGCGGTTCCAGCCGGGTGAATTCGATGGCCTGACCGGAGACGAACAGACTGGCCACTCCAGTCGCCTCGGTGACACTGCGGTAGTGCCAGCCGATGTCGTCCGGTTGCAGACTGATCGACGTCGTCCCCAGCTGAATGGATCCGTTGGTCACCCGGTATTCCGCCTGGAAGGTCGAAAGGGGTTCGGGGAGGGCGTTGCCCCCGGCGGATACCGGGTTCGCGCCGAGCGAGAGCGCCATGGCGAAGATGAGGCGCGTTACCGGCCGGCATAGTGACTCACTCAGCATGATTCTGTGATCCCTCCGGCAGTGGCTCCGCCTCGATGTCACCGGGATCGACGACCGGAGTCGCGAGCGCCGTACCGTCGAGGCAGGCGGTCCCGCCGTCGAACGTGAGCCGGCCCTGCGCGAACCAGCGCACGGCCAGCGGGAAGATGCGGTGTTCGCGTTCGAGGACCCGCGCGGCGAGCGTTTCTTCGGTGTCCCCGGGCTCAACGGGGACGGTCGCCTGGAGGATCGCCGGCCCTCCGTCCAGTTCGGGTGTGACGAAATGCACGGTCGCGCCGTGGCGTTCGACGCCGGCCTCGAGTGCCCGGCGGTGGGTGTGGAGGCCGCGGAAATCGGGCAGCAGTGACGGGTGGATGTTGAGCATCCGATCCCGATAGCGCTCGATGAATCCGTCGGTCAGGATCCGCATGAAACCGGCCAGCACGATCAGGGCCGGTGCGTGGCGATCGATGGTCTCCGCGAGCGCGGCGTCGAAAGCGGCCCGCTCGTCGTACGCCTTGTGATCGACGACTTCCGCGGCCACCCCGTGCGCCGCGGCGCGGTCGAGGGCGGCGACGCCCGGGCGATTGCTGATCACGGCGCGGCATTCCACCGGGAGATCGCCGCGGGCGTGGGCGGCGAGCAGCGCTTCCAGATTGGTACCGCGTCCGGAAACGAGTACGACGATCGGCAGCCCGCTGCTCAAGAAACGGCTCCGGTGACCACCTCGGGCTCCTGCCCGTCCGAATCCTCGATCCGGCCGATATCCCACACCGTCTCGCCGGCGTCGGCGAGCGCCGCCTGCACCGTGGCCGCGCCCGTCTCCGGCACGACCACGCACATGCCGATGCCGCAGTTGAACGTGCGCAGCATCTCGCGTTCCTCGATCGCGCCGGCCTCCTGCAGCCAGTCGAACACGGGCGGGCGCTGCCAGCGTTGCGGGTCGATGCGGGCGCGGGTCCCGGCGGGGAGTACCCGCGGCAGGTTCTCGATCAGCCCGCCACCGGTGATGTGCGCCAGCGCGTGGATCTCATGCTCGCCGAGCACGGACAGGAGCGAGCGAACATAGATCCGGGTCGGCGCCATCAGCGCGGCCCCGAGTGTGGTGTCGCCGCAGGCCATCGCGGGATCGGCACCGCTGCGCTCGAGAACGCGCCGGATCAGCGAATAACCGTTGGAATGGGGGCCCGAGGCGGCGAGCCCGAGCACACGATCGCCCGGCGCGACCCGCGTCGGATCGAGGATCCGGTCGCGCTCGACCGCGCCCACACAGAATCCGGCGAGGTCATAATCGCCGGCGGCGTACATGCCCGGCATCTCCGCCGTCTCGCCCCCGATCAGCGCGCAGCCGGCCTCGCTGCAGCCGGCCGCGATGCCGCGGATCACGGTCGCCGCCACGTCTTCATCGAGCTTGCCGGTGGCGTAGTAATCGAGGAAGAACTGCGGCTCGGCCCCGGTAACGACCACGTCGTTGACGCACATCGCGACCAGGTCGATGCCGATCGAGTCATGGCGGTCGAGATCCCGGGCGAGGCGCAGTTTGGTGCCGACGCCATCCGCCCCGGCGACCAGTACCGGCTGGCGGAAGCGGCTCGTGTCGAGCGCGAACAGGCCGCCGAAGCCGCCGAGGCCGCCGAGCACCTCGGGCCGCCGCGTCGCGGCCACGTCGGCACCGATGCGCTCGACCAGGCGCTCGCCCGCGTCGATGTCCACACCGGCATCGCGGTAAGTAAGGGGGCCGGGCGTTGATTCGGAATTGGTCATGGGCGCTGGCAACGTCTGCAGTGGCGGGCAAAAATGGTATTGTACCTCGCCATTTCGGTCACCGGATATGCGCCCCGCCGCCATGCGCCCGTTTCTTTTGCTGTCACTGCTGTCTATTGGTCTGCTGCTGCCCTTTACGGGCGCGCAGGCCGTTACCGTCGACGATCTCCACTCGGCCTCCGTCGAGGTCGCCGACAAGAGCGAGAAGGAGCGCTCCCGGGCCTTCCGGGAGGGACTGAAGCGCGTGCTGGTGAAGATGGCCGGCAGCGCGGCCGTGCTGGATCGCGACGGTATCGACCGGCTGCTGGAGAGCCCGGACGGCTTCGTCCAGCGCTATCGCTATGATCCGATCGAGGACGACGATGGCGACGACGGCACCGACGACGAGGCCGGTGTGGACGACGAAGACAGCGCGCAGTTCCGCCTGGTCGTCAGTTACACCGGGGCGCGGATCAACCAGCGTCTGGAGGAGCTCGAGGTCGTCGTCTGGGGCGAGGAGCGCCCCGAGGTGCTGGTCTGGCTTGCGATCGACGATGGTCGGGAGCGTCGCGTACTGGGGGCGGACGATGGTTCCCGGGTCCACGATGCCCTGATGAACGCGGCCAGCCGGCGCGCGTTGCCCGTCCTGCTGCCGCTGATGGACACCCGCGACCGAGAAAAGGTCGACTACGTGGATATCAGCGGTGGCTTTCTGGACACCCTGGAATCCGCATCGCAGCGCTACCGCGGCGATATCCTGCTGGTGGGGCATCTGCGTCGCGGCGGCGGCGAGTGGCGCGGCGACTGGACGCTGATCGGCGCGGGCGAGCGCCGCGCGTGGGGCGGTACCGGCGGCGATGTGGACGCGGCCGTGAAGACCGGTATCGATGGCGCGACCGATCGGCTTGCCGCGATGCTCGCCGGAAAGGGCGGCGAACGGACCCGGTTGAGCGCGCGGATCGAAGGCGTGGGATCGCTGGACGATTACGCCCGGGTCAAGGAATACATCGAGGGACTTGTCCGTATCCGTTCGTTCGCGCTGCGCGAGATCCTGCCGGAGGAACTCGTGTTCGATCTGGAGGTCCGCGGTGGAGTCGGCGAGTTCGAGCGCGCCGTGGCTCTGGGCGATGTCCTGGAGAAGGTGGAAAGGCGTGACCCCGCGGCCAGCGGCAACGATGGGGATGTCGACGGTGCGGCGTCGTGGACGAACGATGCCAACGGTGACGCCTCGTCGGATGACGGGGCCGCGGCCGGCCATGACGGCGAAGACGACGCCCCCCGGACGCAGATCGTTTTCCGCCTGATGGACTGATCGACGTTCATGGCGACCGACGCAGACCCGTTCGGTCCGCAGATGCCGCTGGGTATCTCGCTGGCCCCCGGCGCGACGTTCGAGGCCTTCTTTGTCGGCCCGAACCGTTTCGCGCTCGAGGTGCTGCGTGCCATGGCGGACGGTACCGGCGAGCGCCAGGCGTTACTTGCGTCGGAGACCGGTCTCGGCAAGAGCCACCTGCTGCAGGCGACCTGCCGGCGGGCGGGCGAGGCGGGCGCACGCTGCGCCTGGCTGCCGCTGGACGGCGAGGCCGGCGCCGATGCCGCTATCCTCGAGGGTCTCGAGACGCTGGATCTGATCGCGCTTGACGCAATCGATGCGGTGGTCGGCGACGCGGCCTGGGAGCGCGGCCTGTTCGGTCTGATCAACGCGGCGCGCGCCAGCGGCACGCGGCTGCTGTTCGCGGCCCGGGCGGTCCCGGCGGAGCTGGGGCTGGCGCTCCCCGATCTCGCGTCGCGCCTGACCTGGGGACCTGTACTCCAGCTTGTGCCGCTCGAAGAAGCGGACAAACGCGAGGCCCTCATGGAACGGGCCCGCGTGCTCGGCCTGGAGCTCCCCGAGGCCGTGGCCGATTACCTGCTGCGTCATTTCCCGCGCGACCTCGCCGGGCAGCTCGACCGCCTCGATACGCTCGACCGCGCATCGCTCGCCAGCGGCCGGCGCCTGACCGTACCTTTCGTGAAGGAAGTCCTCGCGCGGGCGCGTCGAAACGTTTGCCAAGGGTCGTAGGTTGGGTTGACGAAGGAAACCCAACGCGTCGAGGCCGGAGCGGTATACCGATATCTCCCATGTCGATGCGCCGCCCGATTGAGCGCGTGTCGTGGCCCGAAGCGCCGACCCGTTGGGTATCGTTGGCGCTCAACCCAACCTACGTCATCCGATCGCACGCCTTGGCGACCGGTGGTGGGTTATCGCCCGTCCGCATCCGGGTCCGCTTGCTACTCTCGGGCCGCCCGCAGTTCCCGCCCGCGGCAGCGCGTGTAACCTACCGTCGCGATGAAAAGCGTGGTGCTGGACACGATCGCCGCCCAGCCGAGCCAGGTCGGTTCGGTGCCCGCGGCGACCGCGTCGACGCCCAGAATGAAATAGGGCAGTGCGAGAAAACTCGTCCAGGCATGGGTGTACACACGCCCGTGCAGCAGACCGCGCAGCGGGAACAGCAGCGGTACGGTCGTCACGAAAATGACGAGCGAGATCGGCGTACGCTCGGGCGGGGCGAGCCACGTGAGCCAGTTCAGCAGCAGCGTGAGCAGGGCGAAGTACGACGCCAGCGTCGCGGCACGATATGTCAGCGTGACCCGGCTCAAGTCGGGTGCTTCGCGAGGCGGGCCGTGACCTCGGCAAGGCGGTGACCGAGCGCCCGGCACAGGGTTTTCTCGCTGGCGGCGAACGCGCGCGCGCCGTCGAAGCCTGTCACGCGGCTCGCGCCGTACGGTGTTCCGCCGCCATCGGTTTCCATCAGCGCGCTCTCGGTATACGGCAGACCGAGAACCATCATGCCGTGGTGCAAAAGGGGCAGCATCATCGACAGCAGTGTGGTCTCCTGACCGCCATGGGGACTGGACGATGCGGTGAATACGGCGGCGGGCTTGCCCGCCAGCTCACCGCTGAACCACGTACTGGTCGAGTGATCCCAGAAGTGCTTGAGCGGCGATGCCATGTTGCCGAAATGGGTCGGAGAGCCGAGCGCCAGACCGGCGCATTCGAACAGGTCCTGTTCGGTTGCGTACGGCGGGCCATCGGCGGGAATGTCATCGGCCACCCGTTCGGTCTCCGGGGATACCGGAGGGACTGTACGGACACGGGCCTGCATACCGTCAACCGACTGGATGCCGCGAGCGACCTGTGCCGCCATCTCGGCGACGCCTCCGGTCGCGCTGTAGTACAGGACAAGAATGTCGGTCATGGGCGTGGTCCGTGGTCGCGGCGTATCAAGTGTGAGGCACCGGGCGGAGGGCTCGTGTCGGCGTGCGCGGCCGGGAACCGCCCGGCTGTTCCAGCTTGACCGCCCTCGGGGGCGGTGCTAGCTTCCGGCCACCGTCGGGCGGCGCAGCAGGCATGAGCATAATCGATTCAAGACGCGTGCGAAAAGGCGTCATAACCCTCCTCCTGAGTGTCCTGCTGCTCATGGCGGGCGCCTGTGCCGGTGTGCCCTACCAGCAGATGAGTGACGCGCGCCAGGCGATTGATTCGGCCGCGGCGGTCGTAACGGATGGTGACGGCGGCGAGGCGCAGCTCCAGCGTGCACGCGAACTACTTGGTACCGCCGAAGAACATCTTCACGCCGGCGACTACGGCGCCGCACGTGAGACGGCCGAGCGCGCCAAGGCTATGGCCATCGAGGCCCGTGAGCAGGCCGGAACGGAGAACTGATGGACGAGGCACGGGGCGGCGTGAGAAACGGTTCACACCATCGATGTGTCAGCTTGACCGCCCCTACGGGGGGTGATAGCTTCAATTCAACGCCTCGTAAAATCAGGGCTCTCCCACTGATGCCTTGAGAAAAACGAACCGAGTAGCGTTCTACAGACTTTTTCCCTGTGCCTGGAGGCAACCGGATCATGAAGATTTCCGCCTATACCAAGCGTCTGAGCGCAGCTGCGCTCGTGCTCGGCATCGCGGTCGGCTGCGCGAGTTCGCCCGAGCAGACGACCGAAACCTGTGAAGGCATCAGTCCCGATGTGCAGGCCGCAATTGATGAGGCCAAGTCGGTCAACGCCGATGCCCGCGCGATGGGGGCGGAGTGGCGTGGCGCCCGCAAGATCATCAATCAGGCCGAAGCGGCCGGCGCCGAATGTAACGACAATATGGCCATGCAGCGTGCCAACGAGGCGCAGCTGATGGCGAACGAGTCGATCGAGGCCTATCGCCGCATGCAGGAAGAGCAGATGGCCGCCGAAGAAGAACAGCAGATGGAGCCTGAGCACCGCAACTACACCGTCAAGCGCGGTGACACGCTGTGGGGCATCTCCGGTCGCTCGGTCGGCTACAACGACCCCTACCAGTGGCCGCTGATCTACAAGGCGAATGAGGCCAAGATCAAGGACGCCGATCTGATCTACCCGAAGCAGCGGTTCAAAATCATGGCGAACCCGAGTTCGTCCGACGTGAATCGCGCCATCGATCACGCCAAGAACCGCGGTGAGTGGGAACTCGGTGTAACGGAAGGTTCGGACCTGCGTTACCTCAGCGGAAACTGATGGTTGCAGGCCCTGTGCCTGCACCGTTGGAGTCGAAAAGCCCCGCGCATCGCGCGGGGCTTTTTTTTGCCCGGCCGCGCGGCGCTATACTCGACGCGGCCCGGATCGGTCGTCGTGGTGGCTCGTCGGCATGCCGGGCCGGCAACGATCAGAACACAGGATTCCGGAGTTACCGATGAAGCGTGCGATTCATTGTCTCGTGAGCGGCCATGTACAGGGCGTGTTCTTCCGGGCGTCGACGAGCGAGCGCGCGCACGAACTCGGGCTGTCCGGTTGGGCGCGGAATCTGCCGGATGGGCGTGTCGAGGTATTGGCGGCCGGTGAAGACGACGCGCTCGAAGCCTTCCGGGAATGGCTCGATCACGGGCCATCCGCGGCCCGCGTCGATCGGGTCGAGGAAGCCGAGACGGACCCCGGCGATGCCCCGGCGGGATTCGAGATCCGCTGACTGCCCCGGATTGCCGCGCGCTTGCATGCCGGGGATGGAGTCGACTGTTCTATGGCTGAATCGAGACGACGCAACACCAGTCAAGGTCGCCTGACGCTGGATCGCGTCATCGACGATCTCGTCACGGAAGGCCATCTGACCGAGGACACCCGGCGGCTGATGGGCGGTCTCTACAGTGACCGCGACACCGGAGGGGATCACGCGATCGAGATCGTTGCCGATCGCGATTGGCCCGACGCCGCACGCCCGGAACGCAGGCTGACGCTGGAGTGGTTGACGGAATGGGTGGCCGGGCACGCCGGTTTGCCATTCGTGCGCATCGATCCGCTGCGGGTCGATGTGAGCCGCATTACCGGCGTGATGTCCTACGCCTATGCGAAGCGGTTCAATATCCTCGCGCTGGATGTCGGCGACGATGAGGTCACCATTGCCACGGCCGAACCGTACGAGCGTGAATGGGAGAAGGAACTCGAGTCGATCCTGAGATGCTCGATTCGCCGTGTGATCGCGAACCCCCGCGACATCGAACGCTACCTGCTTGAGTTTTACACGCTCTCGCGCTCCGTCGTGGGTGCAAGCCGCGAGCAGAGTGATCGCCCCGCCGGTGCATCGGTCCAGAACCTCGAGCAGCTCACCGAACTCGGCCGCAAGGGACAACTGGACGCCGACGACCAGCACATCGTCAGTATCGTCGACTGGCTGTTGCAGTACGCGTTCGATCAGCGTGCCAGCGATATCCATATCGAGCCGCGCCGCGAGCAGTGCTCGGTCCGCTTCCGTATCGACGGCGTGCTGCATTACGTCTACGAGATCCCGGCTCCGCTGATGGCAGCGGTCGCGAGTCGGATCAAGATCCTCGGACGCATGGACGTTGCCGAGAAACGCCGCCCCCAGGACGGGCGTATCAAGACGCGCACACCCGAGGGGCGTGAGATCGAGCTGCGGCTGTCGACCATGCCGACAGCCTTCGGCGAGAAGCTCGTGCTGCGGATCTTCAATCCGGATGTACTCGTGCAGGATATGCACGCACTCGGGCTGTCACGCCAGGACGGTGCCGTGTGGCAGGAGATGATCCATCAGTCCTACGGCATCGTGCTCGTGACCGGACCGACCGGCTCCGGCAAGACGACTACGCTCTACTCGACCCTGAAACAGCTGGCGACCGCGGACGTCAACGTGTCCACGATCGAGGATCCGATCGAACTGGTCGAGCCGAGTTTCAACCAGATGCAGGTCCAGCACGGGATCGGGGTCGACTTCGCCAGCGGCGTTCGCACGCTGCTGCGCCAGGACCCGGATATCATCATGGTCGGGGAGATCCGTGACCGGGAAACGGCGGAGATGGCGGCCCAGGCGGCACTGACCGGTCATCTGGTCCTGTCGACGCTGCACACGAACGATGCGCCGTCGGCCCTGACACGTCTCGTGGAACTCGGCACACCGCCGTATCTGATCAGCGGTACGTTGTTGGGCGTTATGGCACAGCGACTCGTGCGTACGCTCTGTCCGCATTGCCGGGAGCCTGCGGAACCGGATCCCGAGGAGTGGAACCGGATGGTGCAACCGTTCACTTCAAAAGTACCGGAACAAATCAACCGGCCGGTCGGTTGTCTGGAATGCCGCAATACCGGCTTTCTCGGCCGTACCGGCCTCTACGAATTGCTGCAGATGTCGCCGACCGTGCGCAAGCTGATCGGTCCCGAGTGCGACACGGCGGAAATCCGGCGTCAGGGGCTGCGCGAGCAGATGCGCCCGCTGCGCCTCGCCGGCGCGCGCAAAGTGGCGGCGGGGGAGACCACCATGGCCGAGGTGATGCGCGTGACGCCGTCGCCGGAGGGACATTGAGCGGCGGTCAAGATTGGCGCACGTGCCGGATACCCGATTCCACGTAGGTTGGGTCGAGCGCCAGCGACACCCAACGGGTCGAGGTCGAATCCATCGACACGATTCAGCGTGGTACCGGCGGGTCGCTCGACACGTTGGGTTTCCTTCGTCAACCCAACCTACGGACGGGCTACGGCCCGGTCAATCAGCGTTGATCGGGCGTCCAGATGCCGGAGGTCTGTTCTTCGCCGGCCGGCTGGCTGCCAGCGCCACCCCCGGGCTGTGCGGCCTGCATTTCCTGCTGCGATTCGACATCGTCGACCACGCCGGCGGCGAACTCCTGAAGCTGCTGCAGGAATTCCTTCTTCTTGTCCGTGTCGGCATTCAACTGACCGAGCATGAAACCGGTCACGGCCGCCAGGTATTGCGCGCAGACGCCGCTGTCGGAGGCGCGTGGATCGTCCTGCTGTACCCGTTCCTGGATATCCCGGACCATCTCGACCGACAACTGGAGTTCCTGTTCGGTTTCGCTCATCTTCGGACTCTGTATTGGAATGTGGGCAGTTATTGTAGCATCCGGCCGCCGCGAGACCCGACAGTCGCGGGCGCGACCGGGCGGTATCAACGCGTCCGTGATTCGGGGTATGGCGAATCGGTTTCGGGGGGCACTTCCGGCAGCTCGGCCGCCGGCTGCGCGCCGACCCGTACTCTGCGCCCCGTCCCTGCCGTGGAACGATTCACGACCCAGGTCGCGAGGATCACGATCACACCGCCGAGCAGGGTGCGGGCCGATGGCACCTCGGCGAACAGCAGCAGCGTGAATGCGATGCCAAAAACCGGCATCAGGACGTAGTACGGGATCACATGCGCGACCGGATAGTGCCGGTAGAGCGAGAACATACCCACATGCGCGAGCAGGGATACGGCGAGCGCGGAGTGCAGCAGAACGCCCCAGATCACCGGGCCAGCCGTGCGCAGCGCTCCCCATTGACCGGTCTCGAAGGCGATGGAAAGCAGTGCCAGTGGCAGCACGGCGCTGGCCGCCATCCAGCCGTTCATCACGAACGGCGATACGCTGCGCAGGGAGCGCGCGAACAGTGTGGCGAGCGCGTAAAAGAACGCGCTGACAGCGATCACGCCAAGGGCTGGAAGGTCGCGCGCGAGAGCCGGCTCGAGCGCGATCACGACGACGCCGGCGATAGCGGCGACGATGGCTCCCCAGGTCAATGGCCGAACCCGCTCGCCCAGGAAGAGGCGTCCGAGCATGACCGCGAACGGGATGCTGAGCTGGGTGCCGATCACGATCGGCGATACCGTGTCGGCCATCCCGAGAGCGGTGTACATGGTCGCGTAGACGCCGACACCCATGGATGCGCAGAACCCGGCCAGCGTCCAGCCCTGCCCCGGTTGCGGCCGCGCGAAGCGCCACAGCGGCAACAGCGCCAGCGCAAGGATGGTACTGCGCAACGCGGCGAATTCGAACGGCGGGAAGTGATCGACGCCGAGCTTGCCGACCGGGTACGCGCTGCCGAACAGGGCCATGATGAGCAGTATCGCTACGAGATGCCTGGCCTGCATGCGGGATCGATCTCCTTCGGTCAGCGGCGTTTGGTGTGACCGGCTATCCGGGTGAGGCCGGTAACGGGCGCAAGGCCCCCCCCGCGCTGAGCGCGGTGACAGTATCACGATCGCGTTCTACGACGCTCATCCGGTCGCGTTGAGCGCGGTGGCCGTAACCACGACCGCCAGGAACACGGCCAATTGCGGCAGGCTGTCCGTCAACAGTTGCAGACGCAGGCGCCGGCAGGCGGGGCCACCGCCCGCCAGCTGCCACGGGTCAACCGTGAGTTGGATGACGGTACGGGGGAGGTCCATCACGCTCGCCGCGCCAAGCAGGAACATGCCCGGCAGGAAGGTGTTGCTATCGATGTCGGGTGAACGGGCGGCGAGGGCGACCACGAGACACGCGGCGGCGATCGCGATCTCACGCCCCTGGAC
>Ga0136597_1000672_pt1 | contig 13930 bp, 14 predicted proteins | sample AntRauTorcE11898_FD_101385 | JGI IMG/M metagenome (GOLD analysis project Ga0136597, IMG submission 101385) | Saline lake microbial communities from Rauer Islands, Antarctica - Metagenome Torckler E11 #898 | ecosystem: Environmental > Aquatic > Non-marine Saline and Alkaline > Saline | place... | reverse complement strand
GCCCCACTCGCGCTGGCCGTGAGCACGAGCGCGGCGACGGCGAGGCAATTCCCCCTGATTGTTGTTCTCATGCTTTTTCTCCATTGAAGTCCCGAACGGCGCGACGCCGACCTGTGCTTTCCTGCCCCCTCGGCGCGGAGTTCGTCGTGCGACGCGGCAATACTATTTTGTTGTCAACACCATAAACCGCGCGAGCATACACGATCGCCCGGCCCGGCGCACGCGGCACCGGCCAGACGCACCAGCATGTGAAGATTGCTTCATCCGTGCCGACAAATCTGCGGTATTCTGGCCTGCGACTTCCAACAAAACGCGTCATTCACGGGCTGCCGCCGCCCAAACTTCCCAATGAGTACCCGCCATGCCTGAATATCAAGTGCGCAATGCCGACAGTTACGGCCACGCTATCGGCCTTCTGATGCTCGAGTATCGGGCGCCATTCATTCCCGGAGACGTAGGCAACGCCAGCACGTATGAGTACCCGGTCCTGTTCAAGACCGTGCAGGGGTTGTCGCTGGACCGCGCACTGGCAGGCGACCCGGAGCAGGAGGCACAGGTGATCGAGGCGGCGGAGGAATTGCAGCGGTTCGGCGTGCGCGGGGTGACCAGCGACTGCGGCTTCCTGATCGCCTACCAGGCAGCGGTCCGCAAGAAGCTCGACGTGCCAGTATTCCTGTCGAGCCTGCTACAGGTACCACTGGTGATGGCCAGCGTGGAGGGACCGGTCGGTGTAGTCGTGGCGTCGTCAGACGGGATCAATGGCAGGGCCCTGGACCTCGCCGGTATTCGCGATCACGACCGAGTCGTCGTCGGCGGCATGGAAGACCAGCCGCACTTCAAGGAGTCGATCCTTGAACAAGGCGGCACCCTGGATTCCGACCGTATCGAGGCTGAGACAGTTGCCGCCACAAAACGCATGCAGGCGGCGCATCCCGACATGGGCGCGATCGTGCTGGAATGCTCACTGCTGCCGCCTTACTCCAGGGCGGTTCAGGAGGCAACCGGGTTACCGGTGTTCGACTATATTTCCATGATCGACTACTTCCAGGCTGGAACACACGCCTGCCGGTACGAAGGGATTTATTGATATTCGGACCCGGGAAACGACCGGATCGCGTTCACCTGGCCGCCCGTGATCGGTCCCAATAATCCGCGTCGACCGAACGGGCAAAATCCAACGCCAAAAGTCTGATCCGCCGCCAGTTATCCAGAATGCTCACCCGGCACGTCATCCACCTGGTGATCGAGATGCGCCACCAGATCCGCGGGTAGACCAAGCCGCTTTGCCAGCACCTCCAGATGGGCGCGTTCGGCAGGATGGTCCACATCGATCGCCAGACGGGATACGAGGTACACCTCGGACGCCTGTTCAACGCCGTCCACCGCGGCCACCAGCGCTTTGAGATCGGTCGGCCCTCTGAGTGCGTCAAACACGAACGCCTTGGCATCCGTATCCAGGCCCATCTCCTCGACCTGTTTAAAGATGGCGGTCTGTTCATTGGCATCGATATGCCCGTCGGCCTTGGCCGCCGCGATCATGGCCGTCACCAGGGTCAAAGCGAATGGCTGGCCGGTACTATCCTGTTGCGAGTCCGGCAGAAAACGGGGATCAACATGCGCCACATCCTCTCGGGTCGCAACCGGCGCCGTGTCCACTGTTTTCCCCTGCTGCCAGTTCTGCCACGCCTTGTACGCCAGCGCGCCGGCTGCCGCTGCGCCACCGTAACCCACCAGGCCACCCGCCATCTTGCGGCCCTTTTTGCTGCCCACCAGCAGACCGAGCAGCCCGCCTGCCGCCGCACCCTTGAACAGATCTCCCCGATTGCCCACGCCGGAGCCCTTGCCGGAGCCATCAGCGCCGCCGCCCATGAACTGCTCCAGCAAACGATTGGTATCGATCATCACCTCACCTGCCTGTTACCGGAATTACCGCGAAATCGCGGACCGACATCCGCATGTCCTGCGTATTGATAGTCGATTCCGGGCTACTTGCAAGCGCATCATGTTCCCGAAACCGACCGGCCGCGGACGCAGGCGGCACGCCGAATTCGATTACTGTCACTGGAACTTGACTCGTTGGAACTCCCGATGCATCCGTTGCCGTCACGCCTGCCCACCGCCGTCGAGCACGAGCGGGTAACCGGTCATGGAACGCGCGGCGTCGCTGGCGGCGTATAGCACCAGATCCGCAACCTCTTCCGGCGTGCACACGCGGCGCATCGGTACGTTCGCGGCGGACTCTTCCAGCCCCCGCTCCACGTCGACACCACGGTCGGCGAACTCGCCACGCAGCATGGACGTGTCCACATCGCCCGGGCACACCGGCACCACGCGGATACTGTCGCGGCCATGATCCCGCGCCATCGCCCGTGAGAGCTGGAGGACCGCCCCTTTGCTGGCGCAGTAGGCGGCCAGGTGCTCGAAGCCGGACAGCGCCGCATCCGAGGCGATGTTGACGATCACGCCGCCGCCCGTCTCTTTCATGGCCTTGACGGCCGCGCGGCACACGTAGAACACCCCGTTGACATTCACGGCCATGGTCTCGTCCCAGGCCTCGTCCGATGTCTCCTCGACCGTGGCGTGATGGATGACGCCAGCGCTGTTCACGCAGATGTCGAGCCCGCCGTACCGGGAGACGGCCTGCTGCACCAACTCTTCGCCGAATCCGCGGCTGGTGATATCGCCAGCGACGAAGGTGTTTGCCGCGCCCATCTCATGCAGTCGGGCAGTCAGCGCCGCACCCCGCGACTCATCTCGCCCGGTGGTTACCAGCCGTGCGCCGTTCGCGGCGAACCTCAGGGCGATCGCCTCGCCGAGGCCCGAGGTGGCACCGGTTACCAGCACCGTTCGATTGGAGACGGTCATCATTACCCGGGCCCTTGGTATCGTTGCTCGATCAATGTCGGCCTACGGTCAGGCTGTGCGCCGTATCCACTATCGCGCCAGCCCGAAAACATGCGCAATCGGGCGATTGTTCCGAACAACGTGCACTGACGAACCGACGCGACTATAAGTTACCTGTAGTGTCAGTATTCAGGAGAAATCCTCAGGAGAAATCCCGGGATCAATGGATTACTCAATCCGATACCGGATGGATCATCCAGCCACCCCTGGATTTTCTCCTTATCTACTATCACCTTTTCAAAGAGTCAGTTCTATGAACAACATCATCTATATTGTCGGACTGGTCGTGATCGTCCTGGTGATTCTGGGATTCTTCGGCTTGCGGTGACGCCAGGCGCAGTCAGCGTCCAATCACGGAAGATCCTGAAACGGAAGATAAACCGCGAATATCATGCCGATCATAAACTCGCCCGTGACGTACCGAAACTGCACTCGATTTCTGCTCTGACTGCAAACGCCGAGTCGGGATGCGACTTGATTTATCGGACAGGGACAAGGGTGTAGCAAACAAACCCCGATTGTTCAATCAACGAGTCAACACTCTGCACCGCGGGGCTTCGGTCAGGCTGTTGACGCGTTTTTCTTGAACTCCTGACGGAGCGTGCGCTGGCGCACGGACACCCGGGCCACGGGCGCGCAGCATGGCAATGTCATGTGCCCGCGGAGTCCCGACTTGGAAGCCCAAACCATCGATCTCGATCTCGCCGCCAGACCGCAGGCATTGCGGCGGATCCTGCGCGGCTATGGCGCACCGCGCCGTCGGCGCAGCGTGCTTGAACTCCTGATCACGGTGATCCCGTTCGCCGGGCTCTGGATCCTGCTGTGGTACACGGTGAACTCGGGCTACTGGGCCGGATTCGTCCTCGCCGTCCCGGCGGCCGCCTTCCTCGTCCGCCTGTTCATGATCCAGCACGACTGCAGCCATCGTTCGTTCTTCGCCTCGCAGCGCGCGAATGACTGGGTCGGACGGGGTATCGGCGTGTTGACGCTGACGCCCTACGACTTCTGGCGCCACACGCACAACGTTCATCACGCGACCTCCGGCAACCTCGACCGGCCGCGCATTGGCGGCGTTGACACACTGACCGTGCGCGAGTACCGGGCGCTGCCGCGATGGAGGCGCTGGCTTTACCGCCTGTATCGCCATCCAATCGTGCTGTTCGGCTTCGGGCCGGCCTGGATTTTCCTGCTGGACTATCGTCTACCGGTCAAGTTCATGCGCGCCGGCTGGATGCCCTGGGTCAGCACCATGACGACCAATGCGGTCATCGTGGCGCTCTGGGGCGGACTGATGATGGCGGTCGGGGTGACCACGTTCCTGCTCGTGCAGTTACCGGTCACGCTACTGGCAGCATCGATCGGTGTCTGGCTGTTTTACGTCCAGCACCAGTTCGAGGACACTTACTGGGAGCACGAAGACCACTGGTCATTCGACGAGTCGGCGCTGCACGGCAGCTCGCACTACGTGCTGCCCGGAGTGCTGCGCTGGTTCAGTGCCAACATCGGTGTCCACCACCTGCACCACCTCTGCTGTCGGGTCCCGTCCTATCGCCTGGCGGAAGTTCTCCGCGACCATCCCGAACTCGCCGATATCAGCCGCATCACACTGCGACAGAGCATCGCCGCGGTAGGCCTCGCCCTGTGGGACGAGGACAAGCGCCGACTGGTGTCATTCCGCGAGACCCGACGCGACCCGCCGGTGGACGCACCGGCGAGCGAGCAGCGCCGGGCCGCCTGGACGGAATCACCAGGGGCCAGGGCCCCTTTCCCCCGGTGACGGCATCTTCCCGGTTCCGCGCTGGCCCACCGTAACGTGAACGTCTACAACAATAGACACGATCGCCTGGATCGCACATAGCGGGGCCGAAATCATGAGCCGTTGTGACTGTTGCGGGAACGAGTACGAGCGCGCGTTCGTCGTGGAGAAGGACGGTCAGCGCTACACATTCGATGCTTTCGAGTGCGCGATACATCACCTGGCGCCGAGCTGTTCGCACTGTGGCTGCCGCGTTATGGGCCACGGGATCGAGAGCGGGTCGGCAGTGTACTGCTGTGCGCACTGCGCGCGCGAGCATAGCGCCGACGGCGCGGTCGATCACGTCTGACCGATGGTTGTGGACCGGAGTCGGTCGCCGGCGGCGAGTCCACTGACGGACGCCGCCGGCGACCGGCCCGCGGACTGCAGCCATCATGAAATCAGCAGTACGGCCACCCCAAGCAGGTACAGCCCCAGAATCGCGATACTCTCCACACCGATACCCCCGGGCCCTTGCCGCTCCCGGCGGATCAGACCCATGATAAGGAAAGCCGACATCAACAGGGTAAGTGACACCCAGAATTCGGTCGCCGCGGGCATGGCGTGGTAGATGGAGCCGTCGCGATAAGCGACGTCCGAGGCCGCCACGAACAGTGTGTCGAAGGCATTACCACCGATGATGCCGCCCACCGCCAGTGTCAGTGCGCCCCGGCGCACAGCCGCAACCGAGGTCACGAGCTCCGGGATGGAAGTGCCCACCGCGGTCAGCATGACACCGACGACGGTCTGGGTGAGACCGGTATGGGCGCTGATGGTGGTCGCGGCCGGTTCCAGCACCAGACCCGCCAGTCCCAGCACCAGCATCAGGATCGCGAACTCGCTCCAGAGACGGGCCAGGGAGGGCAACCTGGCGGTCTCCTCAGGCGTATCGTGGCGGGTTTCCCCTGTATTGGCGGGGCGCCACATGGGCGCATTGCGAACATCCTGACTCAGACGTATGCCATAGAGATAGAGCGCGAGGAGAATCGGCGTGACGGGATGAACACCGCCGACGGTCACATCCGGGAGATTGGGCGCGAGCGTGATCAAGGCAAGCAGTGCTATCAGCAGCCCGTTCTGCATCATGTTGGGGAGTGACGCCGCCGCGTGTTCCAGGTTGGCTTTGCGGTAAGCCATATCGGCAATGGCGAGGAAAAAGGTCTGCACCGCTATACCACCGAGGGCATTACTGGTGGCCAGCTCCGCATGCCCATTCCAGGCGGCGGTCACGGAAAGCACCGAGCCGCCCAGGGACGTAGCGCCCCCGAGCAGCACGGCACCGGCAGCGGCCTCTCCGATGCCGGTGCGATCAGCCAGATTGTCGACAACTCGGGCGATGCGTATGCCAGCAACCGCAATCACCAGCACACACACACTGAACACGAGAGAGCCCTGCAACAGGCTCCAGTTATCGGGGTTGAACATCATGCAAACAGCCTGTTCATATAGCGGGCTTCATGCCACGTCGCCGGAGATTTCACTTAGCCCCGCCCCGCTAAACCAGAGTTCACTTAAACCGTTGTGCACGCCTGGTCAGTGGTCACGCAGCGCCTGGATCAGTTCGGCTTTGGACATGCGTGAACGACCCCGTATTCCCACCGTGCTTGCCTGGTCATACAGTTCGTTCTTGCTCCACTCTTCATAGGGTGGCGACCTGCCGCCCTTTTCGCCGGCCCGCGGAGTGTTGGCGATGCGCGCCGCCTTCTCTTTGCTTTCGCCCTCTCTGCGCAGGGCCTCGTAACGTTCCTTGTCCTTGATCTGTGGTCCCGGTTCTTTGCGTGGCATGACGACCCGCCTTGCGGTGGTTGATGCTTCTCCTCAGAGCGTAGTCCGTCCCCGGACGCACGTCTGTCTCGATCCCCAGGGGCCCTTGCCTCCCATCCGGCCTTACCTATGCTTGTCGAAGGGGGTGAGGTCTCATACAGGAGGGTTCGCGGGCCATGGTACAAACCAGGCTCAAGGCATATCACCGCAAGCGCGACTTCCGCCGCACCCGGGAACCTTCCGGCGAACAGACCGTGGCCGCGTCCGGCCAGCTCTACGTGATGCACAAGCACGCTGCCCGCAACGATCACTTCGACCTGCGCATCGAACAGGACGGAGTGCTGCGCAGCTGGGCCCTGCCCAGGGGGCCGTCGCTTGAAAGCGGTGAAAAGCGCCTGGCCGTCGAGGTGGAGGATCATCCGCTGGATTACGGTGCCTTCGAGGGAATCATCCCCCAGGGGGAATATGGCGCCGGCACGGTGATGCTGTGGGACCAGGGGCAGTGGCAGCCCAACGGCCGCAACGATGCCGACCAGCTCGACTTCGTCCTCGACGGAGAAAAACTCAAGGGGGCCTGGACTCTGGTGCGCACCCGCGGCAAGGGCCGCGGCAAGCAGCCTCAATGGCTGCTGATCAAACGCAGCGATCGCATCCACCACCGGCTCGAACCCGACGACCGCAGTGTCATCAGCGGGCGCAGCATGGCGCAGATCGCCGGGACCGAGCCTGCAGTGTCTCGCGCCGATACGTTGGCCGGCGCCCGCCAGGCGCCCTTACCCGAGCGCATCGCCCCGCAACTGGCCACGCTCAATGAATACGCCCCGCACGGTGCGAATTGGCTGCATGAGATCAAGTTCGACGGCTACCGCATCCTGGCCCGCATCGACCGCGGCAAGGTCCGGCTGCTGACCCGCAACGGGCACGACTGGACCGCCCGCTTCCAGGGCCAGGCCCGCCAGCTGCAGCAACTGCCGCTCAAGCAGGCCTTCCTGGACGGAGAGATGGTGGCGGTGACCGCCGCGGGCGTCAGCGACTTCAGCGGACTGCAGGAGGCCCTGAGCCGCAAGCAGACCGCGCAGCTGTGCTATCAGCTGTTCGATCTTCCGTATCTGGACGGCCATGACCTGAGCGCGGTGCCGCTCGAGGAACGCAAGCACTTGCTGGCCGAACTGCTGGCATCGACCGCCGGCAGCACCCCGCTGCTGCGATATTCCGATCATGTGCAGGGTCAGGGGGAGGCTTTTTTCGAGCAGGTTCGCCAGCTCGGCCTGGAGGGCATCGTGAGCAAGCGCGCCGACGCCCCCTATCGCGGCGGGCGTGGCAAGCTGTGGCGCAAGCTCAAGTGCACGCGGCATGACGAGTTCGTGGTGGGCGGCTTCAGCCCGCCGGCGGGGTCGCGCAGCGGCTTCGGCGCCCTGCTGCTCGGCGCCTGGCGGGATGGCGCCAGCGACGATCAGCTGGTCTATATGGGACGGGTGGGCACCGGTTTCAGCGAGTACATGCTGAACGACCTGTACGGCCAGCTCCAGCGACTGGTGACGGACCAATCCCCGTTCGTGCCCGGACCGACGCTGGCCCGGGTGCCGCGCGGCACCCGGTGGGTGACGCCGCGGCTGGTCGCGGAGGTGGAATACGCCGAGCGTACCGGCGATGGCCTGCTGCGCCACGCGCGCTTTCGCGGTCTGCGCGAAGACCGTCGTCCCGAGGAGATTCGCCTGGATCAGGAACCACCCGTGACCCCACCCACTGTCCGCCAGAACGATCCTGCCCGGGTGGCTGGCATCACCCTGAGCCACCCCGAGCGCACCGTCTACCCGGACCCGGGCGTGACCAAGCTGGAGCTGGCCCGTTATTACGCGGCCATCGCCGACTGGATACTGCCGTGGCTGGCCAACCGTCCACTGTCCCTGCTGCGCTGCCCGGACGGCCAGGACCAGGAGTGCTTCTTCCAGAAACACCCGGACAATTCGCTGGCAAAAGGCGTGGGCCGCGTAACCATCACCGAGAAGGACGGTCCGCGCGACTATGTCTACGTACGCTCGGTGAGCGACATCATTGGCCTGGTACAACACGGGGTACTGGAGTTTCACCCCTGGGGCTGCCAGGTGGCGGATATCGAACATCCCGACCTGATGGTGTTCGACCTGGACCCCGCGCCCGAGGTGGCCTGGGCACGCGTGCTGGACACCGCCCGTGCCCTGCGTGACCGACTGGAGGATTTGGGCTTCACCGCGTACGCCCGCGTCACCGGGGGCAAGGGGCTGCATGTGGTGGTGCCGCTCGAGCCCCGCGCGGACTGGGCGACGACGAAGGCCTTCGCCCGGACCCTGTCCGAGCAGCAGGTGCGGGATGCACCCGATCGCCTCACCGTACAGATGGCCAAGAGCAAACGCCGCGGCCGGATATTCATCGACTGGCTGCGCAACGGCCGTGGGGCGACCGCCATCGCCAGTTATTCCACCCGCGCCCGGCCCGGTGCGCCGGTGGCGGTGCCAGTGCGCTGGGACGAATTGAGCCCCGCCCTGCGCGCCGACCGCTACACTCTGAACAACCTCCGCCGCCGCCTGGGCGCACTCAAACACGATCCGTGGGAAGACTTCTACGAGGCGGCCGTCCCGCTCGATGCAGACCGGCTGCGCGCGGTGGGCCTGAAACCCGGAAGGAGCACGGAATGACCGCACCGCCTCCCTGGTGGCTGGAGCCCGGCCCGGAGATCTGCCCCTTCTGCGAGGTGCACTTCCACTTCGAGGCCGCGTCCTGGTGCACCGAATGCGATCGACCGTTGTGCCAGACCTGCCTGATCGAGGTGTTCAGCCGTCGCCGGGTGCTGTGCCCGGACTGCCACGCCGCCGCGGAAGACCCCTGATGGCGGCGCGTGCGATGTGGAAGGCGGTGATCCGGCTGGCCGACCTGCAGGTGCCGGTGAAGCTCTATGCCGCCCTCGAGGACCGCAGCGTGCATTTCCGCCTGCTGCACCGCAAAGACCTGCAGCCGGTGAATCAGTCCCTGATCAACCCGGAGAGCGGCGACGTCGTTCCCCATGACCAGACCGCCCGCGCCTTTGTCACCGACGGCGGGGAACGGGTGCTGTTGTCTTCCGGGGAATTGCAGGAACTGCAGCCGGAGGCCTCGCGCGACATTGCCATCGACTATTTCCTGCCGGTCGGCGCGATCGACCATCGCTGGTACGACCGCCCGTATTACCTCGGGCCCGACGGCGCCAGCGCGGACTACCACGCACTGACCCAGGCCCTGGAAGACACCCGGCTGGAGGGACTGGCGCACTGGGTGATGCGCAATCGGGCCTATGTGGGGACGTTGCGGCTTTATCAGGATTACCCCCTGCTCATGTCCCTGCGCCACGCCGAGGAAGTGATCCCGGTCGATGCTCTGCAACCACCGCAAGGCCCGGACCTGGACAAGCGCGAACTGGACATGGCCCGGCAACTGATCGGCATGCTGGAGGCCGAATTCCGGCCGGAAGATTATGAGGACCAGTACCGCAACCGGGTACTGGAAATGCTCACGGCCAAGGCCGCGGGCAAGAAGGTCAAAACCCTGAAACCCAAAGATCGCCCGGCGGCAGCGGAGGATATCCGCGGTGCGCTGGAGGCCAGCCTGAAGGAGGCGCGCCAAAGCGCGTGATGCCATGGCCAAAGATGACCACAAACGCGAAGACCAGGACGACAGCGACGCGCCCGTTCAGCCGCGTCCTTTCTGGTCCGGCATCATCGCCTTCGGCCTGGTGAGCCTGCCCGTCAGCCTGTTCCCGGCCCACCGCGGCAAGGCGATCACGCTCTCCATGGTCGATGCCGAGGGCGTCCCGCTCAAGCGGCAGTTCTACTGCAGCGAGGAAGAAAAACCACTGGAGCGCGACGAGATCGTGCGCGGCTACGCCGTGGACAAGGATCACTATCTCGCGGTGGAGGACGAGGAACTGGACGCCCTGGCGCCGGAGAAAACGCGCGAGATCGACCTCAAGCGCTTCGTCGCCCTGGAGTCGATCAATCCCGTCTACTTCGTACGCGCCTATTTCCTGGTGCCCGACGGCGACACCAACAAGGCCTACCGCCTGTTGGCCAAAACCATGGAAGAAGAACAGCGCGCCGGCATTGCCAGCTTTGTCATGCGCGGCAAGGAATACCTGGTCGCCATCATCGCCGAAAGCGGCATCCTGCGCGCCGAGATCCTGCGTTTCCACGACGAATTGCGCAGCCCGGCGGACATCGGCCTGCCCGAGCGCGAGGCCGCAGACGAGACCCGGCTCGCCGCCTTCAGCGATGCCATGCACAAAGCCACACTCGAGGAACTCGATCGCGACGATCTGCATGACGCCTATACCCAGGACCTCAAGGGCCGCATCGAGGAGAAGCAGAAAGACGGCCGCGACCTGCTGTCCGCCCCGGAAGAACCGGAGCAGGAGGCGGCCGAGGAGACCAATGTCATCGACCTCATGCAGGTTCTGAAGGAACGCCTGCAGGGACGCCAATCGGACGAGTCCCCGCAACGCGCCCGAGGCCGCAAGAAGGCGCCCGCAGGCGATCGCGCGAAGCACCCCACCAGGGATGAACTGTACGAGCAGGCGAAATCAATGGACATACCAGGACGCAGCAAGATGTCAAAGAAGCAACTGATCGACGCGATCAGCCATAACTGAAGGGAGGCTCCCGCACCCGCAGTTCCGCCGGTGCCTTGAAAGCATCCACCCGGAACGCCCACCGCAGAACGCCTGATCCGCAGACTTTCCTCAAAATCGAAAGGTAGACCCCGCATTTCGTGCCAAATATCAAATCGCCCTGACGAATCGGAACTAGACTGAATCGTCGGGTTCAACGGCGTCGGTAAGAAGGACATCGTCGTTGCCCGAAGCAATGTGGCAATTCAACGTCTGTAACAATAGGTTTCACCGTTGTTGCGGATCAACAATCCAGCGAGGAGACGCAAATGAACTGGGATATCGTGAAGGGCAACTGGACACAGATGAAAGGCAGCGCCAAGGCCCATTGGGGCAAGCTGACCGATGACGACCTTGACGTCATCGAGGGCAATCGCGATCAGCTCGCAGGCAAGATTCAGGAGAAGTATGGCGTTTCGAAGGATGAGGCTGAAGAGCAGATCAACGACTTCGAAAAAGAGCAGGACCGCTAGACGAAACACTGGCACCACCGTAGTGGCCGGGAAGTCGTACCCACCGGCGCGGCGCCCGTCCGCCGGCGCGAGGGTTACGCCGGCGCCGGGCTCCGGCGCTACGGCGTCAGAGTCCGGCGCTCGGCGCGGCCGACGGGAGTGTCATGCACTGACTTATCTGCTTGCCACCGCGGCGGCGGACGTAACTCAGGCAGATTCCGCAATCCATGTCTATCAGCCGATCATGATTCACACGTCATTGATTCCGCGTTTTTTCGATCGGTTAAACCCACTTTGACATTCGCTCGTTTTGTCTCAATGACGAATTGAGTCTGAATGTCTACGGCCGCGAGTTCTCTCATCAGTCGACAACGGTGTTTGAGAACGCTCTGCTCAAGGCTCGTCTGTTTTCCTATGCCCACTGTAAACGCCCGGGATTGCGTGAAACCTTTTCGGAAACGGTTCTGCTGCCAGTCGAAAAGCAGATTTGATTACCCAGCTCAAGGTCCAGCACGATGGCATATATCGTTTTTGGCGTGATTCTTATTCTGTTTTTTATTACAGATGTTGTGCGGACGACACTTACGACCAGAGGTGAAGGCCACATATCCTCTTTCGTTTCAGGAGCATATCGAAGAGTTGCGTGGTCATTCATGCGCATGGGACACAGACCCTCCGAAGTGATCGGAGCCGCTTCCATATCGACTCTGGCGTTAGTGTGGCTGGCCGGAATTTGGGCGGGGTGGGTGATGGTCTTCATGGGGATTCCCGATGGCATTGCGCGTTCCGGTGAAACTTCTGCGGTGAGCCTGAACGACATTATCTATTTCGTGGGATTCACCCTCTCCACCCTGGGCGTCGGCGATGTTTTCCCCAGGAGTCCAGTGGCACAGATAGCGACAGTCCTGTCATCCTTTAGCGGTTTGCTGATCGTGACTCTGGTAGTGACCTACGCCATTTCAGTGGTCAGCGCTGTAATCGCCCGCAGAGTTCTGGCCTATAAAATCTACCTGTACGGAGGTGACGGGCACGACGAGGGTGACTTTCTGACGAAATTCCCTGACCTGGAGCATTTCGCCGTGTGGGTAGAGGGCATTAGAAATGAGCTTATTGCCTGCACGGAGCAACGTCTTGCCTACCCGGTTCTGGACAACTTCGTCAGCAGGGACGAAAGATTTTCTCTTCCCGTCCAGTTGGCCAGACTCGGACTCGCAACCTTTAAGGAAAGTCGTAACGAGAATGCCAGTCAACAGACGAAAAAACCGCTATACCAATTATTGTCGGTGCTGGACCGATATACTTTTCTTTCCGGAATAAACGACGGGGACATGCCGGCCAGACTGACGAAATTAAGCAATCTCTAGCGATCCATTCGAGTCAAAAACACAGGCTGCTTCCATGATAGCAACAGCCGGCTGGTAGGAATTCGCTCATTACGTTACGTGTCCCCGAATCCGGCCTCACCCGAATCTTCCCATTCTCCACTCTGTCAATGGCCGTCTTCGTTTTCGTCATAGCAGAGAAGGTAGCGTCGTAGTACTCGTTCTCATCCAACTGGCCATCGTCACTGGCATTTTGGCCACTGCATCCACAGTGCACCGTGGTCAATACTCCGGTCACAACAGACTCCCGTATGTTCGCTTACGCACCGAGCATCACAGAAACTGTCATTAAGATGAGACTGTACGCGAGGTGGCACTGCATCGCGCGTCATATTTTGTTTTGTATCCACTGTTAAGGAGATTTCACATGACGGATGCCACCCTTCACACCGGCTCCTACGATGCAAACCGGTCCACTTTAACCGCGATAATTTCCGGTACGATCGTGGCACTGGGCCTCATGGTGTTGTTCACACTTCTCGGTCTTGCAATCGGCGTTGCAAGTCTTGAAGCGATCGGACAGGGTCTTGGATTCGGCGCGGCGATCTACATTGTCGTAACGCAGCTTATTTCGCTTGCTGTCGGGGGATATACCGCAGCGCGATTTATGTCCCCGGGCGGTGATACAAGTATCGCCGCGCTGGCCGGCGCTGCGGTCTGGGCGTTGACCACACTGACTGTGGCTTTCGCGGGCGTCAATGCCGGAACATCGGCAATCAGTTCCTCCACAGCGATTGTCGCCCAGACCGCAAAAACCACTACCAGTGCCGTCGAGGCCGTTGCTCCCGAGGAGATCTCGCTCCCGAACATCTCGGAGATTGCCAATTCGGTATCGATGGCAGATCTGCCACCTGAACTTCAACAGGCGCTCCAGGATGCTGACGTAACTCCCTCACAGTTGCGCGCCGAGGCCCACGAGGCATTCCGCAATGTGATTAGCCAGCAGGAGCTGAACCGG
>Ga0136597_1000643_pt1 | contig 14302 bp, 19 predicted proteins | sample AntRauTorcE11898_FD_101385 | JGI IMG/M metagenome (GOLD analysis project Ga0136597, IMG submission 101385) | Saline lake microbial communities from Rauer Islands, Antarctica - Metagenome Torckler E11 #898 | ecosystem: Environmental > Aquatic > Non-marine Saline and Alkaline > Saline | place... | reverse complement strand
TTTCTCCAGTTCTGTTTAGTTCTGTGTGTTCTCAACTTACATCTATTATCTCCTTTTGCTGCACAAAGATCAACAGTTTTGACGAAAATAATTACAGATTATTCATCACAAAATCCGCGACCTCGCCTTTGCGCTGTAACGACGTGGCCACATGCTCGTCGATCGAGTCGACCGCAACAAGGTCGATATACCGGACCGTGCCCTTTGTTCCCTTCCGGTGGCAACGATCCTCCGACTGTAGCCGCAGCTCCAGCGAGAAGTCGTTGCTGTAGTAAATCGCTGTCTGCGCGGCTGTTAGCGTCAGCCCAATCCCGCCAGCTTGAGCGTTCCCGACGAAGGCGGTGGCAACGCCGTTCTGGAAGTCGTCAATGGCTGCCTCGCGTTCTTTCTCCTTAACGCCGCCGTGGTACTCGACCGCGTTGATGCCGGCGGCCTTTAGCGCCTCGACAATCTGGCGGATCTCCTCTCGGTACACAGCCCAGACGATGAATTGCCCGTCGACATCCTCAATCAGATCCTTGAAAGCGGAGAGCCGCGCGGAGTCTTCCGGGAGTTCCGTTGCCTCGCCGTCGAGCATAATGAAGCCGGAGGTAATCTGGCGGAGCTTGTTCAGCTTCGTGAGCGCGGTGAACTTGTCGATCTCGCCGCTGTCGCGCTCATACCGGAGTTCGTGCTTGGCGCTTTCGTAGACCTTCCGCTGCGCCGGTGGCAGCTCAAAATAGTGGTTCTGGTAGACCTTCGGCGGGAGGTCGAGGCAGTCCGCCTTTAGCACCCTGTACACATACGGCGCCATCAGCTCCCGGAGCTTCTCCAGATTCTTGTAGATGGGGCGGCCTTCCGAGTCGCGAGCGATGATCTGCGGAGAGAAGCCTGATTTGCGCGCGGCCTCGACCACAATGGGGTTGTCCGCCGGGAGCGTCTGGCAGTACTCCGCAACGAACGCCCGGAACGACGTTGTGCCCAGCAGCGCGCCATTCTCCTTCAGGAACTCGAATTGGGCAAACAGATCCTGCGGGCCTTGCGTCATCATCGTCCCGGAGGCGATCCGGCGAGAGGTCGCGAGCCTCCCCAACTTGACAGCCTTCTTGGTCCGGGCCGCGCCGGGGTTCTTAATCCGACTCGACTCGTCCACGATCATTACCGCGTCGTGCGCCTTCAGGAACCGGGCGGCGATCTTGTAACCGTTCGGCGTGTTCAGCGCGTCGATGTTGATTGCGAAGACAGCCAGCCAGCGGTCGTTCTTTTCCATCAACGCCTCCCAGTTCCGGGCGCGGCGCTTCCCGGCTCCCGACATGTAATAATCAGCGGCAACCGGGATCTCCAGATGCGTCGGGATTTCGCGACGGACCCAGTTGGTATGAACGCCCTTCGGAGCGATAACGAGAATGCCGGTTGCCCGCTTCTCTCTCCATTGGCGCTCCGCGTCTTCGAGCAGCATCCACGTTTTCCCGGTGCCTTGCTCCGCTCCGAGCCCGAAGAACTCCGGGTTGGCCGCGAGGAGTTCGCCACCTACCTTCTGGTGGGCCATCGGTTCAGTTTTCATAGCTCGATCCTTTTTCAAACACTGTGTAGATTTCTTCCCAACTCGACGCAACGGACACGGCCGCGACTTCAGCTTGGGTCATTTCGTTCAACTCCTCCGAATGGTCGCAGTGGACGAGGTAAAGCAGCTTGCTGTCGTCCCTGATGAGAGTATAAACCGGGAGCCGAAAATGCCGGGCGGTGCTGTGCCAGTTCAGCTGACTTACCCGGAGCCCTTCGGAGCCCAGCAGACGGGTCGAAGCGCGCGCCGGGACCGTCGCAGCCTTTAGCTCGCACCAAGCCATACGCGCCAGCGCACACACGAATACGTCCGGGATTCCCTCCCCAACGAGGTTCTCGATTCGCTCCAGCTCGATGTGGCGCGGCTTATTCCGTTTCAGGGAGTCCCAAACGCGCTGCTCTTTCTTCCTCATGTGAACATCTCCGGGTTGGTGAGGCACTTCACTTTGTCAACGATCATCATTGAGAAGTCTTTGAGCCAGCGGCCGCGAATCAGGAACCAGTCCTGTCCCTCCACAGCTCTGTCCGCGACGATCTCGCCGAAAGCGTCCCAGTTGCGCGGCCGTATCCGGCAAGTCACCGGCTTGCTCGTCGAGTCGTCGACCACGAACATATCGAGGAAAAGCGTTTGGCCTTTCCGCACCTCGCCGCCTCGCTTGTTGATCAGGACGTTCTCGTTGTCGTCCCGGCGCGACTTCTTAACGAGGCGAGCCACCACGCAGCCGTTCTCCTGGTCGTCGAGAGTCGTGAACTCCCGGACCCGGCCACGAATGTTGTACAGCTCCGGGTTGCGGTATACGTCCCCATACAGCGTGTGCGCTGGCCAGAGATCCTGATGCTTGACCTGCTTCGCGGCGAGGTCTTCCAGATCCTTTTCTGTCAGTCCGCCAGCGTCGCGCTTCTCAATATATTTGCGAGCCTTGACCGGGCCGATCCCGACGAGGTTTGTGTATCCACCATACACCTTCCCTTCCTTCGCCGTCCAGTTAGCTTCGGAGTGCTCCGGGTCGAACGGCTCATATGGGACGCCCTCCTTGACGAGTTCCCGGAGGATCTCCACAGCTTGCTCGTCGTCCTTCGCCGATCGGAGACACGCGGCCGCGTACTCAATCGGAAAGTATCGCTTCATGTAGGCGCACCAATACGAGATCATGGCATAACTCGTCGTGTGCGATTTGTTCATACCCCACGCGCCAAAGTTGTAGATCTCCTCCCAGATCCCGTGGGCGTCTTCGTCGGAGATCCCTTGCGCCCTCGCACCCTCTGCGAAGCGCGCGGCACGCTCGTTGAAGAACTCCTTGCCCTTACTCGCGCTCATCGCTTTCCGCACAATGCTGGTCTCCTCCCAGCTGAATTGCCCGATCTCCCGGACGATCCGCATGACCTGCTCTTGATACAGAACGACGCCCATTGTATCGGCGAGATAGGTTGACATTGACGGGTGCCTGTATGCGACCTCCTCGCGGCCAAGGTTCCGGTTGATGTAGGTGTTCGCCGCGCCACCACCGAGAGGGCCGGGCCGCGCCAAAGCTGTGACATGGTCGATCTTTTTGAACGAGGTAATTGGGATCTGGACCGATACCCGGCGCTGCGCGGCTCCCTCGAATTGGAACAGCCCTGAGAACTTTTCCTCATCGAAGATGCGGAGCACATCAGGGTCGTCGAAGCGCATCGCATACAATTCTTCGTTCGTGATACGGCCGGTATCCTCGATCACTCCGAGCGTCCGAAGGCCCAGCGCGTCGATCTTCAGGAGGTTGAGGTGCTCTGCGTCCTTCTTGTCGATCTGCGCAACGCCGTCCCGGACGGTACAGAACTCAATAACAGGCTCGTTGGCAACGATTATCCCGGCGGCGTGAACGCCGGAGTGGCTCGCGTGGTTCTCCAACTCGCCGATCAACTGGCCTTCGGGATACCGGGCCGCGAACTCCTGGCCGGGCTTCGTGTTCTCGATCGTATCCCGGAGCGCCTGACCGTAAAGCGAGGAGCCGGAGGAGTGCTCAACCAGCACGTTGAGGACGGCGAATGTGGACCCGGCTGGGATGCCCAGTTTCTTCCCTGCGTGTGCCATGACCGATCGCGGCTTGAGCCGGTTCACCGATCCGATCTTTGCGACGTTCTCGACGCCGTACTTGTCCGCGAGGTAGTCAAAGACCATGTCGCGCTTTTTGTCGTTGAAGTCGATATCAATGTCAGGGAGGTCGTCCCGGTTGATGTCGATGAACCGCTCAAAAATAAGCTCGTGGACAATCGGGTCCACCTCTGTTATTCCGAGAAGGTAGCACACGAGAGAGCCCGCAGAGGAGCCGCGAGCCGGGCCCACAAGCATCTTCGTCTTCGCCCACTTTACCAGATCCGCGACCACAATAAAATAACTTTCATAGTCCTTGTGCTTTATCAACTCCAACTCGCGTTCGAGGCGCTTCTGGTAAACGTCTGTCCACTCCGGGATAACGCCCTGCGCCAACCGATCCTCGCGGCCTTCCTCGACCTCTGCGGCGAGATCGCCGGGAGCCCAGATCATAGGCGCAGCTTCGAGCGACTTACCAGCGACGCGCTCCGCTACCTCGAAAGTATTACGCCGGGCTTGGCTGTACACTTCGTCGGAGAGGAACCAGAACGCGCGGCGCATCTCGTCAGCGTCGAGGATATGCTGCGGCGTCATTTTCTTCGAGTCGTCCCAAGCCAGAAAGCGGTCCCGGTCGCCCGGCGCGGGATAGTCGTTGTCACTCGTCAGCACCATCGGCTTCCCAGTTTCCTCCGCCAGCTTAACGCGCCGGAGACACTCGCCGATCGAACGCGGGTTGAGGTCGATATAGTCGAATGCGTCCGGGTCCGTGAGCGCAGCTCCGGCGAATCGGATCACGCCTGTCGCTTCGGCCATCTCTCGTGGCGTAGAAGGGTTGCTTGACGAAAGCCGATAGAAGGCACGAAGGTTCTCCGCCAGCACCCAGCAAGTAGGTTTCCGGCCGTCTTCCGTGGGGATAACGAACTCAGCGCCGAAGGCTGCTGGAATATCCCGCTTTTTCAGCGCGCCTTCCCAAGCAGCGTGTCCCCACGTCCCAACGCGGTCAACGATCCCGGCGGCCGGGCACCCGATCTCCTCCAGCCGCGCCGCGACCTTATCGACAGGACCGAAGGCGGAGCGGAATGAATACTCAGTTCTGACTTTCAATTGCGGTATGGATTTCATGTAGCAGTCCTGTTTTGATGCAAACCTCGACAAGCGCGTGTACGTCGTCCAGAGCCCTGTGAGACTGGGCCAACTCCTCCCCTGTGACCTCCTCGTACATCTCTGTCAACTTGGGCCTTCTGCCCCATCTCTCAGCATTCTCCTGGACTGTGCACAATTTGATGTACGGGAACGGGAACGACTCGTTGCCCAGCCGCTTCTCCTCTAAATCCAGAATTGTCGAATCAAATGGAAGGTTGTGGGCGATTACCGCCTCAGCCATTCCGAAGAAAGTCCGAATTTCTGCAGCTTGCTGTTCATACGTAGGTTGGTCCGCGAGATCCTCGTCAGTGAGCCCTGTGATCTTTGTAATGATCGGCTCCAGCTTTACGCCGGGGTTGAAAAGGCACTCGAACTCCTTGTACACCTTCCCTGTGTAATCGACGAGCGCCGCGCCAAATTCGATAATGCGCGGCTGAACCTCGTCCTTTGCGTTCGGGTGCTTTGGTATCCCGGTCGTCTCAGTATCGAAGACGGCAAAGAGGTTCATTGCTCACCGTCCTTTACGAGCTGCGCCATCAGGCACAAGTTGCGCTCGACGACTCCGGCGATCATGCTAAACGTCACCGACATTTTCCACTCGCCGTGCTTGTCGTAATACGGGTTGCCCAGTAGCGTCTTCAGCGTATCCTCGCACCAGAAGCTCTTGTGGTCGAGGTCGTGGAACGCCATCGAGCCAAGCCTGTGCGGCACGACGATCGTGAGGACGCCGCCGGGAACCAGAACGCGCTCGCACTCCCGGAGAAGCTCGATTGCGCGACGGCCGGTGAAGTGCTCGAAAAAGTGGAAGGCGTAGATGGCCGCAACGCTCTCGTCCTTCCTCGGAATATCGCACAGCTCCGCGTCCCAACCGGGAAGGTCGAGCGGCGTTGCCCAGTCGATCCCTTCGTTGCCCGCACCAAGGTCCAGAACCTCTCCCGGTCCCGGCTCGCGGATCTCGCTCAGGTCGCGTTTCATCCCCATCTTGAACAGTTCTTGGATTGTCATTCTTGGATTCCTTCTTTGGTAATCGCTCGAAGCATCGAGCCGTATACAGAGAGATCGAAGGCGCTGTCAGCGTGGCCGCCGTCCTCCAGCGTCATCGCGTAGCGCGTAACCTTCCCGACGATCTGCGTCAGCACTCCGAAGCGTTGGAAGTCTTCTGCGCCTTCAAGCGTTACGCCTTCAGGGAACAGCGCAGCCATAACGTCTCCGGCCACAAGGTACGCATCCTTGTACTTTCCGTCAGCGCGCCGGAATACCTTTTCACCTTCCCGAAGCCAGCGCGCCGGGTCTGTGTCGAGCGGCTCAACGTCCGGGAACGGGTTACACTTAAAGTTGGGTTGGATCGACGGCGGCGCAAGATCGACCGACAATTTGCGGAGGCGCGCGACCGCGACCCCATAACCAGCGTATGCGCGCAAAATGTCGTCCCGGTCATCATAAGCAAGTTGTATCTGATTCGGTTGAAATCCGCGAGAGCTGAGCGCGTGTACCTTTAAGTCCGGCGCGCTACGCTGGTCGCCTTCAGCTCGCATGAGAAGCGTTGGGGTGTCGATCCCCAGCCGCTCCGAGATCCACAGCACAGTCTTCTCGCGGAAGCGGGAAGGGCGGCCGGTTATAAAGATGACCACAAGGCTCTTTTTCTCCGCCTCCCTGATCGCCGCGAGCCCGGCCGGCACTACCTTGTCCTCGTCGCACTTATCGTGATACGCGGTGTAAAGCTCGACCCGATCAGCAAACATGCGCTCCGGGAGGAGGTGGCGCCGGTGCCGATCGTCCGACACGCAGCCGTCGAGGTCGAAAATAGCAAATTCCATGATCACTTCCTCAGCAGGTCGATTGCTTTGGCGATGTCCCAGCCGATACCTCTGCCGGGTTCGATTCCTTCCTCATCTGCGACGGCTTCGAGAATGTCGATTGCCTTTTGGTGAGGCGACTCAAAGAAGGTCGCGGCCCACGGCCACGCGCGCAGAACAGCGCTCTTCATCTCGTCCGCAATGTCGCTGTACTCGCCTTGTACGCGGAGAGACGACCGGGTGCGCATTAGCTCGACGAACGACCGCAGATTGTACTTCGCTACCAGATTCGACTTCGCCGCCATAGGCAGCACCCCGCGAGCGTCCTGGAGCGGGCAGCCACGGTTGGCCATATTCGAGTATACCTCATAAGCGTCTTGCGTCGCGGCCTCGAAGGTGAAGAAGAATCCGGCGTCACCGTCGCGCTCGAACGGGTTGACCACGCCGAAGTCCTTGACGTTCGTTACCCGCTGAGACTGCATTGCGAAAGAGGCGTTGCGAGTCCGGGTCATCTGCTGGGCGGCCGCGCGGCTTACGCCGGAGACGAGGAACGTCACATCAACAAACTCCCAACTGCTGGGAATCGTCTTGCTCATGTAGTCGAGTTCTTTCTGCTTCTCGAACTCCGACATTTTTTGGATGCGCTCCAACAGATCCGGCGAAAGGTCGAGGCGGGTGGACTTCGTGAACATTAGCATGTTCGCCGCGTGCCACTTCTCGTCGGGACGGCCTTTGCCAGTGTAGTCAATCAATTGTACTTCTGCCATTTTAGCTCTCCAGTTCTCTCGTTTATGACGCGATGATGCGCCGGTCGTAATGCGTCGAGTTCATCAGCTTCTTAACAACAACGGCGTCGTTCAGTATATCGTCGAGGAGCAAATTGCGCCAAGTCGCAAAACGGCCGATTGAAAAGATGTCGTGCTCAACGCTTAAATGCGCGATGAGACTCTTGCGGATCTCGTCCGGGATCGGAGCGATCTTGCCATACCTCTGGCTTGTCTCGCCGATCTCTTGAGGCGCGCGGTCAAACCCGATCCCGAAGGCGCGCATGACCTGTGTGTACCACTGCCCTTCCGGGGCTCCGGCGAACTCGCAGATGAGCAGGTTGCCCGTGATGGACGCGCGGTAAAGCGTCGTATCATGGTTGGGAAAATAGACTGTCTGGAAGGCGTCGCAACGCGGGACGCGGAAGCGCGCAACCGTGATCGGCGAACGCTCGAAGGCAACGCCGGGATCAATCCCAAGCTGGCCGCAAACCACGTCGAGCGGCGCTGTGCTGATCGTGGGGTCGAGGTTCGTGCGGTCAGCGAAGTCCACCGAAGTGTTCCAGCTGATTCGCGAGCCTGCGGATTCGACAAGCATCGCATAGAAGTCCTCCGGCGCAACGTAGCGCGTAACAGGTTCAAGATCCCAAATGCTTCGCTCGCCTTCGATCCGGTCAAGGCATTTTCGGGTGTACAGGTTCGCGAGCCTGATGGTTGGGGGCACCTCCTTCTCGCCGTCGAAGATCGCCTTGCGGACGCGGACAGGGCGGAAGTCGATGCCGGTGAGCTTGCCTATCTCGTCGGAGCGGAAGCGGAGAAGCGCCTTGTGGCTCTCGATCGGCTCCGGGGCGGCCTCGACGATTCGGTGGCGCGGGAACATGTGCGAGACGATAAGACCCGCCAGCCCGGCACCGACAATCATTCCATCACCTCAAGCCACCCGGTCTTAATTAGCGCGACGACCTTGGGCCGGATCTCGAAACCAAAATGCTCGTCAATCGCGTCCAGCGTCGCGGCTCCTCCGACGTCGATCAGGTGGTTGACGATCGCGCGCCGATCGGAACCGGGCTGGAGTCGGGACTTGCTCCGCGCGGCTCGAACAGCCACCTTCATATCGCCTGTGTAAACTGCCTGTCTGCCCATTGTGTACTCCTGATAAGAAAAGGCGGCCGCAGCCGCCGGTTAATTTATGCCGCCTCAGCGACTCGTTCAGCGAGCGCCCAGAGGTTGCGGTTGAAATCTATGTCCGCGCCGATCGCGGTCAAAGCGCGCGAAGTCGTCGCGCGGCCGGAAGCGGTCTTGCCGTGAATACCGCCCTTGGTGGCGTTCTCCTGGACCCGGGTGTACACCTGCCAGAGCGTGCTGCCCTCGTCTTCGGTGCGGCGCGCTTCGAGGATGTCGGAAAGCTCGAAGGCAGATTTCATCTGCGAGCCAAAGCGGATCTCCGCAGCTTCGCGAGCGAAGGCCACCATGTCCATTTCGCTCAGGTTAATCTGCGACCAACGACGCATCCGGGAGTTAAGGTCACCGACCTGAGTGCCGAATCCATCAATGTATTGCTCGATGTTCCCGGAGATCCGCTCTGCGTGGCCGATCTCCAAGGTGAACTTATCGTCACCGACGACGAGCCCGTTGCAGCAGATGAAGCGATAGAACCCGGCGAATAGCCGCAGCTTGGTCCGGCCGTTATGGGAGTTGACGAGAAGGATCTGCGGCGCAACCTCGCCTTCGGCAATGTCGTACTCCTCCGGGCGCAGGATGATCGAGTGGCGCACGGTCATCGGATCGCGCTGGCGCGGCTTATCCTGTACGGCTTGAACCGGGAAGAATCCGTTGCTCTCCAGCTTCTCCAGAATCGAAGCGGTGTTGACGAAGTTGTAACGCTCGCTCATCTTCACCGACTCGTCGGTGGCGAAAGCGGCTGGGGCTGTGCTGCGGATCTCGTCGTGGGTAAGGATAGTGGTCATAACAGTTCTCCAAAGTTCTCGTTGGTTGAGGCGTTAATATCGCCTTTTAAAAATCAAAAATCAACTGGTTTGCGAAAAAGATTGGTGGCCGTCCTTGGCCGGGAGGCTTTACGCCTCGATGATTTCCCAGTCATATCCGAAGGCGTTGAGCTGGCCAGCGGCCTTCAGCTCCATACGGAATTTGATGTGCTTGCTCATCGGCAGATTCAGCGCGACGAAGGCGGCGCGGACGCTGCGGAACTCTTGACCGGCGACCCGGACGGCGTGGCGCTGGGCGCGCTTCGCGGCTGTCTCGGAATCGGTCCAGCTGGCGGCGATCGCGGCGGAGCGGCTCTTGCTAACTTTCTTCTCGACGGGCTCGACGGGCTCGACGGGCTCGACAACCGGGGCAGCGAAGATTTCGTCATAACGGGCCTTCAACTTCTCGCAGCGACGGATGCCGGCTTTGCGATCTGAGAAGCGGATAACGAGCGCGTCATCCATAGCCTTGGCCATATCGTTGTAAGCTGCGACGAGTTCTTTGGCGGTCATTTCGTTAAAGTTGGTCATTTCAGTTCTCCGGGTCTTTGTGTTTCGTTTAATGTAGGTCTAGTATCGGTCTTTTCTGATCAAAAGTAAAGCACTTTGACGAAAATAATTGAAATTATTTTTTCGGGTTCGAGGAGTACATACCTTTCACATTGATCCAAGTTGTGCGGCCTTTCCCGTCCCACTTGCCCGCGACCTTTCGGCCGCAGATAGACTTCGGGCCAGTCAGTACGAACTCGCGACCTTGCATGGTGAAAAGTGATTTCATGATTCGCTCCTTACGCTTCAATGTAGGTCTATTATCTCGTTTTACTGTACAAAAGTCTACGCTTTTGACGAAAATAATTGAAATTTATTTTCCCAGCTTCTCGTCTTCGATCCGCTCCGCGTCGTCGATGTTCAGCCCGGTCTGGTCGAGGACCAAGCCGCGTAGGTAGCCTTCTTGCATTACGGTCGAGAAGTTCAGGACGCGCTCGCGGCTCCCGTCTTCGTTATAAAGGGCGAACTCCCAGAACGGAACCGGGCGCACCGGGCGGGGGTTGTAGACGACGCGACGAGTCATATGAGTAGCCATTTTCAAATCCTCTTTTCTATAGTAGGTTGCGATGGGGTGAATGATCGCCTTTATCTGCACAAAAATCAAATCTTTTGCGAAAAATAGTTTACACCCCGCTTCCCTTTTTCGCTATAATCCGCGATAGTTCGCTTGCAAGACCAAACCCAGAAAGGAAGAGAAAAAGATGAGGCCAAAAGTATTTCTCCCAAGTGTGCCCACGAGGTACGACCCAATCAGCAGTAAGCGCATCCCGTCTATCGACCTTAAACCGGCGATGAGGTACGGCGAGCTTGTGCAGCTCGTTTCTCTTCAGGCCGGATTCCGGGAAGACGAAATTCACGAAGCGATCGAGACGCTACAGGAAGGGCTCCAAAACTACACCTCAGAAGACTACATTCTGTGCGTGGGCGACCCGATCCTGATGGCGGCCGCGATTACCTACGCCACCGACCTCTCGCAAACTGTGAAGGTTCTCCGGTGGGATAAGGTAAAGCGGGAATACGATTGTGCGGAGATTACACTATGAGTGAGAACGATCTGGATTTCATGTTTGACGATCTCGACGATGACACGAAAGCCGAAGCAGGCGAAGACGCGCTGGCGCGGGTCCGAAAGCTGGCGGAGCTTCTCGTGCGGCAGGAAGACGAGGTGAAGAACCAAGCCGAAATGCTGGCGCACGCGAAATCGTGCTACAACCAGACCCGGCTTCAGGATCTCCCGGACCTGCTAAAAGAGGTTGGGCTGCCGGGCTTAAAGCTCGAAGACGGCACGCAGATCGACCTTAAACAAGAGATTGACGCCTCAATCACGAAAGAGAAGCGAGCAGCGGCTCACGCGTGGTTAGAGGCAAATGGATTCGGCGGACTTATCAAGACCAAGGTTCTGGTAGAGTTCCCGAAGGACAAGCGAGAGGACGCATTACACTGCGTTCACGACTTGTCGGAGGAGTATGACACCGTCAGCCTGGACGACTCTGTCCACCCTGGCACGTTCAAATCCTTCGTAAAAGAGCAGATGGAAAAAGGGACGGCGCTGCCGCAAGATCTTTTCTCCATCCATCCCTATGATGTCGCAACTGTAAAGAGAGTGAAAAAATGACAGCCAAGAAAGATGTAGCCAAGAAAGAAGAGCAAAACACCGAAGTCGCAACCATGGACTTTATGTACGAGGATTCCGGCGCGGGCATGGAGACGGCAGACAAAGACTCGTTTGCCATTCCGTTCCTCTCGGTGCTCCAGAAGATCTCGCCGCAGGTAGACGAGGCTGAAGCCGAATACGTCGAAGGTGCGAAAGCCGGGATGCTGTTTAACACAGTAACCCAGAAGCTGTACGACGGCAAAACCGGCGTCATCTTCCTGCCTTGCGCCTACCAGCGCCGCTTCCTTCGTTGGGGGCCGCGTGGAACCGCAGACGGCGGATTCAAAGGCGAGGTAATGCCGGAGGAAGCAGCCCGGATGAAGGGCGCAGGCGAAGTCATCGACCGGGAAGGCAGGTTGTACTTTCCGCTCCCGGACGGAACGATTGATGATAAGAAGTGCGACCACCTCGCGGATACCCGCAATCACTTCGGCATTCTCGTCGAGGAAGAAACCGGCGAAGCGCAGCAGGTTCTGCTGTCTCTCGGATCGACCCAGATCAAGAAGTCGAAGATGCTGATGAGCCTTCTTAACTCCGCAAAGGTCAAGGGACCGAAGGGGCTGATGACTCCTCCAACCTGGGCCAACCGAATCTTGCTTACGACTGCTCAGGAGTCGAACGACAAAGGAACGTGGCACGGCCTCAAGGTCCAGCCCACTGAGCCGAAGTTCGTTCAGAGCAAGGATCTTTACGACATCGGCAAAGCGTTCCACGCAACGATCACGGCCGGGGAAGCGAAGGTCAACTATGAAACTGCGCCCGGCGCGGAGAAGTCCGAGGAGGATGGGGGCAAGTTCTAAACCCAACCCCCAACTGTGAAGGGCGGCTCCGGCCGTCCTTTTTCTCGGAGGCAGTATGTTCAACGATTTCTTTGAGTTAATGCGCGACGTTCTCCCGGAGGACGGGCGTGTGGTGGCCTGCCAGTTCAGAGGCGATCCAAACAGCGATATTTACGGGAAGTGGAAAGCGATCGTGCTCAATAGCACCTCGCAGATCGACGACCTGAGCAATGTGTATCTGTGCGTCTCCGCGATGAAGCGGAATGCGCGCGGCGAGTTCCGGCGGCGCAAGGAGAACTTCGCTGGCGGAATCCTCCTCATGATAGACGACGTTGGGACCGGACCCGGCGCCAAGTTCCCTCTCTCCACGCTCGACGCACTAGCGCCCACAGCGCTTATCGAGACGAGCCCGGACAACTACCAAGCCATGTATTTCTTCGACCGTCTGGTTGAGGACATGGAAACCTTCGACGCTCTGATCAGAGCCTTTATCCAGCGCAAGTTCCTTGGAACCGATACCGGCCAAGCCGGGGTGAATCGCGTCTTCCGTCCGCCAGCCGGGATCAACGGCAAGCCGAAGTATTACGACGAGAACGGTGCACCGTGGGCGGTAAAGCTCCATAACTTCCACCCTGAGCGTAGGTACTCGGTTCAGGAGATCGCCACTGCATTCGGCCTCTCGCTTGTTAGACGGCGAGCGATTCCGAAGGATGCGGGCCGCCAAGCCGCGAGCCGGGCAGATCACATCCGCCACTTCGTCCAAACGCGGGCAACGCTCCGGGCGGCCGGGTGGATTAAGCGAGAGGAACCGGACTATAGTGGCTGGATCCACGTTCGATGCCCGTGGACTCACCAGCACACCGGCGGCGTCGATAACGGCGCGGCGATCCGGCTGCCCGAAGCCGAAAACGGTTGGTATGGTGCTTTCCGGTGCCATCACGGCCACTGCGGTGGGAAAGGTTGGCGGGAACTTACAGATTGGCTCAACTCGGATCTGGAGAAGGCGCTGGAGGCAACGAACGAAGACGCGGACGACTTCCGCAACTATGATTTACAACGCAGAACGAGGAAGAAACATGAGAGAGTTAGAGTGGCTGAATTACCTCCTGAAGAGCGGTGAGCGGATCAAGCCAGCCAGCGCACCCTGGCCCATCCCGAAGGCGGGCGACCATATCCGGGCGCTTGTGCGTTTCGACATTGATCCGGGCAATACGCTCGAAAATTCTTGGGACTGGCTCCGGCGACAATACGTTGATTGCGTCGTGTGGAAGGTCGATCGCGGCTCTGCTGGCGGGTGCTGGTTCGTCTACTATAACCCCATCGAGAAGATCGACGCGCTGGTAACGATCTCGACGCAACCGACAGCACCGGACGCTCCCCAATCTTGGAGCGGCGTCGACGTCGTGAGCTTCGACGATTGGCCGAGCGAATACATCCCGCTGGCGGAGATCGAGCGGTTGCCCTTTCTGAAAGCCGTCGAGGATATGAAGGCGCATCTGGACCGGAGGGCCGCATGGCAGTAACTCGCGAGAAGGTCGTGCTCAAAGGGCTCCACAGCCCGATCGAATGGCAGTGCGCCCACAACCTCGTCTGTGAGCACGCGGACCCGAAACAAAAAGTCAAAATAACCTACGGAACCCCAGACGGGGATCTGACGCTGGAGGTCAAGCCGATCGGAACCCACCAGTGGACAGTTACAAAAGCGAGGGCAGAGAAATGAGCGACGCAAGCCGATTCGAGCGGTGGATCAACCGGCGCTCAGCCGTTAAGAATTACGGCGGGTTCAGCGCAGCCTGGGTTGGATGGCAGGCGGCTCGACGCGACTGGAGCCCGGCGGATAGCGAACCGCCACCGAGCGGCCGCCAGGTCTTCGCAACCTACAAGAACAGACAAGGCAAACGCCGGATCATCGTGGCAGATTATGTTCGCCGTTGGACCGTCGAGACGAGCCCGGAGGAGGAGTGCCACGACGAATACAGCGAGGAGCTTGACGGCTTTTACCTCGTTGAAGGCTGGTAC
>Ga0136597_1000637_pt1 | contig 14369 bp, 12 predicted proteins | sample AntRauTorcE11898_FD_101385 | JGI IMG/M metagenome (GOLD analysis project Ga0136597, IMG submission 101385) | Saline lake microbial communities from Rauer Islands, Antarctica - Metagenome Torckler E11 #898 | ecosystem: Environmental > Aquatic > Non-marine Saline and Alkaline > Saline | place... | reverse complement strand
TGGGCAAGCGGCGATGACGGCGTTACAATGCGCGCCTTCAACGGGGCCGTAGCTCAGCCGGGAGAGCGTCGCGTTCGCAACGCGAAGGTCAGGGGTTCGATCCCCCTCGGCTCCACCAGAGTTCCCCTTGGCCCGCCGACCGGCAGGGAATCCCGGTCGGCGGTGTCTTCCGCGGCGCTCGGTTCAGGATTCTTCGGCTTCGCTCGCCGCGCGTTCTTCCAGTGTTTCGTAAGCCCGGACATGATCCCGCCCCGCCCGTTTGCCAGCGTAAAGGGCTTCGTCCGCACGGCTCAGCAGTCCATCCGGATCGCTCGCGCTTTCCGGACAAATCGCGAATCCGATACTGACCGTGACGCTCATGGATGTGCCGTCGATATCCACGGCCGAGTTCGACACCGACTGCCGCACGCGCTCGGCGACCATGCCCACCGTGTCATGATCTCCATCGGGGACGAGCACAACGAACTCGTCCCCCCCGTAGCGGGCCACCAGGTCGGAGGAACGTACACCCCGATGGATCGCCGACACGATGTGCTGGATCATCCGATTACCCGCATCGTGACCGTTCTCGTCGTTGATCGGTTTCAGGCCATCGGCATCGATCATCATGACGCCGAAGGACGTGCCCGCGACTTCCGCCTTGCGGCACTGGCGCTCGAGGGCGGCCATGAAGGCCCGCATATTCGGGAGTCCGGTCAGGTCGTCGGTTTCGGAGAGTTTTCTCATTGACGCTCGCGCGGTGCTCATGTCCGCACCGAGCAGCGAGGTGAGATAGGCCACGAGCACGAAGGGCGCGAAGTTGAGCATGACGCCGCTGAACGTGCGATACGCGAATACCTCCGCCCCCAACTGCCCGTGGGCCGCATGGAGATAGAGTGCGGCGATCAGTCCGACCTCGAGCAGCGTGACGACCTTGCCAAGCGTGAGCGCACTGAAAACGATGGTGAGCAGATAGAGATTGACCAGCGGACTGTCGATCCGGCCCGTATTCCAGACGACGATCGCGGTCACGCCGATCATCACCCAGGTTTCCAGGGTAAGCTTCCAGCGCGCCTCAAGGCGCAGGAGATTGGCGTAGCGGAACCCGAGCACGAACAGCGCGAATGCCGTGCACACGCCGATCACGAGCACCGGATCGTCGACACGGGCCCCCGGCACGACGAGATACGCGAGGATCAGGACCAGCAGGAGCCATTCGATCTCCGCGAGGCTTCGATTAAATCCCCGGAGTTCGACTTCGTTCGGCATCGATCCAGTCTTCGACGGCTGCATGATCGATCTCTCCCCCTGGTTCGATATGCGTTTCCGCATGGCCACATGCAGCCGGCGTGTGCCCTGCCCCGGCCCGCGCCTGGCACCCGGCGCCACCCAGTGGCAAGCCGCGAACCATAGCACGCGCCCAACAACGCAGGAAGCCGACACGGATGCCGCGTATATGCTGCCCGGAAAAACGGCGATTCAACACCCCCGCACACCGCCGACCGGGGGTGAGCGTGTAAAACCCGCCGAACTGGTGCCGAGCGCCGACGAGCGGTACCCTCAAACCATTCCCCGAACCCGGCGCCAGTGGAGTCTTTCGATGTCCGACACGGCTTTCACCGATTTCCAGTGGGCGGATCCGTTCCTGCTGGAACAGCAGCTCACCGACGAAGAACGCATGGTACGGGACAGCGCCAGGGGTTATTGCGACGACCGACTGATGCCGCGCATCACCGAGGCCCACCGTCATGAGGTATTCGATCGCGCGATCATGACCGAGATGGGTGAACTCGGACTGTTTGGCTGCACGCTGCCGGAGGAATACGGCTGCGCGGGGCTGGGATATGTCAGCTACGGCCTGATCGCCCGCGAGGTCGAACGGGTCGATTCCGGTTACCGCTCGGCGATGAGCGTGCAGTCGAGCCTGGTCATGCATCCCGTCTACACGTACGGCAGCGAGGATCAGCGCCGCCGGTATTTGCCGAAGCTGGCGAGTGGTGAATGGATCGGCTGTTTCGGACTCACCGAGCCGGATGCCGGTTCCGACCCGGGTGGCATGAAAACCCGCGCGCGGACGACCGAGGGCGGCTACCTGCTGAGCGGGACCAAGACCTGGATCACCAATGCCCCGATCGCCGACGTACTGATCGTCTGGGCGAAGGACGACGAAGACGTCATCCGCGGTTTTATCCTCGAACGCGGCATGGACGGCCTCGAGGCACCGGCGATCGAGGGAAAATTCTCCCTGCGCGCCTCGATGACCGGCCAGATCGCCATGAACGACGTGTTTGTGCCCGAGGCCAACCGCCTGCCGGACGCGAAGGGCCTGCGCGGCCCGTTCGGATGTCTGAGCCGCGCGCGCTATGGGATCGCCTGGGGCACGATGGGCGCCGCCGAATTCTGCTGGCAGGCGGCGCGCCAGTACACGCTCGACCGCAAGCAGTTCGGCCGGCCACTCGCCGCGACCCAACTCGTACAGAAGAAGTTGGCCGACATGCAGACGGAGATCGCCCTGGGTCTCCAGGGCGCCCTGCGCGCCGGGCGTCTGATGGATTCCGGCGACGCCGCGCCGGAGATCATCTCCATGATGAAGCGCAACAATGGCGGCAAGGCCCTCGACATCGCGCGTATCGCGCGCGACATGCACGGCGGCAACGGCGTCGCCGACGAGTACCACGTGATCCGCCATGTCATGAACCTGGAGGCGGTCAACACCTACGAGGGCACGCATGACATCCACGCCCTGATCCTCGGCCGTGCCCAGACCGGGCTGCAGGCCTTCACGGGCTGATCGCGGCATGACCGAAGGCGCCCTCTCGCACCTGCGGGTGCTCGACCTGTCGCGCGTGCTGGCCGGGCCGACCGCCGGCCAGATCCTCGCCGACCTCGGTGCGGAAGTGATCAAGATCGAGCGCCCCGGCCGTGGCGACGACACGCGCCACTGGGGCCCGCCCTGGTACACGGGCGGCGATCGGGAACAGCAGGGGGAATCGGCGTATTACCTCGCGGCCAATCGCGGCAAGAAGTCGGTCACCGTCGACATCACGAAGCCCGAGGGACAGCGCATCGTGCGCGACCTCGCCGCCCGATCCGACATCGTGCTGGAGAACTTCCGGGTTGGCGGACTCGCCCGCTATGGCCTCGACTACGCCTCACTGTCGGCGATCAATCCGGGTCTGATCTACTGTTCGATTACCGGTTTCGGGCAGACCGGACCCGACGCGCACCGCCCCGGTTATGACTTCCTGATTCAGGGCATGGGCGGCCTGATGAGCATTACCGGCGAGCCGGATACCGCGCCCGGGGGTGGCCCGCAAAAGGTCGGCGTGGCGCTGGCCGACGTCATGAGCGGACTTTACGCGGTCATCGCGGTACTCGCCGCACTTGCGTATCGCGACCGCACCGGCCTGGGGCAGTACATCGACCTTGCCCTGCTCGATGTCCAGGTGGCCTCGCTCGCGAATCAGGCCATGAATTATCTCGTCTCCGGACAGTCACCGGAGCGGCTCGGCAATGCGCACCCGAACATCGTGCCCTACCAGGTCTTCGCCTCCAGCGACGGCCATTTCATCCTTGCCGTCGGCAACGACGATCAGTTCCGGCGTCTATGCGAGACGCTTGATGTACCGGCAATGGCGACGGACCCGCGCTACGCGACCAATGCGGCCCGGGTCGCGCACCGCGACGAACTGATTCCGTACCTGCAGACGATATTCGTCTGCTCAGGCAGCGATCACTGGCTGCAACGTTTTGAAGCGGCCGGCGTGCCCTGCGGCCCGATCAACCGAATCGACCAGGTGTTCGCGGACCCGCAGGTACAGGCCCGCGGCATGCAAACCGAGGCGCCGCATCCACTTGGGGGTTCGGTGCCGCTGGTCGGCAGTCCGCTGAAGATGTCAGCCACACCCACGGCGGAAGCGTCGGCACCACCCATGCTGGGTCAGCACACGGACACGATCCTGCAGGAAGTGCTGGGACTCGATGACGGGGCGCGGGAACGCCTGCGGCGGGACGGCATCATCGATTGAAAGTGGCGGGAGGGGAACGCGACGCGCTCCCCTCCCGAACCACAGTGACGCATAGCGCCACAAAGGTGTATCGAGTTACTGCCAGCTCTTGATCAGCTCGTCGTAGGCCACGGTCTGGCCCTGCGGCTTCTCATTGTCGAGCTTCGGCTTCGGCGCACCGGGCTGATCGAACCAGTACTGCGCTTCGCGAAGTTCGTTCAGCTTCGGCCCGCAACGCTCCTGAACACCTGCCCGCTCAAGCCGCTGCATCACGCGGTCCTGCTCTTTGGCCAGGTTATCCATCGCGCCCTGCGGCGTCTCGTCGCCGGTGACCGCGTCGGCCACGTTCTGCCACCACAACTGGGCGAGCTTCGGGTAGTCGGGGACGTTCGTGCCGGTATCGGTCCACTGCAACCGGGCCGGGCTGCGATAGAACTCGACCAGTCCGCCCAGTTCCGGTGCCCGCTCGGTAAACGACTCATGCTGGATATCCGATTCACGGATCGGCGTCAGGCCCACATGCGTTTTCTTCAGCGAGACCGTCTTCGAGGTCGTGAACTGGGCATACAGCCAGGCCGCCTTGCGACGCTTCGGATCGGCATGCTTGAACAGGGTCCAGGAACCGACGTCCTGATAACCGAGTTTCATGCCTTCCTCCCAGTACGGGCCATGCGGGGACGGCGCCATGCGCCACTTCGGCTCGCCATCCTCGTTGACCACCGGGAGACCTTCCTCCGCCATGCTCGAGGTAAATGCCGTATACCAGAAGATCTGCTGGGCGACATTGCCCTGCGCCGGCACTGGGCCGGCCTCCGAGAACGTCATCCCGGCGGCCTCGGGGGGCGCATACGCCTTCAGCCAGTCAATATACTTGCGCAGCGCGTATACCGCCGCCGGGCCATTGACGGCACCACCACGGCGGACGTCCGAACCGACCGGGTGGCAGTCCTCGACCCGGATGCCCCATTCATCGACCGGGAGGCCATTGGGGATACCCTTGTCGCCGGCGCCCGCCATCGACAGCCACGCATCCGTGAAGCGCCAGCCAAGCGATGGATCTTTCTTGCCGTAATCCATATGCCCGTACACGCGTTCACCGTCGATTTCCTTCACGTGCTTACTGAAGAACTCGGCGATATCCTCGTACGCGGACCAATTAACCGGCACACCCAGTTCGTACCCATAGCGCTCCCTGAAGCGCTCGCGGAGGTCCGGCCGCTGGAACCAGTCATACCGGAACCAGTACAGGTTCGCGAACTGCTGGTCGGGTAACTGATACAGCTTACCGTCCGGCGCCGTAGCGAAGCTGGTCCCCATGAAGTCAGCGAGATCGAGGGTCGGCAGCGTTACATCGCTCCCCTCGCCTTCCATGTAATCCGAGAGCGGAATCACGTCACCGTAACGGAAGTGCGTCCCGATCAGATCCGCATCGTTGACATACGCATCATAAATAGGGGTTTTTGTCTGCATCTCCGTCTGCAGCTTCTCGATCACATCACCTTCCTGAATCAGGTCATGCGTGAGATTGATACCGGTAATCTCGGAAAATGCCTTCGCGAGTACATTGGCCTCGTATTCATGCGTCGCGATGGTCTCGGATACGACCTGGATATCCATTCCCCGGAATTCCTTCGCCGCATCGATGAACCATTCCAGCTCCTTGAGCTGTTCTTCACGAGAAAGCGTCGACGGCTGAAATTCGTCCAGCCACTTCTTCGCCTTCTCCATCTCGGCCTCGGTAGCCGCCTGACTGACCCCGGGGTTGGCCGCGAGGGCACCTATCATCGCGGCGCCCACGGCCAGTCCCGCGCCGTACTGCTTACTCAACCATTGCATGGTCAACCCCTCCGCCCGGATCCACCGGGCTCGTTGGTGCCGGCGAATAGACGCTGCCGGCGTTATCGATCGCGGCCCAAAGCTCACCACAGGCCACGAATCCGCTTGTCGCGTAGCGGCCCCGGGGCATCAGCCCCAGCGCAGCAGTACCGCAAGCCACAAAACCGAAATCGCCGAGGCCCATACCAGCGAGAACTCTTCGGTCGCCGCCAACCAGAAAAGATGGATAAAGCCGCTGGTCAACAGACCGATGAACAGGCGATCGCCGCGGGTGGTCTCAATCGGGAGCAGCCCCTTGCGGAGCACCGTTGGATAAACCTTTTCAAGCACCGCCATCACCGCCAGCATGGCGAACACGGCGCTGCAGAAGATCGCCGTGGGCAGAGTCCAGGCCATCCAGCCCATGGTTACACCCTCCCCAGGGCGAAGCCCTTCGCGATGTGATTGCGAACGAACCAGATCACCAGCGCCCCGGGAATCAACGTGAGCACGCCGGCCGCGGCCAGAAGTCCCCAGTCCATTCCCGACGCACTGACCGTTCGCGTCATGGTCGCGGCGATGGGCTTCGCCGCTGTCGAAGTCAGCGTCCGCGCGAGCAGGAGTTCCACCCAGCTGAACATGAAACAGAAGAACGCCGTGACACCGACACCGGCCGAGATCAAAGGAAGGAAGATCTTCACGAAGAACCGGGGCCAACTGTAGCCATCCAGGTAGGCCGTCTCGTCCATTTCTTTCGGCACGCCCGACATGAAACCCTCGAGGATCCAGACCGCCAACGGTACGTTGAACAGTGTATGCGCGAGCGCCACGGCGAGGTGCGTGTCGAACAACCCGACACTCTGATACAGCTGGAAGAACGGAAGCAGAAACACGGCAGGTGGCGCCATCCGGTTGGTCAGCAGCCAGAAAAAGAGGTGCTTGTCGCCCATGAACCGATAGCGCGAAAATGCGTAGGCCGCCGGCAGCGCGACCAGCAGCGAAATGATGGTATTGAGTCCGACGTAGTAAATCGAGTTCAGATACCCCGTATACCAGGATGCGTCGGTGAAAATCTTGATGTAGTTATCGAAGGTGATCGTCGCGGGGAACAGGGTGAAACTGCCAACGATCTCGCTGTTCGGCTGCAGCGACATCTTGAGCATCCAGTACAGCGGCAGCAGCAGAAACAGGATGTACAGCAGCAATACGGCGTTCGGGACGCGCGCCCTGATGGCCGTGCCAAGGCCGCTGTCCGGCGCCGCTGCCCTGCGTGGATCCTGATTCCCCGTCATTTCCGTCTCCTCCTCAGCCGACACCCTTGCCGAGATTGTTGATCACCTGGTAGAAGACATAGCTGACCAGCAGAATGACCAGGAAGTAGATCAGCGAGAACGCGGCGGCGGGCCCCAGGTCGAACTGGCCCACCGCCATCGTCGTCAGATACTGGCTCAGGAATGTGGTCGAGTTACCCGGACCACCCCCGGTGAGGACGAACGGCTCAGCGAATATCTTGAAGCTGTCCATGAAGCGCAGGAGGATCGCGATCATGAGCACGCCCCGCATCTTGGGCAGTTCGATGTAGCGGAAGATGGCCCAGCGCGAGGCGCCATCGATCCGTGCCGCCTGATAATAGGCGTCCGGAATCGCCTGGAGGCCGGCGTAACACAGCAGAACCGCGAGTGATGTCCAGTGCCAGACGTCCATCGCGAGTACCGTGACCCAGGCATCGATCGAGTCGCCGGTGAAGTTGTAGTCGATACCGAGGCCATTGATCCCGATGCCCAGCAGACCGATGTCCGGCCGCGCGAAGATCTGCCAGATGGTGCCGACCACGTTCCACGGAACGAGCAGCGGCAGCGCCAGCAGAATCAACAGCACCGATACCCAGGGGCCTTTGCGCGGCATGCACAGGGCGATCGCGATACCGAGCGGGATCTCGATCGCCAGCACCGCGAACGAAAACAGGAATTGCCGCCGGAATGCACCGAGTATTTCCGGATCCTCGAGAATCATCCGGAACCACTCCAGACCGACGAAGTAGCGGTTCTCGGGGCCGAAGATATCCTGAACCGAATAGTTGATGACGGTCATCAGCGGTATGATCGCGCTGAACGAGACGATCGCGACCACCGGCAGCACCATCAACCAGGCCTTCGGATAGTAGGTTTTTTCCATACTCCGACTCCGTTCGCGGGATCAGCCCACGAGATGGCTGTCCGCGTAGAGCAGCGTCCATTCCGGCGGGAAACGCAGACGAGCGCCATCCTCCGGCACCGACTGGTCATCCCGCAGTTTGACGAAAAGCGCGTTGTTCCCCACGCGCGTTTTTACCAGCCGATGCGTGCCGCGATCCTCCACGTATTCGACCTCCGCGGGCAGGCCACTCGAGCCTCCGGACAATTCAAGGAACTCCGGGCGAATACCGATCTCGAGGCGGCCCTCGGCTTGCCCGCTGGCCGCCAGTACCTCGCCGGACAGCGGTATCCTGTGCCCTTCGACGATGGCGGCGTCGCCGTCGAGTCCGCAATCCAGAAAGTTCATGCCCGGACTGCCGATGAAGTAGCCGACAAAGGTGTGGGCCGGGCGCTCGAACAGTTCCTGGGGCGTACCCAGCTGCACGACCTCTCCCTCGGACATGACCACGATGCGATCGGCGAAGGTCAAGGCTTCGGTCTGATCGTGGGTCACATAGACGAGCGTCAGCTTCAGACGCTCATGGATTTCCTTGAGTTTGCGTCGCAGACGCCATTTCAGGTGGGGATCGATGACCGTCAAGGGTTCATCGAACAGTACGGCCGCGACATCGCTCCGAACGAGGCCGCGACCGACCGAGATCTTCTGCTTCGCATCCGCTCCGAGATTGACCGCCCTGCGTTTCAGGACGTCGTCCAGATCCAGCATCGACGCGATTTCGCCGACGCGCTCGCGGATCCGGTCTTCGCTAATGCCACGGTTTCTCAGTGGAAAGGCCAGATTGTCGTACACCGACATCGTGTCGTAGAGCACTGGGAACTGAAACACCTGCGCGACATTGCGGCGTTCGGTCGGGAGGGCGTTGACCTCCTGATCATCGAACAGCACCTGCCCCTCCGATGGCTGGACGAGGCCCGAAATGATGTTCAGAAGTGTCGTCTTCCCGCAGCCCGAAGGACCGAGCAGCGCATAAGCGCCACCGTCCTCCCAGATATGGTTCATCCGACGCAGCGCGTAATCATCCGGTCCGGACGGGTTGCCGCCGTACGAGTGCGCCAGGTTCCTGAGTTCAATCTTCGCCATGTGCTTCCCCGCGCATATTGGCGCTCACCCGGTCCCGGGCCGGACCGATGCGGGGGCCGCGGCCAGCCGCCCCGCACCGTCGAACGCGAACAGACGATCCGGCTCGATATACACCGTGATCGGCTTCCCGAGTCCGTATGTGTGCACGCCCTCGGCCTGCACGACCCAGGAGGCACCTCCGTGACGGACATGGATGTACGTCTCCGAGCCGGCGATCTCGGCGACCTCGACCTCGCCGGTCAATGCCATGCGCGCCTGTTCCGGATTATCGAGATGGATCTGCCCCGGGCGCACGCCGAAGCGGTAACGTCCCGGCGGCAGATCGCGCAGATGAGCGGGCGGAGTAAAGCGCGCTTCGGCGCCCAGCGACAGTTCACCATTGTCGAGTTCGCCGGGGAACAGATTCATCGGTGGATCGCTGAAAACCTGCGATACGTCCACGCTGGCCGGCCGGTGATAGACATCCGGCGTTGGGCCGTGCTGAACCAGACGGCCCTCGTGCATCACGGCCGTGGTGCCACCGAGCGTCAACGCTTCCAACGGCTCGGTCGTCGCATACACGATCACCGTGTCACGCTCGCGGAAGATCTGCTGAAGGTCCTCGCGCAGCTGTTCGCGGAGCTTGTAGTCGAGATTGATCAGTGGCTCATCCAGCAACAGCAGTTCCGCGTCGCGTACGAGCGCGCGCGCCATGGCCGTACGCTGCTGCTGACCGCCCGAGAGTTCCGCCGGCAGACGATCGAGCAGATGGTCGATCTGCATCCGCTCCGCTTCGGCCCGAACCCGGCGGTCGATCTCGCCTTTGGAGATACGCGCCAGTTTCAGCGGCGACGCGATATTGTCGTAGACACTGAGGGACGGATAATTGATGAACTGCTGATACACCATCGCGACGTTGCGCTTGCGCACCGGGACGCGGGTTACATCCCGATCGTCCATGAGAATCCGGCCGCCGCTCGGTCGGTCGAGCCCGGCCATCAGGCGCATGAGCGTCGTCTTGCCGGCCTGCGTCAGACCGAGCAGCACGGTCGCCTGTCCCGGCTCGCATGCCATATCGACGTCATTGATATGCATTTCGCCGTGAACATACTTGCTGACGCCTTCCAGTCGCAGTGTCATACGCTCGTCGCCCCGGAAACCGGCTGGACGGTTCGGTTCGCCATCCAGTCCTCCACACCCGCACGCTGCGCCGCCGTCAGTTGCAGCCCCAGTTTGCTGCGGCGCCAGAGCACATCCTCGGCCGTCATGGCCCATTCATGGTCCGCAAGGTAACGCACTTCCGCCTCGTAGAGATCGGCCCCGAAATGGTGACCAAGCTCGTTGAGCGATGCCGAATCCGCGAGGATGCCCTCGACACGGCTGCCGTAATTCCGCGCCAGCCGCCACGCCATTCCCTCCGGCAACCACGGATAGCGCCGTCGCAGTGACGCCAGGAATGCATCGAAGCCCGTTTCCCCGAGATCTCCGCCCGGCAGCGACGCCTGTCCGGTCCACTCGGGGGCATCATTGCCAAGCAGCGGCGTCAACCGGTCCAATGCCTCGACGGCCAGCTTCCGATACGTGGTGAGCTTGCCACCAAGTACAGTCAGCACGGGCGCCTGGCGCGTATCCAGATCCAGCGCGTAGTCGCGGCTCATCGCCGATGCACTGCCCGATCCGGAGTCGTCATGCAGCGGGCGGACCCCGGCGTACGTGGATACGACATCCTCCGGCCCGATCGGCTCGGCGAAATAGCGATTGACGGCATCACACAGGTATTCGATCTCTTCCGGCGAGGTCCGCGCCTCGGCGGGGTCGCCCGTATACGGGACATCGGTGGTGCCGATCAGCGTGAAGTCGCGCTCGTATGGGATCGCGAACACGACCCGCCGATCGGTGTTCTGGAAGATGTATGCATAACCATGATCGAACAGGCGGGGCACGATGATGTGACTGCCCTTGACCAGATGGACCTGATGCCGGCTGGCAAAGCCCCCCGCGTCATCAAGCAGTCCGGAAACCCAGGGGCCCGCGGCATTGGCGATCGCCTGCGCGTGAACCGTCCACTCCTCCCCATCGACAGTCGATCGCAGGGTCACCACCCAGCCGTCCGCCCGCCGCTCGGCCGCCACGCAGCGCGTCCGCGGCCAGATGGCTGCGCCATGCTCGGCCGCGTCCATGGCATTCAGTACGACCAGCCGGGCGTCCTGTACCCAGCAATCCGAGTACACGAAACCCTTGCGCAGGTCACGCCGCAGCGCGTCACCGGATACATGCCCGTGCAGCCTGATGCCGCGGGACCCCGGCAGGCTGCCGGGGCCGCCCAGATGGTCATACAGAAAGAGCCCCGTCCGGATCATCCAGGCGGGGCGGAGTGCCTTCACGTGGGGCATGACGAACTGCATCGGCCAGATGATGTGTGGCGCGATGCCCAGCAGGACCTCACGCTCGATCAATGCCTTGCGCACGAGACCGAACTCGTAATACTCGAGATAGCGCAGGCCACCATGAATGAGTTTCGTGCTGGCCGAGGACGTGTAGTTGCCAAGATCGCCCTGTTCACAGAGCGCGACATCGAGTCCGCGCCCGGCGGCATCCCGCGCGATGCCGGCGCCGTTGATACCGCCACCGACCACCAGCAGATCGAACGTCCCGGATTCCGGCATCAGCGTGGGCTCACGGTTGCTGTCGTCGCTTTACCCGGATTTTCCCGATGTTGCCCGGGCGACAAAATGTTCGAAATCGAAAATAATTGGTTTTCATTTTACCGACAAGTCGAAAATCGCCTAACCGTATTTTCGCTTATTCGAAACCGTAATCTGCGTATCCGGCGTCTTCCGCGACGCCCGCGCGGCGGGCCATAAGCCCTGCACCGCTGGACGAGGGATCACGCGCTCGCCTCGTCCGGGGCCAGATAAAGCCCCGACCCGGCATCGGCGAGCAGCCGCTGTATGCCCGCGGGCGGGGGTTCATCGGTGAACAGGGCATCCACCTGCGAGAGTTCGCCCACCCGCACCATCGCATTGCGGCCGAATTTGGTCGCATCGGCGGCGAGGTAGACGGCACGGGCATTCGCGATGATCGCCTGAAGGACCCGCACCTCGTGGTAGTCGAAGTCCAGCAGCGCGCCATCCTGATCGATGCCGGAGATCCCCATGACGGCGTAATCCACCTTGAACTGATTCATGAAATCGATCGTCGCCTCGCCGGTTATACCGCGGTCACGGGCCCGCACGACCCCACCGGCGATGATGACCTCACAGGAGGCGTTATCGATCAGGATATTGGCGACGTTGAGGTTATTGGTGATCACGCGCAGATCGCGGTGGTCGGACAGCGCCTCGGCGACGGCCTCGGCGGTCGTCCCGAGCGTGATGAACAGTGACGCCTGATCCGGGATCCGGCGGGCGACCGCGCGCGCGATGCGCTGTTTTTCGGCGCGACGGGCTACCTGCCGAGCCGTGTAGGGTTCATTCTGAACACTCGACGCCAGTCCGGCACCGCCGTGATAGCGCCGCAGCAGGCCGACATGGCAAAGCGCGTTGACGTCGCGCCGGATGGTCTGGGTCGTCACGTCGAAATGGCGGGCAAGTTCCTCGATGGCAACGAACCCCTGTGCACGGACCAGCGCGAGCATCGCCCGCTGCCGCGTATTGAGGTCATCTCCGTGTTCGTCCGACGCCATATCGTTCCTTTTCGGGGATCGCGTCGGGCCCGCAGCGGCCCATGGTCACGAAGGGTAGTCGATTTTTTCGTTTTCGAACATCCATGCTTGACATTTTTCATGATCGATCGAAGATTGTCGCGTCGAGCGGACAATCCATTCCTACTGACGGATTGCCGGGTTCACGGTAAGGAGACGGGGTCATGCCGGGCGGAATTCTTGCGATTGACCAGGGAACCACCAGTTCCCGCGCCATCGTCCACGATTTTCGCGGACGCGTTGTCGCTTCCGCCCAGGTCGAGTTCGATCAGCACTATCCCCATGGCGGCTGGGTCGAACACGATCCCGAGGATCTCTGGCAATCAACCCTGCGGGTCGCGCGCGACGCGCTGGGGCAGGCGGACAGTAAGGGCGTCGAGGTGGTCGCGCTGGGCATCACCAACCAGCGCGAGACCACGGTGGTCTGGGACACACACTCTGGCGAAGCCATCCACAACGCCATCGTCTGGCAGGACCGCAGAACCGCCGACCACTGCTCGCATCTGAAGTCCGAGGGCTTTGAGCCACTGATCACCGCGCGGTCAGGGCTACTGCTCGATCCCTATTTCTCGGCCACCAAGGTCGCCTGGATCCTCGACAACGTCCCCGGGGCCCGCGACAAGGCGGCGGCCGGGCGGCTGGCCTTCGGTACGGTCGACAGCTGGCTCATCTGGCGCCTCACCGGCGGCCGCGTGCACGCCACCGACGCGACCAACGCGTCGCGCACGATGCTGTTCAATATCCATGAGCAGCGCTGGGACGATGAATTGCTCGCGCTCTTCGATATCCCCCGCTCCATGCTGCCCGCGGTACTCGATTCGGCGGACGATTTCGGCAGCGCCGACTCCGGCTATATCGGCCGCGCCCTGCCCATCCGCGGTGTCGCCGGCGATCAGCATGCCGCGGTGGTCGGCCAGACCTGCTTCACGCCCGGCATGATCAAGAGCACCTACGGAACCGGGTGCTTTGCCCTGATGAACACCGGACCGACGCCGGTGGCGTCGCAGAATCGCCTGCTGACGACCCTCGCCTACCGGGTCGGCGGTCAGCCGACCTATGCACTCGAAGGCTCGATCTTCGTCGCCGGCGCCACCATCAAATGGCTCCGGGATGACCTCGGCATGCTCGAGAGCGCGACCCACAGCGAGGAATACGCCCGCCAGGCGGATCCCGATGACGATGTCTATCTGGTGCCGGCGTTCACGGGCCTCGGCGCGCCCTACTGGGATCCCGATGCCCGCGGCGCCATCTTCGGGCTGACCCGCAACACCGGGGTCCCCGAACTGGCCCGTGCCGCGCTCGAGGCGGTCTGTTATCAGACTCATGACCTGGTGGTGGCCATGGCCGCCGACGCGAACACGCCGGTACGCGAACTGCGCGTCGACGGGGGCATGGTGCCCAACAACTGGCTCCTGCAGCGCCTCGCCGACCTGGTCGGTGTATCCGTGGAACGCCCGCGCGATACCGAAACCACCGCGCTGGGCGCGAGTTACCTCGCCGGCCTGGGCCACGGCGTCTGGGGCTCTCTCGAAGAAGTACGCGGTCAATGGGCGCTGGAGTCCCGTTTCGAGCCCTCGATCGCGCAAGAGGAACGCGACCGCCGCCTGGCG
>Ga0136597_1000636_pt1 | contig 14369 bp, 9 predicted proteins | sample AntRauTorcE11898_FD_101385 | JGI IMG/M metagenome (GOLD analysis project Ga0136597, IMG submission 101385) | Saline lake microbial communities from Rauer Islands, Antarctica - Metagenome Torckler E11 #898 | ecosystem: Environmental > Aquatic > Non-marine Saline and Alkaline > Saline | place... | reverse complement strand
CTCGCCGATGACAAAGGGTTTCATTCGCTCGATGAGTTCCGGCGCGCCCGCGCCCCAGTAGGCTTCACCGGTGCCGACGACACCGGCATCGGTGTAGACGCGCACGAGCGTCCACGGGAAGTTGCCGTCGACCATCGTCGTCTGTATATCTGTAATTTCGACGTCCCGGTCGCCGCCACGCGCGTCGGTAACGCCCATCGTCTCCGCCGAAAGCTCCCGCATCGTGTACTCTGCATTCGGATCGTGCAGCTGTGAGTAGTCGGGTGTCACATCAGGTGTGATTTTATTCTAATCCTTATAATTTTCGCATGAAATCACCTATTTTGGGTATTCGGTGACCAATATCGATGCGTGTCGACTCCAAGCACTTGACATCCTTCCCGCCCTGAAGGGCGAGGTTTTAGCTCTGGAATTTCCATAACCGTCTAACCTGGTTGGACAGTATATCGTCGACATATTGTCTTTTTACCTTGGCAGTAGAGCTAGATCGTTCGAAGGGGGAAACCGAACGATCGTGTCTAATAGTGACTGCCGCAACGATTTACCGGGACAGCCGCCCGGCTGTGGGCGGTCAATTCGGAATTGGCTTGCAACAGCCACAACGAGATGTAGCGTGTGCAAAATTGTTTCACACGCCCATATGAGAATTTCTACCGAAGAGTAATCAGGTATCGGAACATACTGGTAGTCGACTGTTCCCACCGTTCAATCAGATTGTACGCTTGGAGTCAGCCAGCATACCCCTCTCAACTGGGCCAGCGAGTAGGAACACAAGCATTCAATTGCAGGAGATACTCCGCCGCAATAGCGCGGTACTTCCAAGGATGGCAATCGATGCGAGATGGGGCGAGATCAGATGTTATGTCGGGTCCAATATCCACAATTCGCTGGGCCTTAGCACGGTCTGAATGTCGTCCGTCTTCCGAAGAATGTTTCTAATCGAGTCTCCACATTATTAGATATGAATAACGATCACAAAAATCTGGCTGGAGAATACATCGAGGCTGTCCAGAAGTCGTTTATAATCCTCGAGGGGCTAGCTGACTGCCACACGGCCGGGGTTTCCGAACTCTCAAGAGCTGTCGATTTACCAAAGAGCACGGTCGATATTCACCTTCAGACACTCAAGAAACTAGGATACATCGTAAAGAACGAGGACAATTCGTATCAATTGAGCCTCCGGTTTCTGGAACACGGTGGTAGAATCCGAAAACGGATAGATACATGTCATGTTGCGCGCGCGCAAGTAGACAAGCTATCGAACAAAGTGGGTGAGGTCGCCACGATTGGTTACGAGGAGCGTTATCAGCGCGTACTACTCTATCGAACGGAGCCCATCGAAGGCCTCTCCGACAACGCGCCGGTCGGTCAGATGAACCGAATGCACTGGACAGCACTTGGGAAGGCGCTGCTCTCTCAATTACCGATCGAAGAGATAGACGAAGTGGTTGAGACGTTCGGGCTGCCCCGCGCGACTGATCAAACAATCACTGATCGCGACTCATTGGTGGACGAGATCGATCAGATCCGAGAGCAGGGTTACTCGGTCGAAGACGAGGAACACATCACAGGGATTCGATCGGTCGCCGTCCCACTGGATATCAAGGGCGGAAACACAGCAATATCGACAGTCGGCCCGAAACACCGGATGACTACCGATCGCATAGAAAACGGACTCGTCGAGGCTCTCAGAGAGACGGCAAACATTATTGAGCTCAAATATGAACACTACTGACGTCGATATCTCTGCTCTCTCAGCAGATCCCTCGACTGTTTCATATTAAGAAACAGAAGTACGTTTCATCACAGGTATCAGTATGTGGATCCAACCACTATGCACTCAAGTAGCATTCCCCAGAGTAAGACAGTGGGCGGTTCAACGGTGGAACTGACAGAAGTACACCGATAGAGAGTTAGATGGACTTGATACGTGGATAGCTGTCGTCAAGTGCCTGTGCGTCCTCTTCCAGCAGTGCGACCACGAGATAGTCAGAGTAACTAGCGAGATAGTCGACAAGCCGTGCGATACGGTCTGAGTCGACCGCTTCGATGGAGTCGAGGAGCATAAACGGAACATGGTCGTACACTTCGCGAACAAGATAGCCAGCAAGTGCGAACACGAGGCCAGTTATCTCCCGTTCACTCTCGCGGAGGTTATCTCCTCTGGCGACGGCCTGACGCGCTTCGTTGTTTTCAAGCAGGAAGGCGAACAGGTCGGCGAGAATCGGATCGTCGAGATACGGCTCTCCATCGAAAGAATACCGTTTTTCTCCCATCGAAAGAGTGACTTCTCCATGTTCGGCATCCGCTTTGACTGTCGTCTGCTCGCTTCCGCAGACGGCCATGAGTGCCTGAAGGAACGATGTCCGGTTCGTCGCATTTTTTCCAGAGAGAACATTGACGCCGGGGTTTAGAGTCAACGAAGAATGATCGATACCACCAATATTCGTGATTTCGACCTGGGCAGTTTGTTGATCGTTACGTGTTTTACTCATTCATTCATATGACAAATTGTATGGTTACTAGAAGGTTGGTTAGATCATCGAGACTATGACAAGCATATAGTCGTCATAGAAACGGGTGTCGTCCATTCCCTGTCAGCAATCACACCCGAGTTAGGACACCAGATACCGGTATGTGTGTCAGGACATATTGCAATTACACCCACCACGGTGTGAACTACCCCACCCTACCGCTCGCCTGACGACTTGCGCTTGAGGATGGGGCTTCCTGATTCGACGACGCGCTTTGCAGATACCGACGTATCCACAGGAAGCGCAGTCTCCAGGCGTCTCTTCGGAGTGTCCCGCTCCTAATCGCTTCTTGATACCGCGAGAAAAATCGTTCCGTGACGAGCTCCGAGAGCGGCCAGTCCCGGAACTCAGCTGTCCGGAATGTCCGAACGACGACGTCCTCGTCGGGCAGAAGTCAGCTGATGGCCGAAGGTACAGCGATGGTTCGACCGTCCCTGCTGTGGCTTCAAAGCTCCCTTCGACCGTCTCGGAGGTCAGTTCCCAGACCGTGTCATCGGCAATCACGAACGCTGAATTACCGTGTTGAACCGTCTCATCGCCCATTGAGCCAACACGCCCGCCGATTGGATGTACCGTCCGGGGCCAACGAAGGTCCGTGTCATAATGACGAGTCGTGGTGTCGCCCTATCAGTGTATGGTCTCCGTTCGGTGTGGATCGGTCGAGCCAGTGACTCCGACGAGCGACGGGATTCAGTGTTTGACAGCACACTCCTTTTTGGGACGCCACTATACCTGTCCCAAACTGTGCATCGGAAACCAGTCTCTCGCCGAGATCACAACGTTTAGGAAATCGAACGGTATATATTGAATTCAATGGCTCCGAAGCACTGTTGTAAAGTCGACCGGGTTCGTGCTGCCCACGGTATTTTACCGCCAGGCCGTGCGGACGATGATCTCGACGCGTATTTCGTCGACAGATGGACTGGCAAGGGCGACAGCAATCCGACTGGTGTTCGCACACTTACCGAATGGTTCAACAAACAGGTTCTCAAAACGATCTATCGTACCCACGGTCGATCCGATTCGAGCGTGCGAATCGATTCGGACTACGAGGCGCTTCAGGGAAACGGGATTCCCGACCACGAACGAGCGGAACTCCTCTCGGAACTCGCCGACGATGGTATCGACGGCGAGGCCACGACAAAGCAGTTCATCGGGAAGAGTACGCTGTCACGCCACCTCAAGGAGTGTCTCGATGCGACCAAAGAGACCCCGGAGTCGGAGACCGAGTGGGAAATCGACCGGGTTCGTGTTGCGACCAACACGTACCGTTCCCATCTCGAATCGGCACTCCAGTCGCTCGGAAACAAAGACCGGATCAGCGGCGTCGACGAGGCAACATTGCAGATCCAGTCCTACCTTTCCTGTCCGGAGTGCCCGACTCGTGTCACCCTCGAACAGGCCTACGAGCAGGGGTATGTGTGTGCCGATCACCGTGACGACACCTCATAACGGACGGGCGTCGACTGAACGACCGATTTAAGTCATCACTCTCTATAACTGGCGTATATGTGGGAACTCGAAATTTTGAATATTGCTGGGATCCGTCACGGCGAGCCGACTGTCAATCCAGGAATCAACGCTGTCCAGGCGAGCAATTGGCAGGGCAAAACGTCGCTGGTAACGGCTATCAGAACCGTCCTCGGTGCCTCAGTAACATCTTCTACACTCACTGATGATGCAGATTCGGGATCTGTTCAGCTACGGACATCGGATCAGGTCTACGAACGCCGTCTCCAGCGGACCGGCGAGAGCGTGACTGCCGAGGGGGAGCCGTATCTGACGAATGAACAACAACAGGTCGCTGCCGAACTGTTTGCCTTTCTGGACGAACATAATTGGATTAGAACCGCCGTTCGAGAGGGCCAAGACCTCACACCGCACCTCATCGAACCGTTGGAACGAGAGGACATCGATGGGCAGATCCGGCGTCTCAAATCCGAGCGGGAGACGATCGAATCCGACCTTGACCGTGCACAGCAGGCGGCCGAACAACTGCCAGCGAAAACAGAGGCTATCAACCGGTTGGAAACGGAACTCGCCGAGCTAGAGACGGAAATCGAGGGCTTGGAGGGCGATGCCACCGAAAGCGGCGAGCAGACGGAGCTCCGCGACGAACTCACAGCGGCTCGACGCGAGCGGGAACAGGTTAGCCAGCGGGTCAACAGACTCGAACGGAAAATCGAGTCACTGGAATCGCAGATCGAGGACAAAGAAAACGAACTGGCAGCCATGACGGTCTCCGAGACACCGAACTTATCGGAGAAACTGGCAGACAAACGGGCCGTACTCCTAAAAATCGACCAGGAGATCGAGACGCTAGAGTCGCTGTACAACGCTACGAACAACGTGCTTGATGGGGGCCATCTCGATCTCGTTGCGGATGTCGACCGGCGGATCGAAGGCGATCACCTGTCCTGCTGGGTGTGCGGTAGCGACACTACACGCGAGGCTATCGAAGCCCGAATGAAGGGGTTGAGCAATTCGATCTCCGAGCGTCGAGAACAGCGCTCGGAGCACCAGTCGACGGTGTCCGACCTCGAAGCAGACCAACGCGAAACCGAACAGAAGCGTCGACGGAAACAGTCGCTCGAAGAGGGGATCACCACGCTCCAGGCGAACCTAACCGACTCTCAAGAAGAACTCACGGCCGCCAAAGCGGAGTTGGCCGAACACACCGAACGCATCGAGACCCTCGAAAGTCAGGTCCAAGAAACAGATGACCGACGGAAATCACTCGAACAGGAGATGGCCCGGACGGAGGCGAAACTGGAGAGCCAACGTTCGGACCAAACGGAACTCGAATCGCGCGCACAGCAGCGCGAACAGCTCCAGAAGCGCTACGAGTCGCTCTCCCAGGAGATCGAAGACCTGCGCTCGCGCCGCGAGCAGGTGATCAGGACGGCACGTACCGCGTTCGATACCGCGCTCGAAGACGTCGTCGACAAGTTCGATCCGAGTTTCGAGCGTGCGCGTCTCAAAAACCACGTCGACCCCGACTCGGGGCGGACGGAACAACTTGAACTGATCATCGCCCGAGACGGTCGTGAGATATCAGTCAACGCGCTCTCGGAGGGCGAAGTCGAACTGATCGGACTCATCGCGGCACTCGCCGGTCACGAGGCGTTCGACGTCGCCGATCAAGTGCCGTGTATTTTGCTTGACGACCTCGGCGGACTAGCTGGCGAACACATCCACACACTCGTCGAGTATCTCGAAGCCCGTACGGAGTATCTCGTCACAACCGCCTACCCCGAGGCCGGTGAGTTCGACGGGCATGTGCTCTCACCGGACGACTGGGATGTCGTCTCGGATCGAGTTGACCAATCGGCGTAATCCCCCCCACAGCGAACTGCGAGGAAGCCTCCGCTTGTGGATCGACTATCGACCGAGAGCGGTGATTTGTGGATTAGGCTCTTTTTGGGACACCACTATATCTGTCCCAATTTTCGATGGTTAGTCGACGGGGGGATTCGTCCCCGTTCGAATATCATCGACAGACTGCGATCATTGCTCGCTTCGAACCGACTGTATCCTGTTCTGCGGTACGAGCGACATAGTATAGCAGAAGAACAGCCGTCAGGTAGTCCTTCTCAGCCGATTTCACACGGAGAGGTCGCCAACTCGAGGTGGGCCTCCTCTGACTCGACACTAGAATAAATCATCAATAAAAATATTAATATAGTCTCTACACAGGGATATTCGTTATGATAGAATTAATATATTTTTATCATATGCCCATTTCTTATCCAACGAAATCCTCCAATACAAGCCTTTAATCAGGTTTTCTTTGTATCAATACATACAGACAGACGTCGTATGGTTATGGGTAGTAGTTGACTATAAAGAATTACCAGAAATAGTATTTATAATCGAGGGCGTTGCGGTAAACATTCATAGGCTCATACACAAACAGTCATCTATGAACCGGAGCACGCTCAAGCGGGCGTTGGAGAATGCCGATCTCACCGCCTACGAGGCCGAAGCGTACCTGACGCTCGTCGATTACGGTCGACTCGCCGCCGTCGACGTCGCAAAGAAGTCAGATATTCCATCCTCACAAGTCTACGAGACACTCCGGTCACTGGAGTCGAAGGGGTTTGTCGATACGATCGATCAGGACCGATTGCACGCGGAGCCGTCGGATCCTGTCGACATTCTCACCCACCTGCGTGAACGGGGAACGCTGTTTACCGACGCCGCCGAGGAGCTCGAAGACCGCTGGGAACAACCCGACCTCAAGGACCACCGAGTGGGCGTCGTCAAACACGCTGACACGGTAATCGAACACGTCCGGAATCAGATACGGGAGACCGATGTCGCGGTCGAAGTCGCGCTGACTGCCGATCAGTTCGAATCACTCCGAGGCGACCTCCGCTCGGCCGCTAACCGAGGGGTCGTCGTCCATATTGCCATCTACTACGAATCCGACCTGACAGAACGAAGCAAGTCGTGGGACCTCTCGGGACGAAATCTCGAACTGCGGGTGGTCGAGATCCCCGGACCGTTCATTGCCGTGCTCGACCGGAGCCGAACGTACTTCGCACCGAACTCACGGGCAACCGAGAACTACGGGATCCTCATCAACGACGACATCCTCTCGTTCATCAATCATTGGTACTACCAGACCTGCCTCTGGCATCCGTGGGAGCCGCTGGAGTCGAATCGTGAACTTCCGAGACCGTATGTCAGCCTCAAAGAATTCATTCGAGATATATCCCCGCTCCACAACGACGGCGTGCATATCGCCGCGACCATCGCCGGTATCGACGTGTCGACCGGTGAGTTCCGGACGGTCACCGGGACAGTCACCGACATCTACTACCCTGATGTGATCACCGATGACTCGCCATCACTCGTCCAGCTCTCGACGTATGCAGTCGTCACACTCGATACAGGCACCGAGGAACTCACTGTCGGTGGCTGGGGTGCGGTGTTCGAGGATATCGAGGCCCAAAAAATTACGGTCGAAGCGATCTCGTTCGACGACGTCGTTCAGTCGTAGTTCGTCTTGATTCCGAGAGCAATCGTCTGATCGCCCACCTGAACCGAGTAGTCACCTGCCTCGGTCTCTCTGACTCCATCTTCGCCGACCTGACCCAGTTCGGTCGCGTCGAGTTCGATTTCGACCGTCACGCGCTCGTCAGCCTCAAGCGAGACACGCTCGAAGCCACGGAGTTCACGGACTGGGGTAATGCGTGAACTCGCGTGGTTGGTGACATACACCTGGACGACCTCGCTTCCCGAGCGATCACTGACGTTTTCTACTGGTACCTGAACTGTCGTCGATTCGTGTGGGCCGATGGCGTGCTCAGTGAGTGTGACGTCGCCGTACTCGAAGTCGGCGTAACTGAGTCCGTGACCGAACTCGAAGAGCGGATCGTACGACGAGGGGTGTTCGTCCTGCCCGATCGGGGTCGGATGTGGAAAGTGGTTGAATCGCGTCTGGAGGTGGCCCTCCGATTTCGGGATCGAAATAGGCAGTCGACCGCCCGGATCGTTGTCGCCGAAGAGCGTCTCAGCCACTGCTTGTCCACCCATCGTCCCAGGGTAGTACGCCATGAGCAGCGCGGGCACGTGCTCGGCCATCCAGTCGACAATGAGCGGACGGCCCGTGACCAACACGCCGACGACGGGCGTTCCCGTCTTGTGAATCGCCTCGACGAGCTCGCGCTGGGCCTCGGGGAGGTGGAGCGTGTGGCGGTTGGGGAACTCGTTGGGTTCGGTGCCAGTGTCGACACTCGGGCCGAACTCGTGGAGATACCACGGCTCGCCAACGGCGACGACAGCGACGTCCGCGTCTTCGGCCGCCTCGACAGCAGCGTCTACATCGAGCGTTTCGTTCATCGTCGAGCCCTGTTCGTAGACGACGTTCCCGGCGGTGGCCGCCTCGATCCCCTCGCGGACCGTCACGACATCAGTGCCCTCAGGGTCAGGAACGCTCCAGCCACCGAGCTGGTGGACCACGTCGTCGGCGTTCGGCCCGGCGACGAGCACGTCGGCATCTTTGTCGAGTGGCAGGCAGTCGTCGTTCTGCAGGAGCGTCATCGAGTCGCGTGCCACGTCGAGGGAGGCCTCGCGGTGATCCTCTGCACCGACTACGTCCCGTGCCTCGCTTGGGTCGACGAAGGCGTCCTCGAACAGTCCCAGCCGGAACTTCTGTTCGAGCACCCGCTCGACGCTGTCGTCGACGACGGCCTCGGCGACCTCGCCGTTTTCGACCAGCGACACGAGGTGGTTGGCGTGCTCGACCGCGTCGACCGAGGCGATATCGAGCCCGGCCTCGCGAGTCCGATGCACTGATTCGCGGTGGTCTGCCGTTATTTTGTGATCTTCGTCGAGCATTTTCACGCCGCCCCAGTCGGAGACGACAGTGCCGTCGAACCCGAGGGTGCCGCGGAGCATATCGGTCAGATACCGCCGCGAGCCGTGTGCGGGCTCGCCGTCGACAGCGTTGTAACAGGGCATCACTGACTCGACGTCGTCGTCGAGGACGTCGAGGAACGACGGCAGGAAGACGTTTCGCAGCAGGTACTCCGAGATCTCGACCGGCGCGGCGTCCTCACCACGCGCGGGTTCGCTGTAAGCCGGGAAGTGTTTCGCCGTCGCGATGACTGACGAGGAGTCCTCAATCCCCTCACCCTGGTAGCCACGCACCTTCGCGGCCGCCAGTTTCCCACAGAGATAGGGGCTCTCGCCGAACGTTTCGAACGTCCGGCCCCACCGTGGGTCGCGGGCCACGTCACAGGTTGGTGAGTAGTTCTGGTGGGCCCCGCTCTGTCGGACCTCGGTGGCTGTAATGTCGGCTCCCCGCTCGATAAGGTCGACGTCCCACGTCGCCGCGGCTCCAAGCCCGTTGGGGAACGCCGTCCCTTCGGCAACGTACGCGTGGCCGTGGACGGCATCGACGTTGAACAACACGGGTATGCCGAGGCGAGTCTCCGAGAGCGCGACCTCTTGGAGTCGGTTGACGGTTGCGACGATCTCGTCCAGCCGCATATCGACGGCACCACCCCACCCGAAGGAGGCGACCGCGCCGATGTTCTGTTCGGTGATCTCTCGGGCGACGTCGTCGACGTCTTTGAACTCGTCGAGGTGGCCCGCCCACGTCCCGACCAGTTGGCCCACCTTCTCTTCGAGCGTCATTCGGTCGATTAGGTCGGTGACTCGTTTCGAGATCGAGACAGTCTCATCTCTGTACAGGGGTTGCGTATCGCTAGTCTGCATCGTGAAAAACGATTCAACTATGTGTATTTATAATTTCGCATGACCCTGATACCGGTTTCAGCCCTCACTTCCAACACTGATACGTCCAGATGTAGCCAGAAAGCCACCACAGCTGTCCGGATAGACCTAGAAGATGGAACACCAATAGTTTAAATTTTGATATAATCTATATGATTATCCGTTAACATCCGAAACACTTATAATGAGTAAAATTGCAGTAAAAGTGTACGCAATGTCACGAACTAATGACGACTATAGCGGTACGATTAGCCGACGGCACGCAATCAAACTATCCGGAGTTGCCGGAGCCGCAGCCCTCGCCGGCTGTACTGGCGAATCGTCTCCGGGCGAGATGTCGGCGAACAGTGATGGTGTGTTTGATATTACCCTCACGGGCGCGACGAACGAAGGGGTCCCATCGAACATGCACCTGAACCCAATGGCGACCCAGAACTACGACTGGGTCGCCGGGAATCACGTCTTCGAGCGGTTTGCGGCCTACAACTTCGAGACCCAGGAGTTCGAGATGGCTGGATTGTCCGACTGGTCGTTCGAGGATGAGACGGTCACTCTTACTCTGCGCGACGATCTCAAGTGGGACACGGGCGACGATGTCACGGCGGGTGACGTCATCACGCAGTTCAAGCTGATGAAGAAAACCGAGGCCACGCTGTGGGATTTCACCGACAGCGTTGAACAGGGCGAGGACGACAAAACGGTTGTCCTCACGCTTTCGCGGTCGACGAATCCGGAGATCATCAAACACACGCTCGCAAACAGTGACCTCCGGATTCACGGCTACCAACCGGTCTACAACGAGTTCCTGGATCAGGACGCAGCGGCCATCCAGCAGTTCGAATGGGAAGAAGACGTCCACGGCAACGGCCCATTCAGCTTCGAATCCAAGAGCGACCAGGCGTGGACGCTCACACGCAACGAGCACTTCCACAACGCCGAAGAGGTCAAATTCAGCACCTACGAACTCCTGAACCGACAGGACAACAACGCCCTCCAGCAGGGGTTGATGGGCGAGGAACTTGATGTCGTTTCTAGTTTGTTCGTGCCACCTTCGGTCGTCGAGGGTCTCCCCGACTCGGTCGAAGAGGTCACCCTTCCGGCGAACTGGGGCTACGGGGTTATATTCAACCACAACCACGAGGACTTCGGTAAGCGAAAGGTTCGACAGGCGATCGCTCACGTGATCAACCGCCAGCAGGTCGCCGACAACGCCGGCCCACGGACGAAGAACCCCGCACCGAAAGTCACCGGGATCTCACCGGCCGACCAGGAGTCGTGGCTCGGCGACGCCTACGACAGTTTCGAGAGCTACGGTCCGGACGCTACACAGTCCGAGGCGGCTGCCGCGTTGCTCCGCGAGGCTGGCTACGAGAAATCCGACGGGACGTGGCAGGATAGAGACGGGAACTCCCTCGGTGGGAGTTATATGACGCCTGCGGGATGGTCCGACTGGACGACTGCGACCAATACCGTCGTCGACCAGCTGAACGCCTTCGGCTTCGACTTCGAGATCAACTCGATCCCGACCAGCGACTTCTACAGTGCCTACACCGAGTCCGAGTTCGCTATCGGCGCGTTTTACTGGATGCCGGGCGGTGCTCGGTCGTCGTTCCCGTACTTCCCGCTGCGGTGGCAGCTGAACAACCCCGACATCGGCGGCGGACACAACTTCGAGGAGACCGAATACACGATTCCGGCGATGGAGGGCTCCGGCGAGATGACGATCAATCCGTTCGAGGAGATTCGAAGCGTCGCAACGACACAGGACGAAGCAGCGGTCACCGAGGCGATCCAGCGGGTGGCATGGCACAGCAATCAGAACCTCCCACTGCTCGGCCTCGTCGAAAAGCAGGACCAGTCGTGGCTCACCAGCGGCGGCTGGGATATCCCGTCTGCCGACGACGACGCACGCGGCGTCAAGTGGCCCTCCCACTGGCTCCCCAAGCAGGGCAAGCTGAACCCATCCGAACAGTAATCTGTCAGAGAATACAATGGTAAACTACTACGTTCGCCGAACTGCACGGGTCTTTGTCACCATCTTCATGGTGGCCTCGCTGACGTTCGGCCTCATACGATTGCTTCCCGGCGGCCCGTACACGCTGTTACGCACCCGGCTTCTCAGACAGGGTGTCCCGGCAGCGGAGGTCGACGCCAGAATCGCCAACCTCCAGAATATCCGTCCGGATGCGCCCATCTGGGAGCAGTACATAGACTACATGTTCGCGCTCGCGCAGGGAAATCTCGGGATGTCGATCTCGCTCAACGAACCGGTGGTCTCGATCCTCGCCAAATCGGCACCGTGGACCGTATTCGTCGTCCTCGTGTCGACGATCCTCGTATTCGTCATCGGGATCTCTCTCGGAGCGTTGCAGGCCTACTGGGAAGGCTCCCGATTCGATAAGGTGTTTTCGGGGATCTCGATTAGCCTGATGTCGGTGCCGTTCTACGTCATCGCCGTCCTGGCGCTGTACATCTTCGCCTACCAGTTCGGCTGGTTCCCCACGGCGGGAACGGTCGGGAGAGGGGTCGAACCAGCACTCAGCGTTCCGTTCGTCCTGAGCGCGCTGGAACACGGCATGCTGCCCATCTTCTCGTACACACTGGGGGCGATCGGCGGGCAGGCACTTGCCATGCGTGGCAACAGCATTCAGATCCTCGGCAACGACTACGTCCAGGTTGCCCGCCTGCGTGGCCTCTCAGATCGTCGGATCGCAACCCGATATGTCGCCCGGAACGCCATCCTACCGATGTATACAGGATTTTTGCTCCTGTTGGGCTTCCGCCTCGGCGGGACCGTCATTCTGGAGCAGATCTTCTCCTACACTGGGCTCGGCTACTACCTCATCTCCGCGCTCAACACCAACGACTACCCGTTGATGATGGGGACGTTCCTCGTCATCACCGTCGCGCTCGTCCTCGGCGTCTACGTCGCGGACCTGACCTACAGCAAGATCGACCCACGGATTAGTGCCGGAGGTTCGGATGAAGCCTACTGAATCCGAGAGCGTCGACTGGCGAAGCCAGAGTTCGTCGGCACCCGAGCTGACGACACGCGAGCGACTCCATGAGGTGTACGACGAGCAGATCCGCACCCCGCTTTTCGTGGCGTGGGCCGACTGGCGAACCCGGTTTGGATTCCTCATCCTTGCGGGATACCTCCTTATGGGGCTTGTCGCGGTACTGGGGCTCTGGCGTGCCCCGTCGACGAACCAAGCGCCGCGGTATCTCATGGCCTTCGAGAACATGCAGTATCCGCTCGGGACGACCGCCTCGGGGGTCGACCTTGCGGCACTCATCATCCACTCAACGCCCGACATCCTGCTGATGATTACCGCCGGAGCAGTGTGGGCAACGGCAGTCGCCGTCGGGATCGGGACGGTCGCCGGCTACAAGGGTGGCCGTGTCGACGACGTGCTGATGTCGTTTTCGGACTTCGTGATGGCGATTCCGGGCCTGCCGCTCGTGATCATCCTCGCGGTGACGTTTAGCCCCGAAAACCCCATCCTCCTGGGCATCGTCATTAACATCAGCTACTGGGCCGGTCTCGGCCGGTCGCTGCGCTCGCAGGTGCTCACCATCCGCGAGAACGACTACGTCGAGGCGTCCCGAACGATGGGTGTGAGCACGCCCAAGATCATCCAGAAAGACGTCATCCCGAACCTGATGCCGTACATCACGGTGAACTTCGTGTTCGCCGCCCGCTACGTCATGTTCGCCTCGGTGGGGCTGTACTTCCTCGGCGTGTTGCCCTACTCGACGCAGAACTGGGGTGTGACCCTCAACTTCGCCTACAACAGTGGGGCGCTGTTTTCGTGGAGTGCGGCCCACTGGCTGTTGGCCCCGATGATCGCGATCATGGGCCTTTCGCTCGGGCTCATCCTGCTCGGTCAGGGGCTCGATCGGGTGTTCAACCCACGTGTCCGAACACGGATGACCGGCAAATCCGAGTCGACGGTGGATGCCGACGATGAAGATAGCGTTACGGAGGTACTCTAAATGACACCAGAGACGACAACACACCAACGACGTGGAGATCCGATGGCAGCGACAGACCCAATCATCGAAATGCGGAACGCCAAGGTCACCTATGATGACGGCGAGACGTTCGTCCTCAACGACGTGAGTATGGCTATCGAACGCAACGAAGTGGTCGGCGTTGTCGGCGAGAGCGGCAGCGGGAAGTCGATGTTCGCCTCGGCGATGCTCGATGCGATCCCCGATCCTGGACTCCTCACCGGGGAAATCCTCTACCACAAAGCCGATGGGACGACGATCGATATTCTGGAACTCAGCCAAGAGGAACTCCGACAGTTCAGATGGGAAGAAGTCGCCATGGTGTTTCAGGGGGCAATGAGTTCGTTCAATCCGACGATGAAAGTCGGGGGACACTTCCGCGAGACGCTGAAGGCACACGATGCCCACGTCTCCGAGGGAATGGAGTTCGCTCGTGAACTCCTATCGGATTTGTATCTCGACCCCGAGCGGATCCTCGATTCGTACCCACACGAACTCTCGGGTGGGATGCAACAGCGCGCGCTGATTGCCCTCTCGTTGGTTCTGGAGCCGAACGTACTCGTGATGGACGAGCCG
>Ga0136597_1000631_pt1 | contig 14435 bp, 19 predicted proteins | sample AntRauTorcE11898_FD_101385 | JGI IMG/M metagenome (GOLD analysis project Ga0136597, IMG submission 101385) | Saline lake microbial communities from Rauer Islands, Antarctica - Metagenome Torckler E11 #898 | ecosystem: Environmental > Aquatic > Non-marine Saline and Alkaline > Saline | place... | reverse complement strand
GGCACCGACGGCACTTCACCCGCAATCCGGCACGCGTCGATGTTGAGCGCCCCCGTACCGTGCTCCGCCACGTTCGCGGCCACCGTGCCGTCGAGCGGTTTGCGGACCAGCAGGATCGGCTCCGACGCTGGCTTGAGTGCGGTGCCCCAGCCTTCCCACTTGCGGGCGGCGTCCGTAGCGGAGGCGGTTACATCGAACTCCTTAGAGTGCCCTCCAATGGTGTAGCATGGCCCCTTCTCTGGGTCGGTAACGATCCCACTGACTCGGGTGCCGATCACTTCGCGGTCGAACCACGCATCGCCCGGCACGCCCTTGCGCCCGTTCAGCCGACGCACCTCTTCGTCCATGTCCTCGGGGAGGTCCAGCCAACGCTTCAACTCCTCCCACAGCACCCACGACGGCACGCGCGGTTTCACTACGCCGACTGTCCAGCACGTCGTCCACCGCTGGGCGATGTTCGCCGCGCCGAAATGGTCGGACACTTCGCGTCGGCTTATGCCGCGCGTTTCCATTTGCCCAACGAGCCACCGTGCGACGGCTGCCGACGAGGCGAGGTCTTCGTCGCGCCGCTTGTCTGGCGCCTTGTCTATCGCCTTCGACACGTCCAACGACTTCGGAAACCCGGTCCCGTAATGCCACGTCAGGCAGTCGCGCACCTCGAACCCGGCCAGCCGCAGCGACATCCCCATCAGGTCCTGTGTGCGGGTGCCGGCGAACACGAGCGCGTGCCCGCCCGGCTTGAGCACGCGGACGACCTCACGCCACAGGTTCGGTCCGGGTACGAAGCTGTCCCAGCTCTTGCCCATGAACCCGCCGCCACCGTGGGCGTAGTCCTCACCGGCCAGCCACTTGCCGAGCACCTTGGCGATGTCAGGCTCCCGAGACAGGCCGTACGGCGGGTCGGTGACTACAGCGTCGATCGAGCTGTCAGGCAGGTTGCGGAGCTCGTCGGCGGCATTGCCGTACAGCAGCTTGAAGTTTGGCAAGGGGGGCACCTTGGTCGGGTGCCTCTCACCGTTCGCGCACCGGCCTTAGGGGCAAGCAGGTGCCTCCTCAGTTGCGGTCCCCGTCGTCATCTACCGGCACCGCGCCAGACACGAACCCGAGCGCGATCGGCTCGCGGCCGTAGACGACACGCCGGAACCGGGTGCCATCCGGGTGCCAGATACGGCCGGCCTCTGCCGGGTCGTCTACGGTCAGCTTGGGGTACACGACGTCGCGCTGGCGGTGGTCCCACGCGTCGGCGTCCATGTCCCAGTAGGCCCCGCTACGGAGCCGGTGTGGGAACAGGCCGTCCGGGCCGTCCGGGTCGTCGGTACGCATCAGGCCACCACCTCGTAGGTCGTCTTCGACCCGTCGGTGGAGACCCGGATCGCCCGCTCGACGATTTCGCGGAGGTGCGGGGTGCGGTCGTCGATGCTCACGCTCCCACCGCCTGAAGCTCATGCGCGTCAAACCGCCGGTGTGGCGCGCTCGTCAGGTGGTAAAGCCCGCACCCGCAGCGGTAGGTGCGTCGTTCGGCCCGCCGGCTGTAGCCGGACGCGGCAGCCGCACGGGCCGTCTCCAACGCGCGGGCAGCCTCACGCTTGGTCAGGTATCCGTACTTGTCGCACGGTGTCTTCATCGTGTCCTCGATGCCGGACGGGTCGGTGAGGTCCAGCATCAAAGACCGTCCGCGCGTGCCTTGCCCACGCAACGAGGTGCCAGGCACGATGCGCGCACCGCACACGAAGGCGGCACGATGACACACGGGTTTGACGGCAGGTAGGGCAGGTTCTGTAGTGGTATCCGGGAGCTGGCGTCCGGGACTTCCGGGACTTTTCCGGGATTTCTGGAGATAGCCTGCCGACCTGCGTGCGTGGCGGCACCTGCTGCCGGACGGTCTAAATCAGCGGCCGACATCACCCACCCGACCGGCTGCGGAGGGCAGAACATGACGACGGTTATCGCGCACCAGAAGATCAACTTCGGACCGGCGCCGGTAGCCGACCGGCTTTCCGCCGCGCTCGGACGCCGCGACCGGCTGGAGTATGACCTGCGGGTCGCCCGGTGGGAAGCGACGGTCGCCGAACAGCGGCTGGTCGAGCAGTGCGACCGGATCGAGACGCTCGCCGCACAGCTGTAGACACCCGGCCCGCACGCACGACGAGCGAACCCCCACCCGGTGCGGGGGTTCGAGCTGTCGGCTGCCGGTCAGCGGACGGCGGTGCGGACGTAGCCGTTGTGAAGTAGTAATGCGACGGTCACCAGCCGGTCGGCCCGTGCGAGCCACCACGCCTTGCCGGCCAGCGTGACCGCAGTGCGGTAACGGTCGCGTGCGTAGTGCGCGTCGTCGTAGGCGGCCGCGTACGCGTCGTCGCCATACCGGTCGCGGTAGACGCCGCCGACCGTGCGGGCACGGTCGGCGAGCAAGGCGGCGTAGCGGGGGATCTGCGCGAGGGTCGCGTCGACGGTGACGGTCAACGCCGCAAGCCGTGAAGCGGCAGCGTCCGGCTCGAGCGGGCCGGTGGTGTAGATGGCAGGGATCGGCAGTGCGGTCATCAGGTCCTCCGGGTAGGCGCCCTGGGCGGGCGTGTCTACTACTGTCCGGAGGTGGTGGTCACCACGCAAGCATTTGACGCGATCTCTACGACGATCATCCCGACGTCGTCGCACACGGGGCAGACGGTCAGCAGCGGCCGGCCGTGCTCGTGGGTCAGTACGGTCTGGCACCGGCGGACCACACATTCGTAGACGACGGTCATCGCAGCTGTACGGCCCACAGGATGTCACCGACGTTGGTGACCGCGGCGGCACTGTGGATGGCGGTGATAACAGCCAGCGCGCAGACGGCAGCGGCCCGCCGCAGGTCGAACCGGCGCCACCACGGCACACCGAGATAGACGACCGTCGCTGCCCTGCTGTCCCGTGGCTTACGTACAACCCATCCGCTGTCGGCGATCTGGGTGACGGCAGCCACCCACGCGAGGCCTGCGGCCGCGCGGGCGACCATCGCCGGGCCGACCCCGACCGCGTCGATGGCGGCGGCGACCAGCGGGGTCCCTTCGACCAGTTCGGCCGGGAACCTGGCCAGGGCGATGTAGGTGCTGACCGCATCAGCCACCTGTGCGGCCGCAGCGGCGGCCGCGAGCGTGCCGACGAGTACGACACCCCACCGGACGGGCACGAAGACGGCGGCGGGCATCGTCACGGCCGTCCGGCCGGTGCGCCAAGCAGCCGGCGGGTCTGCCTGCGGGCGTGCCGCGGGACGGTCGTACGCGGCTGGCCTCGTGAGGTCGACGGCTTCGGCGGGGTGGCTCGCGGCAGCAGAAGCGCAAACCGCAGTTTCGTCAGCTGCCAGGCGCCGATACGGACGTTGTCGGGTGCGGAGGTGACGTTCACACGGGCTCCTTCGGTCGGTTGTATCGGACCGTGGGCGCGTCTGCCGGGACGCAACCGCCGACGGTGGACGGTGTGACCACCGCCGACGTGCTGCCCGCCGCCGCCGAGCTTGAGCTCCGGCGGCGCGACCGCATCCGCTATCAGGCGGACCCGGTCGGCTTCGCCCGCCACTGGCTCGGGCTTGACCTCACACCCGAGCAGGAGCAGGTGCTCGCTTCCGTCCGCGACGAACCGCGCACCATCGTCAAGGCCGCCAACGCGGTCGGCAAGTCGTTCGTAGCGGCAGTCGTCGTGTGCTGGTGGGTCGAGTGTTTCGACGGGTCGCAGGCGGTCACGACCGCGCCTACCTACCGGCAGGTTCAGACGCTGCTGTGGAAAGAGCTCCGGGTTCGCCATCGTGACGCGCCGCGGGCGTTGCGCGGGGAGATCCTCCAAGGTACGCCGTACTGGCGGGTGGCAGCAGATCATTCGGCGATCGGCAAGACCTCCGACGATGAGGAGGGGATGAAAGGCGACCACACCGAACGGCTTCTGTTCGTCATGGATGAGGCGGCCGGCTGTCAGGCGTTCTACTGGACGGCGGCCGCGTCGATGCTGAAGGGCGGCCGTGCGCGGCTGCTGGCGATCGGCAACCCGACGACCGTGTCCGGACCGTATTTCGACGCGTTCCACGACAAATCGGCGATCAACGCGACGACGACGGTCGCTGCGTACAGCCACCCGAACGTGCTCACTGGGCTGGAGGAGCTCGGCATCAGCTGGGAGACGTTCAAGAACGCGCCGGTCGGCACCTACCGGCTGCCGGACAGTTGGGACGACCCGATCCCAGGTGCGGTGTCGCTGGCGGACCTGGACCTCGCGAAGATCGAGCTTATGGGGGTAGGCTCGCCGCTGTGGAACGTCCAGGTGGAGGGGCGATTCCCGTCGGCGGACGACCGGGCGCTCGTGTCGCTGCCGTGGGTGGACGCTGCCCGTGATCTGGGTGACGGTGCCGACCTGCGGGAGGACGGCCGATGGGCGGGTCTGGATGTCGCCCGGTTCGGGTCGGACCGGTCGGTGCTTGTGCGGATGGTCGACGGTGTGGTTGTCGACGTGGACGTGTGGCAGGGCCGCGAGCTGTCTGAGACGGCCGGCAAGGCGGCGGAAGCGATCGGCGACGGGTTCACCGTCAACGTCGACGGGGCCGGCATCGGGGCGGCGATCTCCTCGCACCTGAAGGACGCCGGGTTCAAACCGGGACGCGACTTCCACGAGATCCAGGTAGGTGCGCGTGCGCCGACGCCGGGACGGTTCCCGAAGCTGCGCGACGAGGTGTGGGGCCAGGCGGCCGCACTGCTGCGGGACGGGTCGGTGTCGCTCGCCGGTCTGGCGGAGCACCGGTTCCGCGACCTGCGTGCCGAGCTTACGGCGGTAACATACACTCTCGACCCTGCCGGCCGTGTGAGGATAGAAGGCAAGGACGAGATGAAGAAGCGGGCCGGACGGTCGCCGGATGTGGCGGACGCGTTCAACCTGGCGGTGTGGCGTCAGCCGGTCCGTCGGGCGTCGTGGGAGATGTGACCGGCGCGTTGGCGCGTTCGTGGAGGACGTCGACTTCGGCGAGGATCATGTCGACCAGAAGGTCGGCTGATTCGATGTAGTCGACCGGCGACGTGGTTCCGGCGTCGGCGCCGAGCAGCAGGTCGACCTGGTCGGCTAGCCGGCCGGTGTGGATGTCGGTGGTCTGCTGGTCACAGACGGCACGTGCTATGCGGGTGAGCTGGAAGGCGGTGTCGTCGAATGCGGAGTCGACCGCCTCTAGCCTCTGGTAGTCGTAGTAGACGTGCGCAGGTGCGGTCGGGTCGTAGCCCGGTTTGGAGACGGGGCTGCCGGTAATATGCCACCGGCGCCACATCCAGTCGTTGAGGCGCCCGGCGATAGCCAGGAGCACGTGGACGATCCTGAGGGCGGTACGGGCGGGCAGGTTGGACACGGTGACCTCCAGGTGGTGTACCTGGAACCGTGGGTGCCGACGGGCGGACGGCAACCAACCCGCCGCAGGTTGGCACCCGGTGCCACACGGCCGGACGCCGACACCCTCCCGCAGGCCCGATCTTGCCGTTATAGGCCCAAACTCGCCCGATCTGTCCAGAACTCGGTTTTCGCGGATGCGATAACCGCGTACGCGAAAACCGCACAGTAGTAAGTACTGACCTACACCCAGTACTGACGTACAGAACCTCTTCGGCTACGCCGGAAGTTGTCGACCAGGTGAAGGCAGGCGGGAGGGCTGCCGGACGGGTGTGCGTACGACGGCGGGCACGGTCATCCCTGCCGTTCGCGCGGTCGCTGTCGTGCGCTCCGACGGTTCTAGGTCACATCGACCAGACATCCGGAGAGTTCCGTGTCCCACCTACCATCGGCCCGCACGAAGTCTGCCGCTGACCCTGCTGCCGGTGCTGCTGCTGCGGCCAGCGCTGTAACTGCGGTCAAGTCGCTGGCCGAGACGTTCGCAACCGGGCAGGTGAACTTCGGTCAGGCGGGAGCGCTGCTTGATTCGGACTGGGGCACCCGCGAGGTGGTCACCGAAGGGTTTCGCAGAGCGCCGCTGGTGTACGCATGCCTCGACAAGATCGCCGGAGACATCGCCACACCGCGGTATTTCGCTGCCCGGGTTATGACCGACGACGGCGACCGGCCGGACGGCAAGACGGCGGAACGGTGGGAGCGTCTGCTGAACCGGCGGGCGAACCCGGAGCTCGGCGCGTGGGAGCTGCGCAAACGGATGGCGTTGCGGCTCGGGGTGTCCGCGGTCGTCTACGTCGCCGCGCTGCGCAACGAGCCGGGCGACCGAACGTCGGCCCCGAAGGCGCTGCTGCCGCTGCTGTCCGGCCGGGTCGAGCCGGTCTATGCGATCAGCAAGCCGACCGGCCGGTGGGACACCAACGCCCGCGAGCACCGGGTGGAGCTGACGGACGTCCGCAAGCGGTACGCACAGTCGGTCCCGTCCGGCGTGTTCGCCTACGCCCACTATCTGGGTGACGGCACCCGCGCGCACGTCTACGAAGCGGCAGACGTGGCGGTCGCCCGGCTGCCTGACCCCGGGTCGCTGACGTCGGTGTGGGGTCCGGTCCAGGCGGCCTCTGCGGCGGTGAAGACCGGCCGGTATCTCGACACGGCGCTAGCGGCGATCCTCAACAACGACGGGATGGCGACCACAATAGTCTCGCTCGACACGGACAGCGACGAGGACGTCCGCGCGTTCATGGACGAGTACCGCTCCCGGGCGCATGATCCGGAACGGGCGGGCGACCCGATCGGCACGAAGTCCGGCCCGGGTGGTGTGAAGCTGTCCCGCACCGGGTTCAGCCCGTCCGATCTGGACATCACCGGGTCTGCCGACTACCACGACCGGCAGGTATTGAGGGCGTTCCGCCTGTCGCGCGCGCTGCTGGGGGAGACGTCCGGGGAGACGTTCTCCAACGCCGGGGAGGCGGTCCGCCATTACATCGAATGGACGCTCGAGCAGTGGCTTCAGGCGATGTTCGGCGCGTTCGAGATGCTGCTGCCGGACGGGCTGACGGTCGTGTGGGACACGGCCGGAATCCCGGCGCTGCGTGAAGATGAGGACGCGGTCGTCAAGCGAAACATTCCGCTGCTTGAGGCGGGTGCGGTGACCCGGAACGAACTGCGCGTCGCGGTCGGCCGAGATCCGGTCGACGACGACCCGCTGTTCAACGAGTTCCTGGTGAAGCTGCCGGGCCGGTGGGCGACGCTGTCGGACGCGACCCGCCCGCCGACGTTGCCTGCCCGGCTGGCACCGGGTGCCACCGCAGGTGGGGAAGACACCCGGACAGGCGACGACGGCGACGCGTCGAAGTCGGCGCCGGTGACGACCACCAAAGCCGACGGCGGCGACGAACACCCGGACACGGTCGGCCGGCTGATCGGCCCGTTGGAGACTGCCTTGTCCGCACAGCTGGCCGCGTTCTTCAGCCGGGTCGGTCGGCGTGTTTCCGGCCGTGCCCGCGATCTCGGCGACCCGGCGTCGTTCACGCCGGTCGACCTGCTGCGCGCTGGCGAGTTTTCAGACGAGCTTGTTGCCGACGCGACCGGCTGGCTGTACGAGCAGGTGAAAGCCGCTGCGGATGCGGCGGCTGACGCGGTCGGCGTGCCGGTCGACGCAAGCTCGGCGACGTTCCGGGATCTGGCTGCCCGGCAGGCGGCCGACCTGCCGGTGACGTTGGACACCGTCCGCGACGACATCGCCCGCGTTCTGGCCGACGGGCTCGAGGAAGGCCATTCGGTCGCGAAGATCGCCCGCAACCTGGAGGACACGGTCGGAAATCCGGAACGCGCCCGGCGGATCGCTCAGACAGAGACGGTGCGTGCGGTCAACACGTCGGCCTACACGACTTACGGCGCGTCCGGGGTCGTCTCGCAGGTGCGATGGCGCACCGCGGTCGACGATGTGGTGCGCGCCACCCACGCCGCACTTGAGGGGACGGTCGTCACGTACGGCCAGCGGTTCCCGAACGGGCTGCTTCACCCGGGCGACCGGACGGGACCGCCGTCCGAAACTGTCAACTGCCGGTGCCGTCTGCGTGCCGTGCGTGAGAATAGCCAGGAGACGTTGTGAACAACGCGATATATCTTACCAAGCATTACGCCCTTACCAACGTAAAGGCCGACGACGACGACACCGCCGACGGCCCGGACCTGACAGCGTTGGCGGCCATCTACGGCAAAGCCGACCGCGACAACGAATTGTTCGCCACGGGCGCGTTCGCCGATGCGGAGCTGCCGGTGCCGCTGCTGCGGTCCCACGACCGTGACAACCCGGTCGGCCGGATTACGCTGCTGCGGTCTGAGCCTGTCGGGCTGTATGTAGAGGCGGCGTTCGCTGACGCGACCTCCGGCCGTGAAGCGCGGGCGCTCACCAGAGACGGCGGGTTCCCGTTCCTGTCGGTCGGGGTGCGCTACTACGAATCAGATGCCAGACTTGACGGCGCGGGCCGGACCGTAATCCACCGTGCTGAGCTGCTTGAGGTCTCCGTCGTCACCGTGCCGTCCAACCCGCACGCGTTCGTGCTGACCGCGAAAGCTGACGCCGACGGCCGCGTCCACGTGAAGTCGGAAGGTGGCACGGTCGACGCCGGGAAGCTGGCCGGGCTGATCGCCGACGAGCTGGAAGCGCGGGCTGCTGCCGCCACCGAGACGGCCGCCAAGACTGCCGCCGACGACCTTCCCGCGGAGCTGGCGCCGCTCGACCAGCTGCGGGCTGCGGCCAAGTCGCTCGGCGAGCCGTACACCTCGGCGGTAACCGCGCACGCGGAAGCGCTGCTGGCACGGGGTGCCAATAAGGCGGTAGGGGTTGCGTCCGCGGTGGACGCACCGACGGTCCACACCATCGACGCACACGCAGTGCTTCGAGAGGTGGACGACCTCATCGCGGGGCTCTGACACCGGGCCGCACCGGCCACGGTCCTGACCGCAGGACCTTACCGCGGTGCTGACCGCTAAGCGGCTCACCCACAGCACACAAGCTCAAGGTCCTAGGAGGACCAGATGCCCACAGATACCAAGCGCTGGGACAGCGTCGACAAGGCCGTTGAGGCGGCCAAGTCCGCACGCGACCAGATCGCAGACCTGACCAACCGCACGGAACGCACCGACGAGGACAACGCGGCACTCACCGCAGCAAAGTCCCTCATCGAGGACGCGACCGTGTATGTCGGCGCGGAACGTGCCGGCGAGACCATCGACGCATACGAGCGGGCCGAAAATGGCTTCGACTTCTCTGCGTTCACTGCGGCCGTGACTTCCACCAAGGACGATGAGCCCGGCATCGCTGAGAAGGCTGCTGACGCGGCCGTCGAAGCGTTGAAGTCGTACGACGGCGGCAACAAGATCCTCGTCACCGAGGCGGTGAAGGACCTCAACGTCGTCACCGCAGACTCGGCAGGGGTCTTCACCCGCCCGGAACTGGTCTCCGGCGACCCGACCGGCGCTCGCGATACGCTCGCGGTCGCGGACCTGTTCACCTGGGTGCCTACCGAAGAGAGCTCTGTTGAGTACCCGGTGCTGAAGACGCACACGGACAACTCAGAGTGGCGGGTCGAGTACGACGAGGGCACGACCAGCTTCCCGCGGACCGCTGACAGCGAGTTCAAGTGGGATCTGGAGACGCTGAACCTGAAGGACGTTGCGGCCGGCATCCCGATGTCGCGGCGCGCGTCGCGCACTGAGGCGCTGACCTACGCCAAGCAGCTGCTCTCCTACGACCTGCGCTACAAGGTCGACCGTGGCCTAATCAACGGCGACGGGACGGGCAAGACGATCGTCGGGGTGTCCAACACCGCCGGGGTGACCACGCTCGCGCACGTCGCCGGGCTCAACGAGTTCGACATGATCTCGCTGGGGCTTCAGGTCAACGAAGGCACGGAAGACGAGGCCGACGGCATCGTCCTCCACCCGGAAGACTGGCACAAGATGCGGGTAGCCCGTGAGGGCTACACCACGGTCGATCCGGACGGGACCCCCGACAGCGGCGACGAGTTCGAGCAAGGCTCCGGCTCCTACCTGCTTGGAGGCCCGGCTGCTGGTGGTTCGACCGTCAACATTTGGGGCAAGCGCATCGCACTATCGCGCGCGGTGGCGAAGGGCACCGCAGTCATCGGGCAGTTTTCCGGCCCTGCGTCGCGGGTGTACTTCAACGAAGCTATCGCGATCCTCCTCGGCGACCAGTTCGAGGACTACCAGGCTCGCGGCCGGGCGCTGTACCTGTCCGCCCACATCGACGGGGTCGGCCTCGCGGTCGTCAAGCCACGGGCGTTCCACATTGTGGAGATCCGCTCATAAGCTCCCAGCGTCTGATCTGAACAGCCAACGCTGAGGTGAGACCCCCGCCAGGTGCGGGGGTCTTGCTGTGCGCTCCGACGGTCGCCGACAGACGGGAAGGACCCTGATGCCTAAGATGTTCACCGTGCCTGCGCACGTCTACCGCCCGGTGCCGGGCTCGCCGTACCTGCGGGAGCTGGTCGTGCCGGCCGGCACGGTCATGCCGTACGACGTGGCGGTCCGCCGTGGGCTGGTCGACGCCGGCCCACAGCCGGACGACGCGATCGAGAAGACCGCGGTAGTCGCCCCCGACAAGACCAGCGACCTGGAGGCCTTCACACTCCCGCAGCTGCGGGAGCGTGCTACGTCCGCCGGGGTGGATCCGGCCGGGCTGCGGAAAGCCGAGCTGATCTACGCGATTTTTCAGGCGGGTAGCTGATGGCTGACCTGCTGACTGTCGAAACCGTAGAGGCGTACACCGGCGTGACGGTCGACGCCGCTGACCTCGACCGGCTGGAACGCCGGGCGGTCGCACTTGCGGAAGCGGTGACCGGGCTTACGCTGGTCGCCACTGTCCGCACGGAACGTCTGCGTTCCGGCTACGACGGCTGGGTGTATGTGGCCGGACCGGTGACCGCCGCCGCCGACAGCGACGGCGACCCGTTGGACGTGGAGCCGCACCGTATCTTCTTCGGCCGTCCGGGGGAGGCGGAGGTGTCGGTCACCGTCGGCTACACCGCAGGCGACGCGCCCGGACGGCTGCTTCATGCCCTGTCAGCAGGGGTAGCACAGCTGGCCGCCCCGTCCGACGGCGACGACCTGGGCCTGCCGGCCGACGCCGCGTCGGTGACCGTCGGCGACGTGTCCGTCAAGAGGGACACGGTCGTCCGCGCCGCAGACGGCGGGACGCTGCCGGCCGGCTTCGAGATCGCCGCCCCGCTCGGGTCGGAAGCGGCCCGTCTGCTGGCGACGATGCGGCGGGTCCGGCTGTGAAGATGCTGGAAAGCTGGTCCCGCGAACATGCGGGGGAGACGGTCAGGGTGGACCGCTACGGCCGCAAGCTGGCTGCTGCTGCTGCGGAGACGTGCCGCGGCCGGCTGACGCCCGGCAGTACAGACCGGCAGCAGTCCCCGTCGGGGGTGTCGACCGTCGATGCGTCCGCCGTCGTCTACGGCGTGTCTGCGCTCGTGCCGGGCGATGTCATCGTCGACGCGGCCGGCGACCGGTGGAAGGTCGCCGACGCGGTGTGGCGTCAGGCCGGCCGTCTGTCGCACTGGCAGGTGTCGCTTACCCGCGTCCGCGGGCAGGGCTGACCGTGGCCGGCAGACGGTCCGGGCCGGCTCGGCAGGCGGGTCACAAGCGCGCGCAGGTGACCTACACGCTGGAGGACGAGCGGGCGCTGGCGAACTCGCTCGAGCTAAAACAGGTGCTCACCGCAGCCGGCGACGATCTGGCCGACGATATGGACGACACGACCCGCAAGGCGGTCGCCGCCACCCGGGCAGGACGGTTCGGGTTCTCCTCAGACGACATCACGTCCGGCGCTTGGGTCCAGACGGCGAAACGGATGCCAAAGGCGCAGCGCGACCGGGCGTACACGTCCACCGGCAGGCTGGCCGGGTCGTGGGGGTCGCACGTGCGCAAGACCGCAGACGGCTGGGTGCTGATCCTCGGGTCTGGTGCCGGTGCCGGCGGTGAGGTCGAGTACGCCGGCGTGTACCTGTGGGGCTACGACCCGTCCGGCCCGCGTGCCAACTACAGCTGGGGCGGCAACGACGTGTTCGAACAGGTGTTCCAGAAGCAGAGGGTCAGCTACGAGCCGCCATACCAGTAGCCGGACCGGGCGCCGACGGTCGCAGGTATGAACCCTCTTGCTGCGCTCACCGTCTACCTGTCCGGCTTCCCGGAGGTGGCGTCACAGGTCGCGGTCGACCAGGTCACATCCCGGCCGACCCCGCACACGGAACTTCCGCTGCTGGTTGTCGAACCGCTGCCTGGCCGGCCGCGGCAGACGATCCAACAGGGCTACCCGGTGAACGAACCGCGGTTCCGGATCCACTGTATCGCCGGGCAGACGACCGAAACCGAAGTCGACGCCGGAAACCCGGTGGCGCTGGCAGCAGGCCGTCCGGACTTCGACCGGGCGGTCAGGCTGGCTGACGCGGTCCGCCGTGCGCTCGAGCAGGCGCCCGGCCAGACGTCCGAAGGCCTTCGGATCGACCGTGCGGCGATCGAAGCGGAACAGCTGATGGAGGACGACGACACGCACAACGCCCGGCAGGTGTTCCGGGTGGCGCTGTCGGTACGTGAGGTGTGACCGCGCACCGACGGTAGCTGGTGACCTAATCATGGAGCTGATATCGTGGCACAGACTGTAAAGCGCGGCAACTTGACGATCGGCCGGGCCGACCTCTACGTCTCCCCTGCCGGCACGGACGATCCGATCACCATCGACGAAGACCCGGGTGCCGAATGGCGCGGTGCGGGCTACACCGACTCGCCGGCGACGGCGACCATCACCTCAGAGCACGCGGAAGCACGGCCGCAGCAGACGACCGTGACCGTCCGCCGGGTGCGCACGTCGCTGGCAGGCACGGTGACCGTCGCACTGGCGGAACGTTCGCTGGATAACCTGAAGCTCGCACTGTCGGGCACGGCGACGGTCACCGCCACCGAAGCGGCGGTGGACCTGCCGGCGTCCGAACGTCTGGAGCTGGCACACAACGGGCAGCTGGAGGAGATGTCGTTGCTGATCGACGCGCCGCAAGGCGGTCCGGGCAGTTCGCCGCGGCGGGTGTACATGCCGCTGGTGGTGGTCACCTCCGACCTGGAGCTGTCGCAGGACCGCGACGAGTTCGGCAACATCGAAGTGACCTTCGAGATGCTAGACGACGGTGCCGGCTCCCTGTTCACGGTGACGGACAAGACCGGCGACGCACTGCCGCCAGCCTGATGGGGCTCTCTGACGAGCTGACCGCGACGGCGGAGACGGTGACCGTCGGCAGTGTGGAGGTCACGCTGCCGGCGGTCGCGCCGGCAGAGTGCTACTTCCGTGCGCTGGAAGCGAACGCGTTCACGGTCACACCGGTAACCGATGAGGACGGGACGGCCCGCTACGTGCCGATCGTCGACTTCTCGAACGTGCGGGGGATCCTGGCGGCGTTCTGTGACGGCGACCAGCTGGCCGAAGCGTTTGCACAGACCGACATCGACTGGGATGCGGTCAACGACCTGGTGCTCGCCGTGGTCCGCCGGTATCTGTCACCGAAGGTCGCTGATGAGCCGGACCCTACACCGGGGCGATAGCCGCCCCGGTCCTCGACGGTCTCGGTGTCCTGGCGCTGCTCGACCAGCGGCGCGATATGTACGAGCCGGCGTTCCAACGTGAGTACGGGCTCGATCTTGCCGCGACGTTGCGCACAGCACCGATCTCACGGGTGTGTGCGCTGGTGCGGGGCCTGACCCCTGCCGGCAGCAGTCCGGCCGTTGCGGGTGCTGACCGCCAGGCCGCTACGAGGCAGCGGCGTACACCGGCAGCCGGGCCGCTGTTCGACGCCGACGGTCAGGTCACAGGAGACCTCGCCGACGTCGTCACCCACAGGAGGGTCCCATGAGCCTGACGCAGGGTGAGGCGGTCATCCCCGTACGGCCGGACACGTCGAAGTTCGGCCGGCAGCTGGCGGACGGCACGAACTCCGCGTTGCGCAACGCCGAGAAGAAGATGAACAGCCGGCTTACCCGCGGGCTCGGCAGGGTCGAGCGGACCGCCGGCCGTGCCGGTTCGGCGCTCAGCAAGGCGGTTACCTTGCCGATGGTCGGCGCCGGCGCGATGCTGGCGAAGGAGTTCATGGAGCTAGAAACCGGCGCGCGCCGTGCGGTCAACCTGCTGGGCGACGTGTCGCAGGCGGAGAAGGACCGGGCACTCGAGGTCGTCAAGGAACAGACGACGCAGGTGCGCACCGAATGGGGGATCGCCGGGCAGCAGGCGGCCGAGGCGTACTTCACCGGCGTGTCCGGCGGTCTCGGCGGCGCCGGGTCGGACGAGATGCGCGAGGCGCTGTCTACGGCCGCGCAGCTGTCGATCGGCGGTAACACCGACATGGACAGTGCGATGCGCACACTGGTGCTGGCATCGGAGACGTTCCGCAAGGAGGAGATGTCAAACACCGAAGCGGCCGACATCTTCACTGTGGCGTCCAACAAATCGGCAGTAAGCCTCGCCGATATGGCCGGCG
>Ga0136597_1000616_pt1 | contig 14628 bp, 13 predicted proteins | sample AntRauTorcE11898_FD_101385 | JGI IMG/M metagenome (GOLD analysis project Ga0136597, IMG submission 101385) | Saline lake microbial communities from Rauer Islands, Antarctica - Metagenome Torckler E11 #898 | ecosystem: Environmental > Aquatic > Non-marine Saline and Alkaline > Saline | place... | reverse complement strand
CCGTTTAATTGTCTGAAAGTTTGTTAAAGTCATTTCCGCTAAATTACCCTGCTAGACACCCACAAAAATAAAGAAGACGATCAATATAGAGATCCTTGCCAGTATCATAAAACGTTTTTCTCATATAAGCCCCCAAAAGTTCAAGGCTTTATAACATAGAAGATCTTAATCCATGAAGTGTTTATAAATCTTCAAGTATCACTCTTGCGGGCGAGGCTTCAACGCCTTTTATGGTCAAAGGCAGACAGTAAAGGGTATAGGGCCCCGCACTTATGTCTTTTAATCTGAGGCCTTCTATAATCACAATATCGCGAGACAACAGGGTTTTATGGGTGTCGTGGTTTGCTTGTGCACGTTCAATCCCTAACGCATCAATGCCCACCCCTCTTACGCCTAAGTCTTTTAAATAGCGGGCGCCACTGGCTTCAAGATAGATGAAGTTATTTGAAAATTCTTCGGAGACACTATTGATGGTTTTAAGTAAGACGAAATCATCTTTGTTTATCATGTGTTGTCGCAAATCTTTCTCAGTAATGTTATCATCCATTGATGTCAAATCGAGGACCTTGCAGGGTCCTATTAATGTATTTAGATCTTCAGCGTCGGACGTTTTACCATTTTCAATCATGTGCAAAGGATAATCAACATGTGTCCCTGTATGCAAATTCATGGTGATTTGTGTTTCATGAGCATTGCCTTTACTATGATTTTGAATGGTTTTAAATACGGGCACTTTTTCTAACTCGTGCTTATAGACTTGCATTGAAGGTTCAATCAACATCGATATATCATAAATCATTGGTGTTCACACCCCTTTTTTTAAGTTTGTCGACTAGGTCTTGATACGTTTTGTAAATCAATAAATCTTCTTGATCTGTCTTAATGGTTTCAGTCAGTGACCACGTGGTTTCTACCTCGTCCCATCTAGTAAACAAGGTCCGGTCCATATGAAGCAAATCAAGCAGTAGTTTTTCATACGCCTCAGGAATGTTTTCAAGTGCATTACAAGAGTGACAATAATCGAGTTCTACTGGCACCAACGTGTTGCTGTGGCCCGGTTTCTTAACACTGAGTTGAAAGGATACACCTTCTTGTGGGGCGACTTTGATGGTCAATTTGTTGGTGTTTTTATCTGCGTTTGGAAACAGTGTTGCGATTGAATCGTCGTCTTTAAAATAGACGATGATGGCACTTCTTTTTTCATCTAGTGCTTTGCCCGTAACGAATTGAATTGGCACGTTTTTCAAGGGACCATCATTTATCGTGGCTTCAAGGTAGGCAAACGTCTCGGTATTTGAACGCGCCTTGACTTCATTGGTTTCTCTGTATCCGTCATATTGTCCTAACATCATTTTGGTGTGGTCGAAGGTCAACCGTTTAAGCGCGTTGACTTTTCCGTTCTTGATATCCACGCTGTTGAATGTCTTTGGTTTGTCCATGGTAATCATCGCAGCCATTTGCAGAAGGTGACTTTGCAGCATGTCCTTGAGTGCTCCGGTATTGTCGTAATAGGCTCCACGGCTTTTTATGCCACCTTTTTCCTTGGCGAGAATGGTTATTTTTTTGATGGTGTGATGACTCCATGCGTTTTGAAACAATTGATTAGCAAAGCGGACCACAAGGATGTTTTGAATCATTTCTTTGCCTAGATAGTGATCGATGCGATAAATTTGTGTTTCATCAAAATAATGGGACAAGGAGGCATTGATAGCTTTTTCACTTTGAAAATCATACCCAAAGGGTTTTTCAAAGACGATGCGTGAATGCTTGTCACCTTTTTCAATCAGTTTGGCCTCACTGACCCCTTTTGCGATAATTGGAAACAATTTAGGAGGCACCGCCAGATAAATAGATTTGTTTTCAAAACCGTCCTCGCGTACTTTTTTTCTCAAGGCCTCGTAGTGCTTAGGTGTGTTGATGTCAATGCGCACATACTCAGTAATGGCCTCTAAGGCCTCCCAGTCTATCGGTTCCTTAATATAGTCCTTAGCCTCTTCAAACAATTTTTTTATGGTGTAGTCCCGTCGACCGACGGCATATATTTTTAAAGTGTGGTCGAGGTGTTTTTTCTTAATGAGTTGATTCAAAGCCGGAATGAGTTTTTTGTACATCAGATCGCCCGTTGACCCAAAGATAATCAGTGCATTCTTCATTCTTTTTTATACACCTTGTGACCCCCGAATTCATTGCGAATGGCGGCGATCACCCTTTCTGCGAATCTATCATCATCCTTTGATTTGTAGCGAGAGAACAACGCTTGTGTAATCACGGGTATGCTCACGTTTAAATCAAGCGCTTCTTCTATGGCCCAGCGCCCTTCACCGCTGTCATCCACACGTCCTTTGATTGATGAGAGTGTGCCGTCTTTCTCAAAGGCCCCTACGACCATGTTCATCAAGAGGCCTTCGATGATGCTTCCGTTGGCCCAAACGTTCGAAATGGCGTGGTAATCTAAGTCAAACGGACTGGCCTTTAATAAGTCAAAGCCTTCGCCGATAGCCTGCATCATCCCGTATTCAATGCCGTTATGAATCATTTTCACGTAATGGCCACTGCCACTCTTTCCCATATAGGCATATCCATCTTTTTGAGCAATCGCTTTAAACAAGGGTTTTACATAATCAAACGCCAATTGCGAGCCACCAATCATAAAACACGCACCTTCTCTTGCGCCGGCTTGACCACCGCTCGTACCTACATCAAGAAGCTCGATGCCCTCCGCGCTTAAACTCTTCGCATGGGTCATGGAATCCTTGTAATTAGAGTTCCCCCCATCAATTACAATGTCCCCTGCACTAAGAACCGTTTTCAACTCATCAATAACGGAGTCGGTCGTCTCACCAGAAGGTACCATCATCCAAATAACTCTCGGTGGAGTAAGTGATTTAACCACACTTTTTAGGCTATCTTTGTAGTGAATTACCTTGTAGGTTTCCTCGGTGGTTTTTTCTACATGTGGATCGTATGCAATGACCCCATACTCATGGTCAAGCATATTGAGCGCCAAATTCAGGCCCATTTTACCGAGTCCAATTAAACCAATATCCATATATACCTCTCCTTTATACTTCATTATATCATTTATACGTTTCAATGTTCATGGACTTGCTTATTCTTTGAAACAGTCTTACCTTGCACTGCGACTATCTCTTTTTAGGTAAAACCTGGGAATGGATGGTGAACTTGTTTGTTCGCCATTCATTCAAAGAATAAGTATGAGCTTATTGTTTTTAAGTGTCTTCGAATCTCTTGCGTGTTTGACTAATCTGTTTAAACCGCAACATTCAACGGTCACTGCCCATTCAATAGATGAAACATTTTATCTATTAATCGCAGCGTAACGGTGAAGAGAGTTTTAGTGAAGCCGAATTAATTCATGCATTAAAGTCATATGCCTTTTTTGATTCGACTATTAGAGTGTCTATTGTCTTTTTATCAACATTTTTATGACGTTTATAGCGATCAAGCACGCACCAAATCAGTTCTTCTTTTTCACGGAAGTCAAACAAGGGTCAAATGTTCATCAAGCTCTTTTTTACTTAAATTGCAAGTGTCTAGTGCCTTAAAGACTACATCTTCAAATGATTCAGGCTAAAGATTTCCACGTTAATACCTCTTCTTTTTGCGTAGCACATACCTAAAAAAATGCCAATCGTCTTGTCAGTTTTCTTTTTCTTTTAAAGGGATCTTTTCATCCGTATTCTTTAATTTATTCTTACCATTAACAAAAATATTATAGCAATGTAGGGTGCCTATATAAAAGCTGATAATGCCGTTTTTTCATATAACTACATGGCTTATAGCTTCAAAATTTTGGTTGCCATATATTGTGATAAGTTAGATACACTTCAGGATAATGATTTTCAAAGTGAAAATATTAATCCCATAAAAAAGAACCCCTACATAATAGTAAGGGTTCAATATTAAATGGCACTATTCAATTTCAATTTTTTTGTTGAGAATAGCAACTTTTCTGTTGATGGTATCGCCAACAGGACAGGTGTCTTCGATAAATTCTACGAATTTTTCGATCTTTTCTCTGGATTCCTTCGTTTTAAAATGCATGGTATAACGAATTTCTTGGAACCCTCTTAAAACGTCTCTTTTGCGCAAGAACCCATCGAGATCGATGTCTCCCTCCATATCAACACTGAAGTCTTCAATGTCCAATCCTTGAGCTTTCGCATACGCCTTGACCACAATGGCTTGGCAGCCTCCGAGGGCGCATAATAAAGCCTCGACTGGACTCATCGCTTCATTGGTGCCTCCAAGTGACTCAGGCTCGTCCATCATCAGTTTGAAGTTATTGGATGACGATTCCACCTGCAGACCCTTAGACATACTCTTAGTACTTGATTTGTATGTTTTCACCATAAATATCTTTCTCCTTTTTTGAATCTAGAATTATCATTATTATACAACACAACAATCTATTTGTCAAAATTTCAAATAAATAGGCCATTGAATTGTATCCACCTATACTATTCGGGTTTAACATTTAGTATGTTTTATGGTTAAGAAGACAATTCATGATGAATCTTATAAAGAATGCACGTAATCTTGATTAATTAATAACGTCATTGTGAATAGGTGATTCAATTTTAATGACACTTAAAGTTTAAACAGTGAATCTCTATCCTTTTTAAAGTGAATCGTTTCATCGCCTAGCAAATGACCGATTAATAGTTCTGAACTTGGATGATGTTTGTATATGCGGTTTTTACCATTTTGTGGTTGAACGTCGCATAGTAGTACTTACATTCATGTTTACACGTATTGTAGATGCTCATGTCAACGCTTTTGAAATCTTTTTCGTCTGTTTTAGAAGATATATTTTCTACTTGCTTGCCAAAGACTAAACCGTTTTTTATACCTTGGGGTTGATAGTTAGTTTGATGGATTGTTGATTTTCTAAGCCTACTACGGTTGGTAGTCTTAATTTTCTTATTCCACCATTAGTGTTTTTATTTTAACCATCGCTTGCATACAGTAAAATGAGTGCATATTTAAATTTACAGAGAAAGAGCTGCAAGAATGAATCACTTAAGATTGCATTTCTTTACAGCTACTTTATTTTAAAAATGTAATCGCATATCACGTTTTAATTTCAATTAGTGATTTAAAGTTCTTCGCAAAGATTTTAACCAATTCAGGATCAAATTGAGTGCCTGAGCATCTTATAATTTCATCTAATGCTTGGTCATTTGTAAAAACTTTTCGATATGTTCTCTCGCTTGTCATCGCATCAAATGCATCCGCAATTGCAATGATTCTTGATTGCAGTGGAATCTCATCATTTTTTATTCCTCTTGGATAACCAAAGCCATCCCATCTTTCATGGTGACTTAACACAATATATGAAATATTCCCCATGTCATGAGTAGAATTCAGTATTCTAAACCCTATTTCAGAATGTCCTTTTATTATCTCATATTCCTCGGTCGTTAGTTCTCCTTCTTTACTAATGATCGATATCGGAATAATTATTTTTCCTATATCATGAAGCAATCCAGCTGTTTTTACTTCACTTACCTCTTGGTTGTTCATTCCGTAAGCCATAGCCATCTTCTCGCTGATTTCAGATACACTTCTTGAATGAATTTCAGAACTATTATCTTTTTCGTGTAAGGTGTTTAAAATTGTGTTGATTGCTCCACTTCTCATCGATGGTATTTCAATCAATTTTTCTCTATACATTAAATCTTCAGCACTTTTATAAACACCTTGAATGTCTTCACTAATTTTATTCTTAGTTTCATATCCAAATGATATTGATAACTCTATTGATTCAATGGTAATTCTTTTTGAGTCTTTTTTTAATTTCTCTATAATTTTTTCAACTTCTATTTCATTCGTGTTAGGCATAACAATAACAAACTCATCTCCCCCTACTCGAGAAACTAGATCAGTTTCTCTACAAGAATCTGAGATTAGATTGGCAGCTGAAATAAGAAGTTTATCCCCAGACTCATGACCAAATGCATCATTGATCAACTTTAAACCATTTATATCTAACATGACAATGGTGAGTGGATAATTTTGTGGAATATCTAATTTAACTAGATTATCTAAGTAATATCTTCTGTTATGTAACCCTGTTAAGGAATCGTGATAACTCAAATAGATTAGTTTATTTTCATATTGTTTTAATTCAGTAACATCCCTAATAACACCCAACACTTTGGTTGGCTCTCCTAAAGAATTTTTAGATAGTGACGCTCTAGAATGTATGTATTTCTTTTTAGTTTTAGTAATCAATGAAAAAAAGACATTGTAGGGATCTCCATTCTGAATTAAATTAGATAGTGCATTATCCATCATTTCTCTTTCTTCAGGAATAATCATTTCTTGCACTTTAGATAATTCAATATACTCAGAATCTTTAGGTAATTCATAAATATTAAGCGCTTCTTGCGAAGCCCAAATTAAATTTGTTTCCAAATCAACTTCCCATGACCCCACATTAGCTATTTTTTGCGATCTGTTTAGTCTATCAAAACTCTCTTTAAATTTGTTATTTGCAATTCTAAATTCTGTAATATCTTTAGCAAACGCTGTAGCACCTATAATTTCTTTGTTGTTACTGTATATTGGGTTATAAACAGTCTCAAAGTATCCAATATTTTTAACCCCATATTCTTGGATTGTTTTATGAGATTTTCCTGACAATGCTAAGTCATAATTTCTTTTGGCTTTAACTATATCATTATCAGATGAACTTGCATCTGCTATGTTCATACCAATTTCAATATCACTATCATATGCGAATTTCATTAATTCTTTATGGGCTTTATTAAAATACAAATAATTATAGTCTTTATCTATTGCTCTAATAAATATATCCATTGGGCTTTCTAAACTAGATTCGAAAAGTATTTTAGAATGTTCTTGTTCGATTTTATCTGTTGTTAAATCAATAATTATTTGCGTAATATTCAATAATAAATCCGTAACTTTTTTTACTTGCGCTTCAGTTACAATAGGTACTTGATCAAGTGCTTTCATATACGCTTCTTCATCAAATCCATATTTTTTTGCTTGTTTTAAAAAATATGAAGTGCTCGGTTTTTCAAAGAAAAATTGCCCAGTAAAAAGGTTAGCCACATGTTCATCCTTAATAATAATTGGAACAGCCGCATCATACAATCCATTGTGACATTTATGAAGGTTGAACTTATTATTCTTACTTTTAGTTGATAGTTCAGTGTCACTTAATAAACAGTTTTGCCTAGTTTTCGGATTAGCGCGATGGAAATCTACACATATTGATTTCCATCCAGAACTAGATAAAATTTTACCCTCTAAATCTAAAATCGCCGTAACAAAACCTGTAAATTTGTTGACATCTTCAAGTAATGTGTTTACTCGATCAAAATCTACATAATCTAATACTTTTGTTTTCATAGTAAACCTCCGCATATATAACGTACTACTTTGTTTTTACGAAAAGCATAATCTTACAAAAAATATCGATATTAAGTTTTGCCTATTTGTTTTATTATATCATTTTTTTATACTAAAATATTTTTTAAATGCCAAAACAGAGAAGAATAACCAACCCCCTCTATCATAAAGTACATCAAATCATTTTTTTCTTATCTTCTTTCTAATAAACTACTTACCACACTTTTTTTCTGCTTTAAATAGACAAAATCAACTAAACAGCGTTCAATAGCCATTTAGTTGATTTTTTATGTCGTCAAATTGTTGAAAATATTTATTCTTTCAAAGTGGGAACTCAGATTATATCATTTTAATCCACTGATTTTTTCATACGGTATATATTTTAAGGCTCTGTCTCAAGATCTCAATTTAATTCTGTGATAAATAAGCATAGTGCTAACTTATTTTAATTTTAAAGTGTAATTCTAAGGTGCTCAAGAAAAACCCATTCAATTAAATGTAACTACTCACTCAAGCATAAAGTATATCAATTCAATTTGTTTCTTATCTTCTTTCTAACAAACCACTTATCCGTTATATAGATGATACTCGGTAAGAAGAATAATACCATTCCTAAACTAAGTAGTGCACCTCTACCAATTAGTAACCCTATATCACTAACAACTGTAATTTTGGAGAATAACATTTCAGCAAAACCTGCGGCCGCTAGTATAATACCTGAAATCATAATTGGAATACTGGATTTTTTCAGTGAATATCCGAGTGCTTCACCCTTATCAACTGTGTGTCTCGCCTCAATATATCGACTAGCAAAGAGAACTGCATAGTCTATCGTAGCCCCTAATTGGAGCGCTAATACCACAAGGTATCCAATATAGATGACTTCTTTTCCACTAATAGCAAGCAAGCCAACATTAAACCAAATAGCTGTTTGAATCACTAAGATGAGTAATACAGCAACAAATAAATTCTTAAAGACAACCACAAGAACAAGTCCAATCATAAGTGCACTTACAAGTAAGACAATCGGTGTGTCTTCTAAGACTGTATCTCTAATCTCATAGGTACTAGATATAATACCTAGCATATAATATTCTTCATATTGGCTATCAACCAAGCTATCAATCGTTTCGTTGAATTCAAACATAGCATTGCTTTCTTCAACTAAATCTGTGTAGATGGTCATTCTCGTATATCCATTTTGATTATACCCCTGAATTGCTTCCTCTGGAATAGATGATTCCGGAGTATTTGGAGGTACTGCAGTATATAAAGCATCTACTTCTATCACATTTTCAGTATCCTCAAGTAAATCTATCAATGCTAATTCTTTAGTTTTATCAGAATTATTTAACAAAAGGTTTATGGTCTCATATTCGTTAAAATGCTCTCCTATCTCTTGTCTTTCTAGAGCAATCTCTGAATCGTTTCCTGCATATCCTCCTGCACCAAATATATATTCTGTTTGTGTTTGGAAGAAAAGACCCATTCCTAAAACAATCACCGCTAACCCTGCAATTGCATATCTGAACTTAATAGAGAACTTTTTCATTCCACCTAGATGAAACATAAAAGTACGGTGTCTTGTTTTTTGTAAGAGTTTATCAAAAACCATAATGAAGACTGGTAAAACAAAAATCACACTTAGATAACTAAATAAGATTCCTTTCGATAAAACTATACCAATATCTAAACCAATACCATATCTCATGAATAACAAAGCTAAAAATCCAGCAATTGTCGTTATGGCTGAGGCAGTAATAACTGGAAATGCTTTTTTAAACGCTTTATTAACAGCTGTAAATGTTTTATCCCCTTTATCTTTAAATTCATAATAACGATGAATAAAAAATAATGAGTAATCAAGTGATATGGCCAGCTGTAATGCAGCAGCTATAGTTAATGTAATGAACGAAACGCTTGGTAAGAATGCATTCGTCCCTAGATTAACTAAAACACCAATCCCCAGAACCGTTAAAACAATTAAAGGCTCGATCCAAGACATAGAAGCAAATAATAAAACGATTATACAAACAGGTAAAATAATTAAGATAAGATCAATTAGTTCACCTTCGGCAATATTTCTGGATTCAATGTTATCGACTGCTTCACCCCGCATATAAACCTCTTCATCATCTAATGCGAGACGTATAGCCTCAATACTTTCTTCAACTTCTAATGCATAATTATCTTCGGCAAATATAACGGTAAATAATGCATGTCCATTATTATAATAAGTACTCATTAACTCTGGGTCAATTGAGTCAGGATCTCTAATATCAGCTTTATCACTTAACCAAACAACTTGATTCACACCCTCAATAGCTTGTATCTCACCTTTAATCTGTTGGGCTTCAGAAAATTCAACATCTTTAACCATTAATTCTACCATGGCATAATTACCAAAAGTATCTTCTAATACTTCTAATCCTTGGATAGTTCCAGAATCTTCTGGTAGATATTCAGTCATATCATAATTTGTGTTGACTTGGAAGAATAGTATTATTGATATAAAGACTAAGACGCTAGTCACAATTAAAACTGATAATCTTCCTCTTTTACCTATTATTTTATTCATTTAAACGCTCCTTTAAAACATTAATTTTAAATACCTATTTAGATTTTACATTTATATGTGTATAATAACAATAGAAACGGCTATTGAAACACCATTTAAAAAGGTATTTGAAATTAGATTGGAGAGAAAATGAATAAAAATACAACCATAAAACAAAAGATTATTGATTCAGCTAAAGACCTCTTAAGGGTAAAGGGTTCTTTTACCATTAAAGAAATTGCAGATGAGTGTTTTATTAACATCGCTGCTGTAAATTATCACTTCGGTAGTAAAGACAATCTATTAAATATTGTTCTACAGGAAATTGTTGATGAGTTAAAAGGTTTGTTAACTAGAACGATTGATGAGTTACCAAAAAACGATGACAGTAATGAGCTCAGCATGGAACGCGTTTTAGACGTTACCTATACTTATGCCATAGAAAATTTAGGCATCATCAATTACTTGTTCTTGCAAGCAGAGTATCAAAGGGGAAATTCTCATATTCTCATTAAAGAATTTTTTTCTGAATCTACCTTCACTAAAGAAATATATCATAAAATAGCTGAAGCAACTAATACAGTAGATGAAGAAACCTTAAGAGTAAAATATCTTTTATTGTTCTCTAGTTTTGCAATTCCTTTGTTTATTCAAATACTAGGAATGAAAAATCAAGAAGATATATTGTCTTTAAAGAAACCAAGTTTCAGAAATAAATATATTAAAGAATTACTCAAAATACTATATGATTAAACCACAAACAGTAGTTTAATGAAATAACAATCCAAACTGTAAGTAGAGATTTTTACAGATTGACCATCATAATTATATAGTATAATTTCTCATCCTCAAACATAAAATATGGAATAACTCCAAATGAAAAAGAGGAAACCTACCATCAATTAAATTATCTAGTTAAATAGGTTTTGGAATTATTGATTTCTAAATGTAAACACATATCATGTTTCTTCAACCATGTTAAAAAGCCGCCACTCTTAGATTATCTAAGAATGGCGTTTTACTTTATTACTATTAAATTTTTTACATCCTTGATTTCATCTATCTTTTTAGCTTTTTTAAAAATTGGTGGAGTTGAGAGGCCCTGGAATTTAACCGCGTCCGTTTGGGTTTATTTGATTACTTGAAGCCATAATAATTCTGATTCAACTACAAATTGTGAAACTAATTCAATAAATTTCGAATACTCAGAAGTTGTATGTGCCAAATCTAATGCCTCATAGTATTCGGCTCTTCTTTTCTTTTTAATAATTATTGGCGTATATCCACGCTTCATAAGTTCAAAGTTAAGTAGTAATCTTGCAGTTCTACCATTTCTATCTATAAACGGATGAATCTTAACAAACTCTCCGTGTAGCAAGCATGCTTTAACGACTGGATGATAGTTTTCTCACTGTTGATTATATTCAACTAACAGTTTTTGTATTAGTTCCACTACAACCATGTGATTTGGAGAGATATGAGTTGCGCCACTAATTGTGATATTTTCATTTCTATATTTCCCGGCATTTTTATCATCAATGTCTTTAAGAATTAAGTTGTGAAGATTTTTTATAGTCAATTCAGTTAAATCTTTTTTTCCTGTATTAATTCTTCTAGATATAAAATCGCATCCTTATGATTGATGACTTCTAAATGCTCAGTAACACTCTTACCACCTATTGTAATGCCTTCTAATACAACCTTTGTCTCTGACATCGTTAATGTATTACCTTCAATAGCGTTACTATTATATGTCCATTCTACAATTAACTTATCTTTCATACTTTTAGAAATATTAGGAGACAAAGGTCTAAATGAGTAAATCTCATTCTTCATAGAATCTATTTTAGCGAAATTATAGTCCAATCCTTTATATGTTTTATTGATTTTTTTCTACCATCATAAGGTTTGGAGGCATCTTCTGCAATCATCCAACTTTTACCGACTTTAAACGCACCATCTACTCTTCCCTCTTCACACAAAACTCTTACTCTACGATCATTCACGTTCCATTTGTCTGCTATTTCCTTAGTGGTTAGATATTTCATAGTTAATCACCTCAGTTATGCATTATACCGTAATCGGTATAATGCATATTAATTTTTTCGTTGGCTATGTTTAAGAAAAGTACTGATAGATATTGTTAGACCACTGAAGTTTGATAGAATGGGTCGGCCAGACAATCATTTGAGCAATCCACATCTATTTTAAGACTTGCGTTCTAGGCAACCCACTCATCTCTAATGATAATTTGGAGACGTTATTAGTACCCTGAGCGGTTTGCCTAAGGGCGCTTTCTGTTTGAAGAGAGCCTTTATGTTCACATTAGAACTTAACCTGATGCGCCAAACATTCATAAGCTTTTCGTCGATGAAGTCGTCGATCTAAAAAAGTCGCTTGATCATGACACCTTAAAAAGAGCGATGGATGCCTAGCACAAAGGTAGTGATAAAGAACGTAATGAAACACGGTAGTGTGATTATTGAGGATTCCTAGACATTGTAATAATGGAAAGACACTTACAAGGAGACAAAAATGTATGTGCAAGGACTGTGGGAAACGCTATTTTGATACCCGAGGGTCCATCATCGCTTCTTAGAAAAAAGGTATTATGTATGGAAATTATTCATCAGGTGCATGATGAACGATTTCACAATGCGCAAGACCGGAGCTGATTCCATTATCGACGTACCGGATTCCATTCATTATTTAGAAGACATGAATGGAATCCATAGCAGGCTCAAAAGCTGGATGGTTCAATTCAGGTGTCTTGCGAGACATTTGAAACGGTATCTCTTTACTGTTAAGATTCAAACGGCTTCTTGAATACCGTAAGGAACCAAATCAACCAAACAGGTTTACGATGAATCAGTCCCTCAAAGAATGATTGAGATTTTTGATTGGTTCCTATATTCAGCACCGTTTTCTTTCATATTTTATTTAGTCCAACATACTCCATAAGAAAACTGTTCAATTAAGTGTAACCGATTCAATCTTTATTTTTATACCCAATAAAAGGGCATGTGCCTGTATATAAATGAAGTAAAATATTCTAGCGAGGATTGGTTTTGTAATCATAAAAAGAGACGTTTTTTCGTGTACTAAATGATGTTGTTTTACTCAGAAATGATCAATTCTATTCAACTTTTAAGTTTTTTGTTATACTTTTGAAGAAATTTACACTCCATAAATCAAGAGATTCTATATCTTTTATAAACGGTAAAACATCCCTTTTAGCTTCATTAAAATCAATTTTATCAAAACGATTGTTCAAAATATCAATAAGCGACCTCAATGTTAATTGTTCTTCTACTTTTATAGTCCTTGTTTGTTTTAATCTTGCTTCTAGATGTCTTAAATTAACTGAAGTATTCGATGCTAAGTAAAAGATATAATCATATAGGTCTCGGCCCTTTACTCTTGTTTTCCAATTCCTTGTAATTACAGCATGAATTTTACCTGCAAATAAAGATGGCTTATCATACACTTTTACTTGATATGGAAAAGGTAATAAACGAAACTTTAACTCCGTTGTTGCAAATTCTGGTGGGGTTATATCAATTTCAAATTTAATTTTAATTTTTTCATTATGAGGAATTAGATTATTTTGATTAGAGTCAGGGTAGAAAATTAAAAATTGCTCTTTAGTATTCCCTTTTAAAAAGGCTGATTTGATATTGGATTCTAACGTTTTTTCTTTACTTGTTATTTCAAATTTTAGGCCCAATGATTCTACAACTTGATTTAAAGCTGGTATATACTTATAAAGTGTAAATTCCCTATCAGGACTTAATAAAGTAAAATCTAGATCTTCAGAAAAACGATTTAATCCATAAAAAATTCTTAAGGCAGTTTCACCATAAAAAGCTGCATTCTTAAAGAAATCAGTTTTTGAAAGACCTGCCAATGTAAGTTCCTGCATAATTTCTTTTATTGCACTTTTCTTATCATCTACCGTATTTAAAGCATAGTTTTCAATCATTTGATCAAGAATTGTCATGGTTTATTGCCTCCTTCACTATAATTCTTTTTAATAGTTTCATATTTGTAGATCGATATTTATCACATAAAAATAATAGGTTTTCAAAATCAAGATCTAAAAAAGCTTGTTCACTAATTCTTAAATTTTCAAAAATAAGTATTTTTAAATTTTTCATACTAGTTTGAGGTGATGCTATATAAAGCCTGTCACACAGTGCTTTTTCAGGACCAGCAATAATATAGGAATATCCGTTATTTAGATAAGCTTTAATTCCAAAAGGATAAGCACTTTTAGGAATATCACGATATGTAAATACACCAAAATTATTTTTATATTTTTTCGACCTTCGTTTATTAAATGTTGCATTTGTAAATACAGTTACTTTTTCCGGAATCAAACCATGGTAATAAAGTGCATATTCAAAAGATAAATATGATGGCCCATAAATATATGCCGACAAAAAAAATCCAGGTGTGTTTATATCAGTCTCATATAAGCCCTTAACAACTGGGGAAATATTTTCGTTTTTTATCTCTCTATTTATTTTTCCAAGTGGATCAGCATAGTTTTTGTATGTAACTAGCAAATCATCAATTGTTTTAACCATATCTATTTCCTCCATATAATTGTATTATATACCATTATCCGGAGTTAATCAACATGCTATTAATCAAAGTTATCTGAT
>Ga0136597_1000610_pt1 | contig 14707 bp, 15 predicted proteins | sample AntRauTorcE11898_FD_101385 | JGI IMG/M metagenome (GOLD analysis project Ga0136597, IMG submission 101385) | Saline lake microbial communities from Rauer Islands, Antarctica - Metagenome Torckler E11 #898 | ecosystem: Environmental > Aquatic > Non-marine Saline and Alkaline > Saline | place... | reverse complement strand
TTGGTGAGCGATGAAAAGACATTCGACGCGCTGATACGCGCCTTTATAGATCGGCAGTTTCTGGGCACCGACACCGGCCAAGCCGGGATCAACCGCGTGTTCCGCCCGCCCGCCGGGGTGAACGGGAAAGCGAAATATGGCGGGTGGCGGGTGAAGCTCAGTGAGTGGCACCCCGAGCGGCGCTACTCCGTGGCGGCCATTGCCGAGGCTTACGGCCTGACGTTGGTGAGGGAACGCCGTCCACCCACCGGCGCCACCGGGGGCAAGGGTGAGTCGATGCGCGCCTTCATCGCCGCCCGCGCCGCCCTACGCTCTGCCGGAATGGTGAAGAGCGAATCCCACGACATCTCCGGCTGGGCATCGATTGTTTGCCCCTGGATTGAGAACCATTCAGAAAAAGCCGACTCCGGCGCGTCAATCCGATTGCCCGACGTGGAGAATGGGTTCGTGGGCGCCTTCCGCTGCCACCACGGCCATTGCGAATCACGCGGTTGGCGGGACTTGACCGGGTGGCTCGCTGCGCAGGCGGCGCTCGTCCTGGCAGAAGTGAACTCGCGTGCAGCTCCCAAAATAACAGACTATGACATTGGAGAAAAGTGATGGAGGATTGGGAGCTGGCGCGTGCCGCCCAGGAAGCCGAGGACGAAGAGGCAACCGAGTTCACCCGGCGCAAAAGACGCATGGAAGATTTTCGCTACGACGAGCACCAAGAAAAATATTGGGACACCACCACCGGCATCCTTCTCGGGGACAAATCGGTGAATGGGGCAATACCGCGCGACGATTGGCCCACCAAGGCGGCTGGGAAAAAAGGCGAACTGAAGCCGTACCAACCTGCGGTGGCAATCAATGACGTGGACACCGGGCTGACGGTTGAAGGGAGCACGTGGTGGCCGGGCAAGGGGCAATTCATACAAGATCACGTCATCACCGACCGTGGCCTGCTGCCCACCCTTGGCGCAATAACGTACAATTCATACGCCCCACCCGATCACGGCCGGTTGCGCACCGACCGGTCACCCGACCGGTGGATTGAGCACGTGATGAAACTTTGGCCCGACCCAATCGAGCACCAGCACTTTTTCGATTTCGCGGCGCACATGGTGCAGCGCCCAGAGCAAAAAGTCAACCATGGGGTGGTCATGGCAGGCGCCCAAGGCATCGGCAAGGATACCGCGCTGCTCCCGTTGCGCCGGGGAGTTGGGGAGTGGAATTGCGCCGAGATAAAGCCAGACGCCATATCGAAACCCTATAACGGGTATGTTAAGTCCGTCCTGCTGATCATCAATGAAGTGCGTCCCCACGACGAGGATCACCGGGCCAGCAGCTTTTACAACGAATGTAAGACTTATTTGGCGGCGCCGCCTGACATGCTTCCCATGGAAATGAAGTACGTTAACGTGATTTACGTGCCAAACGTGTGCCACGTTATTCTCACGACGAATGACCCGTTGACGATGTACATTCCTCACGAAGACCGGCGGCTGTTTGTGATGACTTCGCCGCTGCCCGACCCCAAGGAAAATGACGTTTTTGCGGCGAACTATTTTGAAGATATATACGGGTACCTGGCCGATGGGGGATCGGATGCGGTGGTTGGCTGGCTGCTGAACCGAGATATTTTGGAGTTTAACTCGGGCGCGCCACCGGCGATGACTTCCGGGAAAAAAGCAATAATAGAGTCTGCTTCCCAGGTCAGGAGGACGCTTGCTGACGAGATTTGTGAAATTTACGTTGACCAGGTTTTCAATTCAGAAAAGCCAGAAATCATCTTCGCCAAGGACCTAGCCGACTTCGTGAACGCCGGGGACTGGTTTGACGACCGATTGGCGGCAATAAAGACTTTGAACAATAAATCGTTCCATTTTAAGATGGATGAGCAGGGGTACGGCATGATGCGCAACCCGCACGCGAACGAATGGCGCTCGGGTAAGTTCAGGAGCCGTATGGCTTTTTACCGAAAGGACTTGCCGCGCGAGTCGATATTGAAAACGATTCACGCCGAGCTGGAGCGCCGCCCGATGGAGTTCAAAGTTGATAAGTTTTGAATTAAACGCGCGCGGGTCGCGCGGGTCGCGCGGGTTTTGCACCCTCCGCGCAGAGTTGTTTTTATATACTTCAATTTAAATTGTCACTTTCCTGAGAATCAGTGTAATTAGAGTTTATTTTAAAACTTACCTTGGGCCAAAAAACTACGTTCTCAGCCGGACGATGCAAAACCCGCGCGACCCGCGCGACCCGCGCGGATTTGGATTAATTTCAAAATAAACTCAGCGCCAACGCTTGACTCCCGAGCGGCACCGGCGCATACTCCCGAGCGGCACCGGCGCATACTCCCGAGCGGCACCGGCGCATACTCCCGCGCGGGCATTGAACCGACACCACAGGAGCGGCATGGCTGGAACGAAGCGAAAAGAAAAGGCGAAAACTGACGCGGCCAAAACCCGCGCATTAGCTACCAAAACGAGGCGCAGGCAAAAGCCGCTGACCAGTCCTGAAGAGGAAGTCATGCTGGCGCTGATTCGTGAAGGAATGTCGATGAGGGCGATTGGCGCACTGGAAGGCGCACCGAGCTTTGCACGGCAAGTGGCGCACGTTGCAATGCAGGAATCCTTTGCGTTCCGCTACGCGGAAGCGAAAATGTCCATGGCGTTCGTCTTTGCCGAGGACATTTTGGACATTGCCGACGACGCCAAGGAAGACTACGATGTCATCCGCGACGAAGCAACCGGCCAGGTTGTCGATTACGAATTCAACAAAGAGCATTTCATGCGTTCGCGTCTCAAAATCGACACCCGAAAGTGGTTGCTGTCCAAATTGCTGCCCAAGAAATACGGGGAGCTTCGCGAACAAGGCGGGAGCAAAGAGGAATTCGAGCGCGCCATCATGGGCCTGATTCAGAAGCAACCCAATTGAGCATCGCGGCGGCCAACAAGTCGTCGCAACGCGCCACGCCAGTAGCGTTGGCCAGGCAGCTGGAACGCTGGTACCCTTTGCGCGACCACCCGCGCCAACGCGCCTTGGTGGAGGCTGTGTCCAACGGTGTTAGATTCCCATTGGCCCCGGCAGGCAGGCGGTCCGGCAAAACGGAACGCTTCAAGCGATTTGTCGTGCAAGAAGCGTCCAAGGTTCCCGGAATGTATTTTGCTGCGGCACCTACGCATGGCCAGGCCAAGAAAATATTCTGGAAAGACTTGAAAGACTTTTCGTTGACCAGCGCGCTACCGAAGGCGCCGAGCGAATCGGAGTTGATCATTTATTACCCGAACGGTTCGGAATTGCACATTATTGGATTGGACAAGCCTGAGCGCATTGAGGGCATCCCATGGACCGGCGGCGGCATTGATGAGTTCGCAAACGTCAAGGCGCACGCTTGGGAGGCGAACATTTATCCCGCGCTCAATACCGTAGACCCACGCCGACCCGATTACAGGGCTTGGTGCTGGTTGTTCGGCGTGCCCGACGGCTTGAACCATTTTTATCGCCTGTGTGATATGGCACAAGGCCAAAAGAACCCGGATTTTGAAGTGTTCCATTGGCTTTCTGCAGACATATTGCCGGCGGATGTGATCGAGTCGGCGAAGCGTTTCATGAGCGCAAAGCAGTACCGGCAGGAATTCGAGGCGTCATTCGAGACTGCGACCGGGCTGATCTACGAGGATTATTCCCTGGAGAATGTAACCGATGAGGTGATCGGCCCTCACGAAGAATTGCATTGGATGCATGACCAGAACTACACCCCACTTTCGTCGTCCATCGGGGCGATCCGAGACGATTGCTTGTACTTGATGGATGAGATAATTTTGCACTCGGCCTCTTCGCGGCACTCGGCAGAAGAGTTTGTTGAGAATTACAAGGATCACAAAAACAAGTGCATTAATCTGTACGGAGATCCAGCCGGGCGCGCTGGCGAAAAGCACGGCCTGGTCTCAGACTACATCGAAATCAAGCAAGTGCTGCAAACCCACGGCTGGGAAGTCAACGACCTGGTGAAAAAAGCTGCGCCAGCGATCAAGGATCGACAAAATGCAGTGCGTGCACGAATCTGCAACACGTTAGGCGAACGTCGGCTGTTCATCAACCGAGAACGGGCACCGTGGTCGCACGAAGGGCTGGCCACGGTGCAGCTCAAAGACGGCTCATCTTTTCAAGAAGACCAGCGCAACCCTTACCAGCACATCACCACCGCAATCGGGTACATGGTGGAGACCGTCTGGGGCGAAAGCGAAGACTTAATTTACACCGGCATCGGTGTGGTTCGATAACCAAGAGGCCAATACGATGGAGAGCAATTCAACGCTGCAGTCATTTCAATTCCAGCACCCGGCATACGTGGCTATGCTGGCCGACTGGAAACGCATTGACGACATCACGCGTTCGCGCAACCTTGACAATTACCTGTTGGAGCTGAACCCGACCGACAAAAGCGTCGTCAACAAGGAGCGTAACCGGCAATACAAGCTGCGCGCGATCTTCTACGCGATTGCTTCCCAGAGCGCCCACGGAATGGTCGGCAGCATGTACACAAAATGGCCCGAGTTGGTGGTGCCCGCAGCGCTGGAGTATATGGCGGAAAATGTGGACGGGGCTGGCGTGTCCATCTTCCAACAATCGCAGTCTGTAGCATCGAGCACGCTGCGCAAAGGCCGCGCTGGATTGTCGGTGGCGTTCCCAGAAACGACCGGCGAAGTGAAGGCGTCGCAGATTCAATCCGGCGAAGTTGCTGCTACAATTCACGAGTGGCGGCCAGAGCAAATAATCAACTGGCGCGTTGAGTCCATTGGTACGCGTTCCGTGCTGGTGCTCGTGGTGTTGTATGAAAGCGCCCAAGTTGAGGCTGCGGACGGATTCGCGCTGAAGGCCACAGATCAGTACAGGGTGATGCGCTTGGAAGCTGGAGTTTACCGCGAGACGGTCCACCGCAAGAACGCTGCAGGGAATTGGGTTGTTGAGTCAGACAAATACCCGAAGCGTGGGGACGGCGCCGCATGGGACCACATCCCATTTTTCTTCGTCGGCTCGGAGAACAACGACGTGGCGCCAGACGATCCACCCTTTCTCCCGCTGGTGAACGTGAACGTGGGCCACTTCAGAAACTCGGCAGATTACGAGGATTCGGTTTGGTACTCGGGCCAAGCGCAACCCTTCATGACTGGGGTGACCAAGAACCACCTGGCAATTATGAAAGAGCATAACATGTACGCCGGGTCGCGTGAAGTTATGGGCGTTCCGGCAGGAGAAACGTACGGTTACGCCCAACCATCGCCTAACACGCTGGTTCACGAAGCCATGGGCATGAAAGTAGAGTTGATGGTGGGGCTGGGAGCGCGCCTGGTGGAACGCAATGCCGCTGCGAAGACAGCAACGCAAGTCTCCGGCGAACGCGAAGCGCAACACTCAGTTCTTTCGCTCGTGGCGTCCAATGTCTCGGAAGCTTACACAAAGGCGTTGGTGGCGGCGGGGGCTTATACCAACTTGAGCGAAGTTGACCTGAGCGAAGAGAAATTACACTACACGATCAACCAAGAATTCGTCCAGGTGATTGCCGACCCGAACCTGGCGCGGGTCATGATGGAAGGTTACGCGAAGGGCCAGGTGCCATTGCCAGATTACGTCGCATACATGAAACGCAACGGGCTGTTTGGCGGGGACTCGTCTGTTGAGGATTATTCAGAACTTCTGAGCCAGTCCGGTGGGGGGGAGTTTGAATGAACACGCCAGACCAGCTCATTGAGCAATCCGCGCGCCACGCTGCGCACTTGGAACGGCTGAAGGCGGGCGAAGTGAAAAAGATTCGCGTACTGCTGCGCGATGCCGAGGAAAAACTGGTCGCCCGGCTGGCGCGGCAACGCGTAACGAGCTGGTCGCGGGCGCGCGCTGAAGTGCAGATTGAAACCCTACGCGATCTGTTGGCAAACGCGTACAGGAAAGACATATTGCCGGCGCTCAAATCCTCTGTTTCCGCGCTGGGCGCTTATGAGGCGGGATTCGAGGTGCGTTCCCTGGCGAACGTCATAAGCGCCAATTTTGAGACGCCAACGCCAACGCAAGTCTCCGCTGCAATAAGGCTGCGCCCATTGTCGATCAATGGCCCTGACAAGGGCAAGCTGCTGGACCAATTCGTGAAGGATTGGTCGGCCACCGAGATCACGCGCGCGACTGGGGCCATCCGATCAGGTTTTGTGAATGGTGACACGACTGAGCAAATTCTTTCTACGCTGAGGGACGACATTTTCCCGGTCACCAGCAGGGCAGTTCAGGGATTCACGCGCACCGCGCTCCAGCACGCAGCAGTGACCGCGCGCGAAGAGACGTGGAACCAAAACAAAGACATCGTGACCGGGGTGACGATTGTTGCAACGCTGGACGGCAAGACGAGCGCCATCTGCAGAACGCTGGACGGCAACGAGTACCCGCTAAACAGCGGACCGCGCCCGCCGTTTCATCCGTCCTGCAGGACCACCACCGCAGCGGCATTGTCGGAAAAGTTTGCGTTCTTGGACCAAGACGCAACGCGCCGGGCGCGCGATCCGGAAACTGGAAGGGTGAAGTACGTCAACGCGGACTTGAAATATTACGGCTGGCTCAAAAAGCAACCTGCATTAACACAGGATTCAATCATCGGTCGAACGCGCGGGAAACTGCTACGCGATGGCGGCCTGAGTTCAGAGCGATTTAGCGCGCTCCAGCTCAACAAGAATTTCAAGCCGACCAGCTTGGAAGAAATGCGGAAGCTGGAACCTGCAGCATTCGCCAAAGCAAATCTCAACAAAAAGGCAGCGTAATATGAAACTGAAAAAAGCAATCACCAAAGAAGAGCACGACGCCCTGAGCGAAGCACACAAGGCGCTATACGCGGTGGATGGGGAGGGCTACAAACTTTCCATTGAAGTGGAGCCCGATGCGCCAGCAGACAACACGGACTTGCTGGAGCGAATCAAGCGCCTGGAAACCAACAACCAGGCGCTGCTGGACGAAAAGCGCCGGGCGAAAGACGAAGCCGACGAAGCCAAGCGCAAAGCCGCAAAGGATTCCGGCTCTGTTGAGGAGTTGGAAAAGTCCTGGCAGGCAAAATATGACGACTCGCTCGCGGCATCAAAAAAGGAAAGCGACGAGTTGCGCGGTGCATTGTCCAGCGTCACTTCCGGCAGCAAAGCCAACGAGATGGCAGCCGCCATTTTCGGTGAGCACTCCGGCGCGCTGTTGCACCACATACAACAGCGCCTCACCACCGAGTTCGGCGCAGACGGCATGCCCAAGACCCGAGTGCTGGGCGCAGACGGCAAGCCCACGGCCATGACGCTTGAAGAGCTGGAAAAGTCGCTACGCGAAGACAAGCGGTTTGCGCCCTTTGTCGTTGCCAGCCGAGGCTCTGGCGGCGGTCCTCCAGGCGGCGCGGGCAATGGCGCACCAGGCGGCAAGGCATTCAACCAAATGAACGGGTCGGAGCTGAAGACGCTACGGCAGGAAAATCCCAAGGAGTACGACCGATTGAAAGATGAGTACAATAAAACGCTTGACGTGTGAGAAAAGTGAAGGCATAATAGCAATCACAAAAGGTTTTATTGCCGGCAGGCGCTGGCGCTAAGACCGGGGAGAAGCGCCCCACGAGGAAACTATTCCTGTCGGGCGCTTTTTTGTTGAAAGTCCCGGCTAAACATTACCGAGGACTCGACGATGTCAACAGTTCAACTCTCAGATGTTATTGACGTGGTGGTCTTCCAAGACTTGCCCGGCGTCAACACTCCCGAACGCACCGCATTTTATAACTCCGGCGTTATCGCCGCATCCCCTTTGCTTAACCAGATTGCCAACCAGGCAGGCAAAACTGCTGAGTTGCCTTTTTGGAATGATCTGGACGCGACCGATGAGCCAAACATCAGCACCGACGACCCGACCGACATTGCTTCGCCCGGCAAGATTGACCAGGGTGAGCAGATTGGTCGCAAGGCTTTTCTGAACAACGGCTGGTCTACGTCCAATCTCGCTACGGAAATTGCGATGGGCGAACGCGCCATGGATCGCATCCGCTCACGGGTGGACGCTTATTGGACCCGACAATGGCAGCGCCGATTGCTTGCTGCAGCCCAGGGCGTTCTGGCAGACAACGTGGCCAACGACAGCTCAGATATGGTGATCAACGTGGCTGGCGCGACCAACGCGGATGTCACTACGACCAGCGTGTTCACGCGCTCCAATTTCACCTCTGCTGCGTTCACCTCGGGCGACCACTTTGATAATTACCAGGCCATCGCTGTCCATTCAGTCGTTTACAAACGAATGGTTGACAACGACGACATCACATTCATCAAGGACTCGGTGGGCAACCTGACCGTGCCAACTTATCTTGGCCGGATTGTGATCTGCGACGATGGGATGCCCTTCACCCCGGCGGCTGGCACCGGCGCCACCGATGCAGCGCCCAAGTTCACCTCCATCTTGTTCGGCGCTGGCGCGTTCGGCCAAGGCGACGGCACCCCTGCCAAGCCGGTAGCAATTTCGTCCGATGAAGAGCAGGGCGAAGGCGCGGGCATCGAAACGCTGTGGACTCGCAAGACTTGGTTGCTGCACCCATTCGGGTTCCAGAGCACCGGCACCCCGGCCTCAATCTCCCAAACGCTGGCCGAGTTGAGGCTGGCTGCTGCATGGGACCGCGTTGTTAATCGCAAGAGCATCCCCTTGGCGTTTCTTGTGACCAACGGTTAATCAATCCCACGACCGGGCGCGCTCACGCGGTCCGGTTTTATTGCCACTCAGAGGATCGACAGATGCCTACCGAAGACGAGATTGCGAAAGCTGCAGAAGCAGAAGCCGAAGCCAAGGGCGCGAAAAAAGCCAAGGGCAAGCCCAAGGCCGCACCAACGCCAGCCGACCTGGTTCGGCATCAGAACACGCTTAACCAGCAGATCAATGCCGACGAGCGCAAGAGGGCGCTTAAAATTTTGGCAAAGGGTTAAGCCATGAGCCTGGTGATTGAGACCGGGGCTATTGTCCCTGATGCGAATTCTTGGGTTGAGCGTGCAACATTCATTGCTTACGCGGCTAGCAAAGGCATCACGGTTGCAGACGCGGACACTGCGGACGTGGCCTTGGTTAAAGCTGCTGCGTTTGTCAATGAAAGCGACCCGGCGCTAAAGGGCACAAGAGTTTCCCGGTCTCAATTCACCTCGTACCCGCGCAGCGGATTGGTGCTGCAAGGATTCAGCTGGCGCGCGGACGAAATTCCCGAGCTGGTGAAACGGGCGCAAATGGAATTGGCGCTGGATGTCAATGCGGGCGTTGACCTGCACAATATTCCAGCGAATCCGAGCCGACCCAAAAAGAGCGTTGGCGTTGAGCAAGCGATTGACGTTTCGTACTTCGGAAGCGACAAGGATGTGCAGATGCGCCGTGGCAGTTCTGGCCTGGCGTTGCTGTACGAGTTGATGGGGCCAGTGCGCATGACTTTGGAGCGCGTATGAGCCAGGAGCTTTACGAAGAGTTGGCCGCAGAAGCTGCATCGTTGCTCGCAGAATTTGGGCAAGCAATCCCGGTGCGCAGGCAAAGTGGTGGCGGCTCAGACCCGGTCACCGGCGAGCGCAACAGCCCAACAACCCAGACGTTTGCGCCCAAGGGAATTTTGGCGCCGTACCCTTCCGAGATGATTGACGGAACGCAGATTATGTACGGCGACCGGTTGCTGATTCTTGAGCATGGGGTTGTTGAATTGAAGTTGACAGATCAATTGGACGTGACCGGAAAGCGGTGGACGATCCAGGAAGTTATTGAAGTGAACCCCGCCGGTGTTGGACTTGTTTACCGAGTTCAGCTGCGCGGCGCGGCAAGGCGGTAAAGGGCATGGCAAGGGTTATTCCGATCGGGCAACTGGCGAGCGTTCTGGGCGAAGAAGTCGAGACGACCGCGCGCGCCATCAAAATTGCCCTGTTCAACGGCGTGATCCGGGACACACGCGTTGGCAATCCGTCGGCGTGGGCTGGCCCGGCACCGGCGGGCTATGTGGGCGGTCGGTTGCGTGGCAACTGGCAGATAACCACGGGCGTCCCTGCCAAGCGCGCCATTGATCGGATTGACCCGACCGGCGAATCTGCATTGAAGGATGTGAAGGAAGGCGTGACCGCGATTGGGCGGGATTTTCTGACGAACAATCTGCCCTACGCCGCAATCTGGAATGAGCGTGACGCGATCATTGATCGCAATGCGGCCCGAATAGACCGGATTGTCAAGGAGGCCGCGCGTGGGTAATTTGGTGTCGATAGACCAGGCGATCGTGCTGGCTTTTGTTGCCGCGAACTTTGGGTTGCCCATCGCGTATGAGAACGATGATTTTGATCCACAGGATTCATTCGACCCGGCGACTGCGGATGCGTTTGCTGAATTGATTGTCGCGCAAAATGACGTGACTCCTTTTTCGCTGAATCACTCGGATCAATCCGATGGCGTGTTCAGGGTGATTCTCCGCGCCCCATTGCGCGATGGGGCAATACCGATAAAGAAAAAAGCTGACGAGATTTTCCAGGCTTTTAAAATTGGCAAGAGACTTACCCAAGCGGGAGTTTCTGTGACAATGACTGGCGCAAAACGTGAACCTGGCGTGCCGGAGGACGGGTGGTTTAAATTGGTTTTAACAATGCCCTACAAGGCGTTTCTAACGAGGTGAGATTATGAGCGAAATTGATATTACAGCAGGCACGGTGCTATCCCTGGCTCTCGGCGCGCCCGCGACTTATGACAGTGTTGGCTTTGAGGCGCTGACGCTGATTGAAGTTGGTGAGGTTGGCGCCATTCCTGAATTCGGCGGTGAGGCGCAAGTTGGCGAATTCACGCCGGTGAAGACGGGCGCAGTTAACAAGCGCCCTGGCTCGATTAACTACGGCTCCTTCACGGTCCCGCTGGCCATGCTCTATGGCGACGACGGCCAAGACCTGTGCCAATCCGGATTCGACGGCGCCAACGCCCGCAAGGTGCACTCCATCGGCGTTGAGAAGGCGGGCGTTGGCGCGATATATTACACCGCAGTGATCACAGCTTACAAGTTTAACTTGGGCGATGCAAATCAGATCAGCCAAGCGTCCGTGACTTTTAACCTGACCGGCAAGCCACTTCCGGTGGCTGCTGTTTAACGAACCCGGCCTGGCCGGTAGAAGGGATTGGGCGTCGCTGTCCGTTCTTTCCCTTCGCACTAATTTGGACAGCGAACTTTTCACAAAGGCAGGCAGCGATGAAAGTAACAAAATTTAATACGGTGAGCGCGAGCAACATTCCTCGCGTCCACGCACTGGTGAATCCGTTCACCGGCGAAGTGATCCGGGACGATAAAGGCGACACCCTGGACTTTAAGCTGTACGGCGTCAAGAGCGATGTGGCGCGCAAAGCGATCCACGCGCGCGATGCAAAATACGGCAAGCAACAAAAGTTGACTGATGAAGATGCGGCTCAATCTGGCGCCGAATATCTCGCAGCAGTCACCGCGTCTTTTTCAAGCAACATCGAATTGGACGACGACGAAGGGCCACTGGCGGTGAACGACGAAAATACAAAGCGCATCTATATGTCGGAGGATTGGATTGCGCGCCAGGTTCACGACTTCCACATGAGCATCAGCAACTACGACCCAGAACGCTGGGGAAAGTCCGTGCGTGGGTCAAGCAACTCGGATGGCTCCACGCAATCCCCAAAGGCCAAGAAGAGCCACGCGGCGTAAAGCTCACTGCGCAGGGGTCTGTTGATGCGGAGTTGCCCGACCTGGAATGGGGGGAGCACCTGCTAAGAATTCTCCTGAAAGTCGGGCCGGGGACCGACTCCGGCCACGGACCTGTGCCGGTGTCGTGGGGTGAGATCGATTCGTGGTCGAGAGTTTCAGGATTTTTTATTGCCGGGCACGAAGCTGAAGAGATAAGGATTTTGAGCAAGGATTATTGCTCTTCGTTCCACGCAGGCCAAGACCCCACGGAACTAAAACCGAGCTTTGGTGACGACAGGACGGTGACTGAGAAGCGCAGAGAGCAAGTGGCGCGCCATTTTGACGCGACATTCAATAACCTGATGAGGGCCAACGGCAAGTGACAAACGTAACCCGCATAGCGCTGGAAGCCGACAGCCGCCAAATTCGACAGGCGCGAACCGATCTGAATCAGATGCAGGGCGCTGCTGTCGGTTCACAAAGCGCAATTGCGGGCATCGGCAAGAAGCTGCTGGCGCTGGGCGCGGGCGTCGTTACTGTTCAAGCGTTGGGCCGGGCAATCTCTGGCACAATTTCCCTGACTGCCGAATTTCAAGGTGTGATGCTCGGGTTGCAAGCCGTATCCAGGGCAACGACAGAGCAGATGGCGCTCATGGAGAAGCAGGCCAGAACGCTGGGCGCCACAACAAAATTCTCGGCCACTCAGGCTGGCGAGGCGCAACGCTTTCTTGCTATGGCGGGCTTCTCGGTCAATGAGGTTCTTGCGGCCACCCCTGGCATCCTAACGCTGGCCACGGCTAGCAACATGGACCTGGCGCGCGCCGCTGATATCGCATCAAACGTCTTGGGCGGCATGCGCCTAGAAGTTGACCAGCTCAACCGCGCCAATGACGTTCTCGCTCTCACAGCGGCCAGCGCCAATACCAGTGTGGAGCAGTTGGGCCAGGCGCTCTCTTTTGCCGCGCCCTTTGCCGAGGCGGCGGGCATTTCGATTGAAGGCGCATCGGCAGCAATCGGCACGTTGTCAGATTCTGGCTTGCAGGCTTCACGCGCGGGCACTGGGCTGGTGGGCGTCATCCGTCAACTTTCCCGCGTCACGCCGGAAGGCGAAAAGGTTTTGGCGAAGTACGGATTAACCGTTGATGACGTCAACATCAAGTCGCACGGATTGGCAGATGTTCTGGACACAGTTTCCGAAGCGCAGCTCACACTTTCCGACCGTTTCCAACTCTTTGGTTCAGAAGCTGGCGCAGCAGCGGGCATCCTGACCAACAGCTCTGAGCGCGTCCGTGAATTGACCAGGGAACTGCGCGAAGCCGAAGGCGCCGCCGATCGTGCCGCTGACATTATTGGCTCTGGCTTAACGGCAGCAATGCTCGGATTCAAGAGCGCCGCGAGCGAAGCCACGCTCCAGTTCGGTGAAGGCGGCTTGATTGGTGGATTCTCGACTCTGGTGGAGACTGCGACCGGTGTCATCACCGTGTTTAACGGAATGCAAGACGAATTAGAAGGCGCGACTCAGCAGCAAGTTGAACTGTATGAAGGCATCGCCAAGGCCGCTGAATTGGCGGCTGTGATGATTGGCGGTAGGCTGGCGGTGGCAATCGGAGCCCGCCTGGTTCCTGCCCTGGGCGCCTCAATTGCCTCGATGGCCGCTGCCACCGGCCAAGCCTACGCATACCAAACCGCGCTGGCCGCAAACACTGGCGCAACCTTGGCCGCCGTGCGCGCCCAAACAGCCCTCACAGTTTCCACCGGCGCTGCACGCGGGACAATGGCATTGCTCGGCGGGCCACTCGGCGTGCTGGTGGCGGCGACTGCTGCGGCTTATGCATTCCGTGAGCAGCTGGGGCTGACCCGCATATCGCTGGAAGAAATGGAAAACGCATCCGACAGTGCTGCGGCTTCCATCGCAAACTTGAGTGCGATGGAAGCCGCTCACGCGAAAATCGAGGCCATCGGACGATACAATGAAGCTGCTGTTGAATTGGAACGCTACGGGACGCAGGTTGATATCCTTTCCGAAAAAATCCGGAACCATCCGCGTTTGCGTTTTGATCCGGACACGCTGGCCGAGATGGATGAGGCGAATGCAAACCTGATCCGCTCACAAGCCGTTGTCGCTGAGTTGTCGGAAGAAATGGCTACGCTAGACGATATAATGTCAGGCGTCCGGCCCGCCATGCAGGGCGTAGCGGGTGATGCAGAAGATTTGGGCGAAGCTGCGGAAGACGCCGCACAAGGCAACGACGCGCTGACCGCATCAATGGAGGCGGCGGCGCAGGCGGCGCAGACCTACGCGCAGCAAAACGCTGAGGTGGTAAGCGCGCTGAGGAACCGCTTGCGCCAATCAGAAATGAACGCGCGCCAGCTGGCCATCGACACCAATCTGAGTAAGCTTTCAACAACCGCGTCATTCAACGAGCGGTTGGCAGTCATCGCTCTCACCGGCGCGCTCTACGACAAAGAGCAGGCCCAGCGCGATGACAACGAGCAGAGCCGTGAGGCCCAGCGCGAATCCGAACGCCTCACGCAAGCCAACCGGGACATGACGCGCGAAATGGCAGACGATTGGCGCTCGCTGCGCGAAACCGGCGGGAGCACGTTTGCGGATTTAATCGAGGACGGCACCGGCGCAGCAGAGGCAATTGGCGCAGCCTGGAAGCGCATGTTCCTGGAGATTGTTGGCCAATTCGCAACCTCTGGCCTGGCCAAAATATTCGGAATGGATATGCCCGGTGGCGCTGGGGCATCTTCACTATTCTCCGGTTCCGGTTCCATGGGCAAATTTCTGCAGAGCAGCACCGGCCAGAAATTCTTGCAGAATTCCGGCTTGTCGGATGTAATTGGCGGTGCCGGTTTTGGCCCAGACGCAGTGCAAGCTGGCGCGGATGGGTCAACCGGAATGCCCGAAGCAACGCAGGGCGGTTTTAACTCCACGCAGTTTATCGACGGGTTGAAAGACTTGGGCGCAAACCTGGCGGCGGGCGCTGCAGGCTCCTATGTCGGCGGGCGCGTCGGTGAGAG
>Ga0136597_1000609_pt1 | contig 14713 bp, 34 predicted proteins | sample AntRauTorcE11898_FD_101385 | JGI IMG/M metagenome (GOLD analysis project Ga0136597, IMG submission 101385) | Saline lake microbial communities from Rauer Islands, Antarctica - Metagenome Torckler E11 #898 | ecosystem: Environmental > Aquatic > Non-marine Saline and Alkaline > Saline | place... | reverse complement strand
TAAGTCAGCATCCTCACCAGCATACCCCATCGGTGGTAGTGGAAGCCACCTCAACAACTACTCTGACATTGGTCGTGAAGGTCAGTACGCCCTTGCGATGTCTGCTACGTCCCCGTACCTATACGTCATCAAAGACGGTACCTTTACCGCTGGTGACAATGGATTGACTACCGCGAAGGTCACTACGGACGCCAAAACACTTGAGGCAACAGCCGACTCGGTCTACGTCTTGGCGGACTACGCAATCGACGCAGGCTCGACGGTTACGTTCAAAGCGTCGCTCGATGGGGGTACTACGTTCGAGACTGTGACCGAAGGCGTTTACACCACGCTCGCGCACACCGGGACGTCGCTGATCGTAGAGGTAACCATGACGAGGACGGCCACCACCGTGGTAGGCGACGAGCTGTTTTGGTTCGTCGGCTACGCAGGTTAGGGGACGTAGATGGCAGACATCACAGAACGACACGCCGTAGCCGAAAGGCAGGGAACCACACGCCGTGGTCGGCGCGAGCGCGAGGTGGAAGACGCGCTCAGAGCGCTCATCAAGGAGCTGGCGCAGGCGAACAACATGCGCGCCGTAAACGAGGCAGCCGTCGCGGCCGAAGCGCTGCTACCCTGAGGGCCGGGTCGGCTAGGACTCGTCGGCCTTGTTTGCTTCCCTGACGTCCTCGGCCGTGACCGCGCCAGACCCTATGGGGTAGACGAGCATATCGGCGTCGAACATCTGGTGGATGACACCCATGATCGCGCCGTTGTCGAAGCGGATCTGGAACAACCCGCCTTCCACCAGCTCTCCGCTTAGGTCTGCGATCCCGTCGTACGAGACTCGGACCATAGTTGTTTCGACGATCTCAAACAAGTTCATTGCGCTTCTCCCTTTGCCCATTCGAGTTCTCCGGCTAGTGACACCGCAGTCAGCACTTCATTGCACTCAGCACACACGAACTGGTCGCCTGGCAAGATGTCGTACTCCTGCCATAGCCACCGGCTCGGGGCCTCGCACTCGTGGTCGCGTGGCATGCGGACCAAAAGCCCGTAGGACGTTTGGCTGATCTCACTACCCTCGGGCCAGTCTTTGCTTAGTCCCACAAGGACCCCCAGTTCTTGACCAACGCCTGCTTCACACCGTAAGGGACGGTGTAGGACTCGTCGTCGTGCGCGGCGTACTTACCGAACTCAACGGACATCACCTTGAGCATTGCGGTCCACTGGTCTGGGGTCATGCCCTCGGGGTAGCCGGTAGCGTTCTCGGCTAGCCAGCCTGTCGTGCCCGAGACTACCCGGGCGAGGTAGTGCCCGGCGTTGTACGCATCCTGCTCGGACCAGCCGTATCGCCCGCGCTGGTAGAACCTGACGACGTAACGCCGGGTACGACGAACCCGGTCTTTGTGGATCGCCCGGTACAACCGCCACTTCGGGGAGTTCACCGAGCGCTCTAGGTCCGCGAACATCGCCTCGGCGCTGAGGTAGGTCTTGTGCATCTCGGGCTCTGGCCCGCCGGTCCACCACACGCGGATGCGATCGGCGAAGCCCCAGAAGAAGAACGCGACGACAGCGACGATCGGCAAAGCGGTCAGTACTACTTCGGTCGGGCTCATCAGGCGTCCTTCTCAGGGGAAATGGCGGCTTTGAAGGGGTGGACCTCACTCTGACCCGTTCCCCACGCCATCTTCCGTCCTTGGTCCCGTACCAACCCCCGCTTGGTAGGTCGGTGGCACTTGATCTTGCGCGTCCCCGTCTGGTGACGATCGAACGTAGCAACGCTAGTGAACACTTCGTGACACACCGTGCACATCGCGTAACTCCGAGCGGCGTACTCCCCGGGGAGCTTGGTCATAGCAGCTCGTCTCGTGTGAGCTTGAGCGCGAGTAGCACGTCTTCCTTGGTAGTGTCCGGGGCGTCGTTGAAACCGACGATGCCGCTATCGCCCACGGCGTTGCTAAGCGCCTTGCTCACCCTGCGGATCGTGGTGGTCCACGACGCGTCTTCGATCTCGCTGGATGCTTTCGTAAGCGCGCCCGACAGACAGACTTGCGCTACATCGCCGTCCAGCAGGTCGGTCGCGCTGCCGAACTGCCCGTTGGGACGGCGGCAAAGCCGCCCCTTTGTCCACCCTGCTTCGATGAGTTCGACCATCCGGTCGAGGATCTCAAGCTCGGTCTTCATGCTCGTCCCTTGCGGTTGCGTGTTCCGATAGCCTTCGCGCTCGCGCGTACAGATAGAAGCTTATCACGATCGACGAGCTTCTCCACAAGGTGCGAGGGGTAGGCCGCAGTAGCACCGCCGTCGTCGAACGTGATAGTGATCTCCTGACCAACGTTGGTCACGGTCCCGTGGTGGTTGGGTTTCGGTTCCTCACCAGACGAGCGCATGATCTCACGCAGCGCCGCTAGGAATGGGTCATCGACTCGCACCCGGTCGCCTACCCTAATGCTCATTCGCCACTCCACTCCTTCAGAACCTCAATGACCACCTTGACATCGCGCTCGCTGATCTCGCACGAGTGTAGCCTGGGATCCAGGCCGATATGGCCTAGCTTGTGGAACAACCAGTACGGGAGCTGCGCCTGCTTGGCACCTTTGCCACGGCCGCTGATTTTGCAGCACATCCCCTTGCGAGGCGCTAAGGCGCAGTTCACGCCCAGAGGCTTTACCAGGTCGCGCAACTCACTGGTGAGGGCTTTGCGCTCGGCGGCGGTCATCCCAGCCTGCGTTCGCCAACGCTCTTTGGCGGACACGAAAGTCTCTTTGTCCTTGGCTTCATTCCAGATCTCCCTGGCGTTGTGCATCCCCGGTTCGTTCCACATCGCAGCAGCAAGCCACTGCGCTCGTGCTTCGGGTGACAATGAGTCGATGACATCCGCCCTGCTGAGCACGCCGATACTCAGCCGGGGTTTACGACGTGGGTACGCCATACACCACGTCGAGGTCACGGTCGACCCTGGTCACCCGCACCCGACCGCGCATGGTCGTGCCGTCGTCCAGGTAGTACGAGCCGTCGTACAAGTAGGGGACGTCCCGTTGTGGCTGTGAGATGTGCTCCGACGTGCCGTCGACAGTGTCGAGCACGACCTCGCTGCCTACCGCCTGGGCGCGAGCCTGCTTGCGCTCAGGGTCGACCTTGGACGCAATGGCCCTTGGTTTCTTGACCTTGACCTCGCCGCTCATCTGTCCTGCTCATCCTCCGACTCGATGATCGACACCATCAGCTCGAACGCAGCCTGGCGTTCTAGGTGTGCCTTGTTCGGGTGCAGACCGCGCTGGTTCTCGCTTACGCGCGTTGGCATGGACTCGTTGCCGTTGACCGTCCACAGCCTGCCGTACCCATCGGCATACCCGACGTGCCGGGTACCGCCGTAGCGGCCCGGCAACACGAGCGGTATGTGTGGGCTAGGCGTCGTCACGAGACTTCACGACGGCCGGGCGCTTCCGAACGACATCATACTCATCCGGGTAGAACAGCTCGCCGGATTCGAGGTTGATAACCCCATTGGACCGGACGCCCGAAACGACGTGCACCTCGCCGTTGATGCGCACAAGGCCACCTTGGTAGATGTGCCCGCTACCCCGGTCCCAGTTCTCGGGGCGCATGCCGCGACGTTCCTTGGAAACCGTCGGCCGCGCTGCGCGCTGCTTGCGCACTGAGTGGGGGACGCGCACCACAGGCTCTTCGTCCTCTGGCGGCTGCCAGTCGTCCCCTTCCCCGTCGTACTCCGGCTCGGGCTCGGGCTCGTCTTCGAGGGCTTTCGCTGCCATCACGGTAGCGAGTTCTTGGTACTCTTGATCTTCGTCGGTCACTAGTTCCTCACTTTTCCGAGTAGCTTGCCATCTTCCATAATCGGGGCTAGCGCTTGGCTAACCGTCTTCTCACCGGTCTGGGTATCAATGAACGTCAGGCGAGAACGCGACTCTACGTCCTCATCCCGCCAGTACGCAACGACCTCGACGTCGAGAGTGCCTACGATCGTCACGACGCTAAGGCTAGCCGCTCGCAGCAGGTCGACGAACTGGGAGAGTTCCGTGTCATCCACCTTGGCCCCTATGCCAGCTCTGGTCGTTCACCAGAGTGCGTGCGTTCACGGCTAATGGTACCACACGCCCGGCAAATGTGCGTACGAAACACCGACACCCTGGTGCGGTGCGGGGTCTTGGCCACCGACAGGTCGTCCGAGCCGCAGTTCTTACACACCATGCCCGGGGTCCACAGCCCGTAGTTCAAGCCCTCGACGTACGGTAGGAGCTTGAGGAAGATGGCGTGCAACAACTCGGTGTCGCGCAAGGCGTACGCAATCATCTTCTCCCACGCCTCGGGCTTGCCGTCCATACAGTCGAACCACGTAGCCAGCCCGCCCGTGGCTTCCTTGCGACCACAACCGAGCGCCTCTCCCAGATCGCCCAGCTTGTTGGAAGAGAACTTCATGTGCTTACGCGCCGTCTTGAGTGTGCAGACGGTTTTGTACGGGGAAGGTGGCTTCATGCCGTGCGTAGCAAACCGCGCGTGGATCTTGCGGTCATCGAACGCGATGTTGTGTGCTACTACAACGTCCGCGTTGTCCATCAGCTCCCATACATGAGCTACGACTTGTCGATCATCGAGGCGCGAGCGCTTGTACGGTGCGGCGAAGTCTGTCTGCGCCACGACCTTGGCCCCGTCGTCGTGCAGGTGCATATAGCTAGCGCAAAGCACGAAGCTTTCCTGGTCGACGCGCAGGACGTCCTGCTGGTACCTACCCCACGTCCATGCCTTGAGTGGTGAGGTTTCTAGGTCTAGCATCAGGATCTTAGGACCGGCCTCCACACTTACCCCCCTGGTGTTGAGATCTGCGCACAACGCACGCCTCGCATTTAACGCTGGACGTCTGGGTTTTAGAGATGACCTTACGAATCAAACCGCAGAGCGTCTTGACCTCAGCGCCGAGCGGCTGGTCGCCTTCGCAGTAGATGCAAGTCAGGTGCGTCTTGCCTTCGGAGTCGTCGATGTCCGACCACATCTGGTCGATCGTATCTGGGACTCCGACGAGAGTGCTCACATCAGGTCCGCACACGAGCATTCGTCCAGGCGGTGTGTGTTCACCGTCTGACGCCGAACGGGAGGGAAGTCAGGGATGCGATTGCGAACCATTGTGGTAAGCGCTTCTCCTACTATCCGGTCGCCGTGGTCGCCCAGGATCATGTCGACAATCTCTTGGTCGTAAGGTCCTAGCGCTGCTCGCGCCTCGCCGAATCGGCATAGGCGTGACCTACCCTTAAGCGGATTTGGTGGCGTGTTACCCGACATGTGCCCACGACTCCCTTCGTATGATCCTGCGGAGCTGCGACTCTGACATCCCGAAGTGCGCGATCAGCTCGCGGTACGGCCACCCTTGCTCGCGCTTGGCGCGGACGTCGATAACGTCCTCGTTGGTGAGCACCGCGCGGTTGTGGGCTTCGCCCTTGACGTCACGCCTCGGCCCTTTACCCCGCTGCCATCTGCGCGACGACTCCGCTCGCTCTTCTGGCGTGGTGTTCGCCCAACGCCGTTCGTTGGCCCGGCGCTTGGCTTCGGACGCCTCTTCGACCCAGCGTTCGAGCGCGTCTTCGAGGTCGGGCACCGCTGCGATGTGCATTCTCAAAAAGGCACGCTTAGTCTTGCTCGGGCGGGCACGCTTCGGCTCAGCCGCGCGCACCAGCGGGTGCCCTTCCTCCCTGAGCTTGCGCATATACATCATCGCTGTGCGTTGTACTACGCACATCTTCTCTGCCAGCTCTTTGGTGTCCAGCCATTGTGGCTCGTCAAGCGCGGGGTCGTAGTCTGGGTTAACTCTCTTGGTCATGGTCCCCACCGTACCCCTCCCAGTCGATGTCCTCAACCGTCTGGATCTGCTCTAGTCGGCGGATCTCACGGGCCAGCTCGACGCGTCGGCTCGTCTTGCCGTAAGAACGCACCGCGTACCACACGGCGTACGTAGCGACCAACATCGGGATCGCCAGGAGTAGTGCTACTACGATCGTGACGGAGCTTTCTATGGTCATCTTGTCCTCCAGGACGGAGCGAACGTCATCTAGGTAGAACGATACACCGGTGCCCGCAGGTACCAGCGCCCCTTCCAGGCGATCCTCCCGCACCCCTTGGGCAGGCGGCACGCCGTCCACTCCCAGCAGCCGTCGGGGCCTTGGACGTCGACCTTCGACCAAAAGCTATCCATCGCCCAAAACCTCCCTTGCCGGAGGGTGCCGCAGGTACTCAGCAGCCCGCTCGAACGCGTCCGGGTCGTCTCGGAAGAATCCCACAAGGCGATTGCAAACCCCGCACAAAAGCCCGCGTACGCAATCCCGACAAGCTATCTCCCGTTGCTTGCGGCGCACGGGCTCGGCGTGTCCGTGCTCGCGCGCCAAGGCGTGGTCGTGATCGACGCTCAGGTTTCGCGTAGCACCCGTTGCTATCCGACAGAGATAGCACCGGCTACCTTGTGACACGTAGATCGCCTGGTATTCCTCGCCCGTGATGCCGTACGTCTTCAAGACGTAGGCAGCGTGGCTCGCTGCGCGCACCGCGTACTTACGCGCACGGTGGTGCGTCTGGCAGCGAGGGCCTGGCTGGGGGGCCGGGCGCACTGTCTCGACGCCCTCGGCCTTGCAGTCCTTGCAGACGCGGTGCTTAGTCACGACGGGCGACCAGCCATTCAAGCCACATGTACGAAGTGATGAAACCCCACGCGCCCAGGATGGGCACGATCTTGTCGAAGTCAAACACCAGCATGTAGCTCATCGTGGCATCCGATGCACGGCCAGCTCACGAGCCCAGCCGTCAGAGACTCGGGACCTCAGCTTTTCGACGGCCCTTAGCCCCATGCGTTGCGCCCGTTTCTTGTTCGGCCTACGAACGCTTACGCCTTCGTACCATCCCATTTCGATAGCGACGTCACGATACGACATCCCTGCTACGAAGTGGAGTTCCAAGACGTGGCGTTCTTCGCCGTCAAGGATGGGCAGGAGTGCGTCCATGACGTGCGCTAGGACCTCATCGGGCGTGTGTTCGTCGTGCGACGGGTAGCGATCCCACTCGCCGAGCCGGTCGTCGTCCTGGCCGTTGACCGTCCACGAATCGAGCGACACCTCGTTGTACCCGGTCGCTCTGTAGTTCACATTCGCAGGCCGCCGACGCACCATTAGGAGTCAGGCCACAGTTTGGTTTCTCGTATCCGGCGACCGCAAGGGCAGCGCCATACGGTTTCGTCGGGATACTCAACCCTGGCCATACGGCAGAAACAATCCGGGCACGTCACGGCGTACCCGCGTGGATCTCGTAGGTAGGGATGAACCGGGCGCGAGCGCGCGTAGCGCAGTCTCTTGTGCCCTTAGAACTGGGCGTCCAGAAGAAGGCTAGGCACACGCTCACCCCTGAGTCGACCATCGCCTGGTTGCGGATCGGTCCGGCAGCGAGGCCGTGTTTGTTCCAGTCGGCGTCGTGCTTCTCGGTGTACGGCAGGTAGTCACGAACGATACGGTCGACCCCCGTCGGGCAGTCGCCCACGACGATGGTAGCCTGACCGTCAGCCATCCCGCCTACTTGAGCGATGACTACCTGACGCTCGCTCTCCGGCCAGTCGCGGGAGCCGGTGACCAGGATCCGCTTCATGTATCCCCCAGCGTCCGCCGAATCCCCCGGCCCACGGATTCGTCGATCAAGCGGACCAGCCCTGCGGACGTCAGCTCCGACTGGCCTTCCATCGTGCGATACCCCCACGACTCGTCGCCGTCGCCGTCGAGGTAGTTTACCACCATGATGTACGCCGTGATAACACTACCCTCGGACACGGTGCCGACGTCTTGGTGGATGGCGTCTATGATTGGATCGTTTTGAATCATGGTTACACTCTATCACGATCGACCAGCCCTAGCACCAGGGGCGTCGGCGGGAAGGCCATGACTGACTCCCCGCTCTCGGCGAGGCCGAAGTCCAGCGGGCGCGGTGACCGGACGTTCTTCATTTTGTGCCACGTCAGCCAGTACCGGCCGAACACTTCGCTCGCTGGGGGCTTGGATGCCTGGACGACACAGTCGCTTGAGTTCTCAAGGTGCCCGCTGCCCCGGCTGCGTAGGGCCGGGCTGCCGTCTGGGGTCGTAGGTTCGTGGTGGATGATGAGCATGCTACACCCGTTGTTCACGATGTCCTTGAACACTCTGACTGCGGCCTTGGTGTTCTCGGTGTTCTCGTCTCCACCTAGCGCTAGCCCGTAGACGTCTACTACTACAAGGTGCGCTTCTGTTTCCTCGATGTTCTGCTTAAGCAACATCACCGACTGCGCGTCGTCGAGGTGCGGGAAGTTCTCCCCCTCAGCTACAACAAACCGGCCGTTTCTTTGTAGCTCCTGGTGCGCCCTGCGCCACGCCCGCACCCTCGCGGCGAGCCCTACCGTGTCTTCGCCTACACAGTACAAGACGTTGAAGCCCAAGGCCGTAAGCGTCAGGCCCCAGTCAACCGCGACCGTAGACTTCGCTGCGCCGTACTGACCGAACAGCAGGGAAAGCCCCTCGGGCAGCCGGTCTGGCAGCAGCATCTTGGGCGGCTCTACCCGGTCGAGGTCCGCTTCGTCGAGCAGCGGGGTTGTACGGTTCACCTGGGTCGGCGCTTCGCGTACACTTTCCTCGGGTACCCACTCCCGAGCGCCATCGTAGGCGGAGGATAGCGTCGCCACCACCCTGGCGGGGTCGTGGCCGGTGTCCACGGCTGCGTAGTACATGTGGTCGTACGCGACGCTGTGGTCGAGCTGCTTGGCTTTGACGAGCCCGAACACCCACACCGCCTCGGAGTAGATCGTATTGTTGTGCTCGCCGTGGTCGCTCACCCGGATGCGGCCGACAGCTTTGGCCAACACCCCCTTGGCGAACGCCTGCGCAGCAGATCCCGAGAGCGGGTTGAGAGTTTCTCGCGGTGTGAAAGTCTCCCTTTTAGGAAACATGTCGATCGGGAAAGGGGCCGGTCGGTGCTTGTCGACCCACTCGTACTCGCTGAGCACCCTGGACGGCGGGGCCACGACGTAGCCGTTGGCCTTGATCTCCCCGACATGCCTGTCTTTGTGCATCAGCTTGCCGGGTAGGTGCACGTCCTGCTCGGGCGCGAGGTAGTACAAGTGGTGCCCTTGGTGATCGCCGCCCGTCCGTGCAGTCAGGGTACGTGGATACACCGAGTAGTCAAAGCCAGGGTCGTCGATGTCCAAGACCACCAGGCGGCTGGCCTGGACTGCGATGCCGATGTTCCAGTCGCCTTCCGACCACCACTCTTGGAGCTGTTCAGGGTCGTCGGAGGCGTCCTTGAACGCTTGCGGTACCAACCGGCCCACCGGGCGCTTACCCTTGACGTCGAGCGGCAGGACGTGCCAGTGCTGGCTGGCGTACGCGATCGCGGTATCTAGGAGTTCGTCATCCCCCATAGTTGTTTTCGGCCATGTCCGCAGTCTCACGGTCACGACGGTGGAGGCCAATCACGATCTGATCGGCCACGGTGCTGACGCTGTACGTCAACAGCGCCTGGGTGATCTCGGCCGCAAGCCCGGGGCCGTCGCCGTCGACCACAGACCTTCTGAGCCCAGCGAGCGAGCACGGAATGGGCAGCTCGACGGGCCGCCAATCTTCGACGTCGTCATACGGTGGCATGCGAGTCCCCTTGATAGTGACAGCCTTGCTTAGCAGTCGGGACTAAGCAAGGCTGCCAGAACAGTACTGCTACCGGTACGCTTCTCGCTCCGGTCAGCGAAGTGCCTGACCGGGGCTATGCCCAGGCAGCAGCCATCTTGGTGTAGTCTTCGAGCTTGTTCGTCGCCTTGACCTTGACCGTGCCGGTGCCATCGAAGTCAACGAAGAACGCCTTGGTCTTGTCGCCCAACACCGACGCCATGTGCGTCTCCTGCTTGGGCATGACCGCCGCTACCGCCCAGGACTCCTTGCCGTCCTCGACGCCGTACTTCCCCTTGCGGTTGTCGAACACCACGAACGCCTCTGGGTCGTAGCCCTCGCCCCGGATGCCCTGAGCGATCTCGGTCTTGAAGTCCTGCTCGGACAGCTCGGACGTCGCTACGTAGCTGATGACGCCACCATTCTGGGGCTTGGTACCTTGGAGGACGGTGCGCCCGAGTGTGGGCTTAGCCGGGGCAGCGGAGGGGGCTTCCACCGCAGCCAGCCGCTCAACCCCCGACGGCGCGGCGGCGGCTCCGGCTTTGTCGAGCACGTTGGCCAACACCCCCCGGACGAGGTTCGCGGCCTCGGTCGACGCCTCGGCGTGCTTCTCGACGAGGTCGAGCGCGTCCACCGGCACGGCGTACTGGTAGTGCAGCTCGGTCGTCGCCGACTGGTAGTCCTTCGACATCGAGGCGCGCACCGTGAACCCGGTGTACCCCTCAGCGTTGGCGACCACGGTGTCTAGCGTAGTCTCTGTCTCGACATGCTCTGATATAGCCATGCTTGGATCATACCTTCCTGGTTGGGGGGTTGCAACTATTCTCCGGTGTACTTCAGCAGCAGCCGACTCCGCAGGTGCTCTGCGACCACGCCTTCTGGGTCGTCGTGGCCTTGCGCAGCCCAGGACCCGCCCATGAGCAGATCTCCGTACGCATTGAAGATGTGGTTGGTGTCGAACGCGTCGTAGATGCCGATGATCGGCACGACACTTACGCAGCTCGGGACCCGCGCCGCCTGTTCGTCGTTGAACTCAACCGACCAGCGCTTGTAATCGAACAACGAAAACCTGCGCTCGCCCTTTGGCAGCCCGTACCCACGGTTGATCCCTGACCCCCACCACTCCCCGTAGTGTCGGCCCTCGCCGAGCTGCACTAGCTCCGGGGCGTGATCGAGGACCCACTCCGCGAAGCCGAAGTTGTCATCGCTGCCGGGCGTGAGGTACCGCTTGCGCGATCCGGCGAAGATCGCCAGGCCGTCGATGGCGTCGAGGATCTTACTGACGTTCGTGTTGGCCTCATCCTCGGGGACGATCAGGATCTGCGCGTTGGTGCCGTCGATCTTCTCGGTGATCACCATCTCGCGGCGGTCGTCGGCGTTCGGCGGCGCTGCCAGGCGGTGGATCTTTGCCCAGCCCTTGAAGTCCGTGGCGTTATCGGTCATGCGTAGCTCCTGATGTCGAACTCTGGTGGCGCTTGCGGGTAGCACGTCCCGCCTTTGCTGACGTTGTGCGAACAGTACCGCTGGCAAAGGACGCCTGCGGCCTCGGGATCCTTGGGGAACACTCCCGCGTCGATGATCTGCTCAGCCGCGACGTACTGCGCGTCGAGCGCTTGCATATCCGCGTCCGTAGGGTCGATGTCGATTACCCGGACGCCCTGGAAGTTAGCGTTGACACCCAGCGTTGTCCTCATTACCGCGAACACCGCTTTGGGCCAGTACCCTAGTCCTTTATGACCAGGCAGGTTGATCGCCTCGACCAGCGCGCGTGCGTACGTGCTGCCTTGTAGGCGTTGGTACGCACCGTCCAGACCGTAGCGCCCTAGATTTGTGGCGCTTTTCCAATCGACGACGAGCAGATCCCCGTGGTCGTCGAGGTACACACAGTCAGCAGAGCCTACGAGCGGGCGCTGCCGGACCCCACGGTCGTACGTCTCGAACCTCCGCTCGACAGCCACGGGCCGCCAGCTCATCACGAGGTCGCGGATCGTACCCCCCGCGCCGAGCTGCCCCTTGGTGATGGGAGTCTCGTAGAAGTGCGAGAGCCCATTGAGCGCTTCGTCCTTGCACTGGTCGGTTTCCTTAGCGGCATCCCCCGGGTTGGTGAATGGATAGCCGAACGGGTACCCAGACGAGGTAACGTACCACTCGACCACAGACTCAAGCTCGAACCTGTCCGCGCCCTTGGCGTCACCCGATACACCACGAGTACGGAAGTACTCACGACGTCGAGACTCGTGCAACTCTAGCGCAGCGTGTAGCGCCGAGCCCGCCAAGGTGCGCGGCGACATCCCGTCCGTAGGCGTCTCGGCCTTGACGATCTTGTCCAAGGCCACGCTCCACGGACACCCGCTGAGCAGCGAGTTCACCAGCGAGTACGAGAGATTCACTCGACCTGCCCCATAACTTCGACCATCATCAGCCCCAGTGTGGATCCACAGACGCCGCACGGCAAGGGGTCGTCAGCGTCGAGCTGGGCCTGGGTGAAGAAGTTGTGCGCGTCACACTCCACACACTGGGTGCGGTGCCGCCTCACGGCGTCGATTCCCGACGAGCACGCCTCGCACGTACCGTACCCACCGGGCGGGCGGTCGCCCTCCCTGTGGTCGTGGGCGGCGCTCACGATGTTGCGCCACCAGCTTCCGAGTCGGTTCATTAGACACCCTTCTTGTGTGCGTACGCATTCTTATCGGCGTTCTCTATGGTAGCACCAGCGCCCACGGAAAGCGAGACTCCGTACGAAAACCTCGCCGAGCGCAGCCGTTCGACGAGCGAATCGGCTTGGTTCTCACGGTGGGGGCCGACGATAAACTCGTCTCCCCCCTGCCGGATGAGCGAGTCCCCTGGGCGCGTCAGGGTGCGCAAGACATCCGCGATCTCTACGAGCACCACGTCACCCGCTGCGTGCCCGTGCGTGTCGTTCACCTGCTTGAACTTGTTGGCGTCGATCGCAACGTACGCCGCGCACTCCCCGGCTGCGTCGAGCGCAGCACGGTTACCCAACCCAGTGAGCGGGTCGGTCGTCGCGGCTTCGAGGGCTTCAGCCAACTCCCGTTCGAGCTGGGCGATGCGCGCCTTGTCGGCGTTACACATCGTTGTAACCCTTGAGGGTGCTCATGGTCGCCTGATCGACCCCGCTCTGGATCTCGCGGGCGAGGTCGAGGTCGACGTTGCGCCTCCCCATGGTCCCTCCATCAGTGCGGCGCAGGCCTGTGATGATCGCGTGGACCTGCTCGTGCGTCAGGCCGTGGAGGTCGTAGGTAGTCACCTGGTCGTGTCGTGTGACGTTCATAGCAAGGGCCTTTGGTTGGTGTGGTGCCCATGATACCCCGCGACACTCGTCGGTGTCAACCGTAATCTTGCTCGCGTCGCGCGCGCTTGGTTAGAGCGTCCCGCTATCGACAACACTGGCGTGGTTGGTACTTGACCTTGAGAGTCAAACCAATGTAATGCGACGCTTGCTGCTTCGGGGCATTCGGCGCATCTGCAAGATCGGCAGATGCTACGACGTCAAGTCGGTCGAGTCAACAAACCCGGTTGACTCTCCCTCAGCGCGCGAGGCGCATCCGGCGGCGGCGAGGCTGCGGTCTTTGCGGGGGTAGGCGCAGCCTACCTCTTTTGCCCCTCGGATTTCAACCTCAATAGTGCTTTCTTTTCACACACCCTGTACGATGGTACAGGTTTTCAGAAGTTTTCTCGTGCTTGCGCACAGGCTAGCATGCTGGTATGATGTTCGCACACCCCGAGAAAGGCTGAACGATGGGCAAGTGGAAAACCCCCGAGACGGCCCCCCCGCCTGGGCGCTACTGCTTCAACGGCAAGCGCCGCTACGGCAGCGAAGCGATCGCCAAGGCCGCGCTACCCGCGCTACGCCAGTTCACTACGCAGGTAGGCCGCCCCGTCCCCAAGCGCGCGTACCAGTGCCCAGAGTGCTGGGACTGGCACATCACCCACCAGACACCGGCGCAGCGTGACCAGATCGCCGAGAAAAGGCACGCACGAGAATCAGGACATTCCCCCAAAACCGACCAGATGCACGAGGATTAGTACATGGGCGACTCACTACAAGGCATGGTCCTCAGCAAGCTCGGCAGCTACGAACGCCCCGTTGAACGACACGGCGTTACCCCCCAGTGCCCTGCGTGCCGTGCTGGCAGGTACGACCGGTGCTGGTCGGTCCGCGACGGCGTCGAGCTGAGCAAGCGGCGTCACCCCAACCTCAAGGCTTGTATGTACGACCACGTAACCCAACAGACCATCGAGCTGTTCAGGGGCAAACCAGGGAAGCAGGAGCCGCGATGACCGTTACCGCCACACAGATGAACACAGCGAAGCGTGCGGCCGAGCCGTGAGCAGCCGTGTGGTTCGTGTGTCCCGGTCGGACTGTTGGGCGAGAATCGTCCGCATCCTCGACCACTGGCCGGACATCGCCAGTCTCGCTGACGGCACCGAATGGTCGTGGGAGTTGGAATCGATCAAGTCGTTGGTGTGGCTAGCGGAGGGCGAGCGGGTCGACCTTCAGGAGCAGCCGTGAACAGTGACGAAGCGCGAGAGCCTGTGCCCGTCGGTGAGCTGCTCGACCAGCTCACCGCTGGAGGCGCACCTGAATGGCATTCGGTCAGTGATCTGGCCCGTATGAGTATGGACGCCTTCGCCGCGCAGAACGACATGTCGACCGACCGGGAGCAGCCGGTGGTCAGCGGCGACTGGCCAGCGTGCCCCACCCACGGCACGCCGCTGGCCACCGCGACGTTCCCACCGTCAGGCCCAGCGTCGTCGGTGCCCGCGTGGGTCTGCGGCGACTGCTGGGACGAACGAACACGACAGGAGCCGAAATGACCGTCGACCGCGACGTGTACGACGAGGTGCTCGACGAGCTGCACCGGCTCCGGGCGCAGGTGACCGGCGTCCGGGCGGTCGTCAACGCCACCGAGCCCGAGTTCGTCGCGGAGCCGTTCGTTGACGTCGAGCAGCTGTCCGGTGTGGTCGTCAGGGAAGCAGGAGCCGAAATGACCGTTACCGCCACACAGATGAACACAGCGAAGCGTGCGGCCGAG
>Ga0136597_1000608_pt1 | contig 14727 bp, 10 predicted proteins | sample AntRauTorcE11898_FD_101385 | JGI IMG/M metagenome (GOLD analysis project Ga0136597, IMG submission 101385) | Saline lake microbial communities from Rauer Islands, Antarctica - Metagenome Torckler E11 #898 | ecosystem: Environmental > Aquatic > Non-marine Saline and Alkaline > Saline | place... | reverse complement strand
TCGAGGTCGAGGACCACGCCTTCCGCGTCTGGCGCCAGCAGGGCAACGATCCGGGTCCGATGGTCGAGGGCCGCTACGCGAACCTGCCCGACCAGTTCGTCTCCGCGCTGGAGATGAACGTCGAGGACCACATGCAGATGATCGCCGCGGTCCAGCCCTACATCGATTCGGCCATCTCCAAGACCTGCAACGTCCCGGCCGACTACGACTACATGGGCTTCCGCGAGCTCTACTCGCGCGCCTGGCGTGCCGGTGCCAAGGGCCTGACCACGTTCCGCCCGAACGACATCACCGGCGCGGTGCTCGAGACCAGCCACGACAGCCAGCAGCCGTCCGAGTTCGACCAGTCCGACGCCGACCGCCGCCTGCGCCTCGACAAGGCGCCGCAGCCGGCGCTGGCCAGCCTGCGCTGGCAGAACCGCCCGAGCTTCCCGGACGGCAACCCGGCCAAGACCTACATGGTCAGCCACCCGGGCGGCAAGTTCGCGGTCTTCGTCGGCTACGTCGAGAACGGCCCCAACGGTGACGAGAAGCACCCGTTCGAGGTCTGGGTCAACGGCGCCGAGCAGCCCCGCGGCGCGGGCGCGATCGCCAAGGCGCTGTCGATGGACATGCGCACCCGCGACACCGCCTTCCTCAAGGCCAAGCTCGACAGCCTCGCCAAGGTGCACGACCAGGCCTTCGAGCTGCCGATGCCGCCGAACGGCGAACTCCAGCGCGTGCCCTCCGCCGTCGCGGCCATGGCCATCCTCGTGCGCCACTGCTGCGAGGAGCTCGGCGTCTTCGAGCGCAAGGGCGACACCCCCGTGCTCGACGCGCTGATGTCACCCAAGGAACCCAAGACCGGCGCCAGCGGCACCATGTCCTGGACCGTGGACGTGCTGAACCCGGCCACCGGCGACGACTTCGTCCTCGGCATCAAGGAGCTCAGCCTGCCCGACGGCGAACGCCGCCCCTACAGCATGTGGCTCGCCGGCGAATACCCGCGCGCCCTGGACGGCCTGTGCAAGGTCCTGTCCTACGACATGCGCGTCATCGACCCGGCATGGATCGGCTCCAAGCTGCGCACCCTCGTGGACTTCCCCGAGGCCCAGGGCGACTTCCTCGCCTGGGTGCCCGGCCACCACCGCCAGGCGGTCCAGCCCAGCACGGTCGCCTACATCGCCCGGCTGATGATCCACCGCTACAACATGCTCGGCATCCTCGACGAGGAAGGCTTCCCGGTACAGCCAATGGACGTGATGTTCCACGACTCCGGCGTGCCCCAGGATGGCCAAGAGGACAACGTCATCCCCTTCGACGGCCTTCGCGCCGCCGGGGCGAACGAAGTCACGCCGGGCCGCCGCTGTAGCGAGTGCGGGAATTACGCCATGATCAAGCGGGATGGGTGTGACTTCTGTACGGCTTGTGGGGCTCAGGGGGGGTGTGGGTAAGCTGGGCTACACTAGCTTTTCCAGGGACTGACCTATGGCAAGTTACGACAAGGGCGACGAGTATCGAGATCGCCGACCTTCCGGTCGGCGGCCTTCCCCGTTTGACGGGGAGGCCGCCGTTCCCGGTACCGGCCAGCGAGGGTACCTTCAAGCTTTCTTCGACAAACCGTCTGGCAACCCGTGCGCTCGAGCCCAACAGGCCGATCAGCGTTACGCTCAGTCACATGGCGCGGCGAACACCGCTCGCGTCACCAGCTCGCGCGATTGTCCCGAAGCGCGGGCTCACGGGTTCCGCGGGGAAGTCGATTCTCACGAAGCAGGCCAATCCGTCTCACTGCAAGCGTTCTTTGACAAGCCCTCCGGCAATCCCTATGCCCGACTTCAGAAGCCTGAGGAAGATGAGAATGACCAGGGCAACGCAGATCACCGGGAGGCATTGGCATCGGACCCCGCAATTTCCAACGATCGGCAGGCTCTACAGAATCCCTACGCGCACCTTGACGGCGCAGGCAATTTCGAGGCGCTCGCCACGCAGCAGCAATCTCGATCAAGCATCAGCATGGCCACCCGCCCAACGCCGCTCCCGATTGCTCCCGAGCAACTTGTCCAAAATCGCCGACACGGGAAGCGGTACAAAACCTCGGAAATTGAACACTCCGCGCGCATCCTACACATTACACTCTGGAGAGAACGCCACACCCTCTTCCCAGAGCGTGACATCTCAGATCCGCTAGACCTAGTCGATCCGTCACTTGCGATACGCTGCTTGGGTATGTCTTTTTATGTCTCTGACTCACTTGGCCAGTATTCCGACAACAAGGGAAGATTCGAGGTTGCTGGCCTAATCGACCCTCCTTCACGCCAAGTTAGAATTTCTAACCAGTTCCTTCCTCACATCCAGAACTTCACGGCTGCGCATGAGCTTGGGCATGCTGTATTGCACAAGGGAAAAACCTTACATCGCGATCGTGCACTCGATGGATCGGGAGGCAACGGTGGTCGTCACTGGATAGAGTCTGAAGCGGACAAGTTCGCCGCCGCATTTCTCATGCCCGCAAAACCTCTGCGCCAGCACTTCACCAGTAGATTCCACGCGACGAAGCTTATATTGGACGAGAACACAGCGTTCCAAATTGCATCAAAGAATCAAGACTCTCTCCGGCATTCGATCCAAAACCTTCGAGACTGGTCGCGCCTGATCGCCGGTACCTCGTACTATCAGGGACAACACTTTGCCGCCCTTGCCGAAGAGTTCAACGTATCAGTGGAAACTATGGCTATCCGCCTTGAGGAATTGAACCTCATCGAGATTTAACGATCCGATATTCGCGGTCATAGTGAGGCAGCGTCGGTTTGGCGGACACCCGATTAAGTCCGGATAATTGCGGGGTCGGTCAAGTGCGGGACCAAGGCGGGACCAAGGGGTCAGAGTCGTTGACGCGCGCTTGAGCGCGCTGAGTCACTGAGCTTTAACTCCTCTGACCTCTTGATTTCGTTTCCATTGGCGCTCTAACGTCTGCCCGTCAAGCTTGTGGTGGGTCGGGTGCGATCACCGCGCGGTCGCGGCCGCCGTTCTTGGCCCGATACAGCGCCTCGTCGGCACGCTGGAGCAGGTCATGCGCCGATTCGCCGGGGTGGTAAGCGGCAATTCCCGCCGAACATTTCTGGCCAAGAGGGACCTTTTCACGCAAACGCTCGACGGCGGCAAAACAAGCCTGAATGTCGGTATCAGGGAAGAGCACGACGAATTCCTCTCCACCCGAACGAGTGAGAATGTCTGTCGGGCGAAGCTCGCCTTGCCACGCGGCCACCATGTCGATCAGCAGGGTGTCGCCGGCTGAGTGGCCATGGTGGTCGTTGTACTCCTTGAAATGGTCAACATCGAAGAAGGCGAGTGCAAACGGTGTCTGCATGCGCTCGGCGCGCGATATCTCGCGGGCGAGTTCTGTATCGAGGTGCCTGCGGTTGAAGGCACCCGTTAGTGCATCCAGGCGCGTCAGGTCTTCAAGTTTCTCCGCCTGTTTCTGCGTCTTGTGGAGCAGTCCGGCCATGCGATAGGTGACCAGCAGGAAAAGGATGATGGAGCCCGTCGCGGCGATGCGGATGGTAGTCACCTCGTCACCCGCAGTGAACAGGATGATGCCGGGCACGAGGACGAAGCCTGCACAAAGGACGAACAGACGGCGGCCGGTCAGCTCCGTGTCCGATGTCTGCGATTGTGGCACCTGGCGTGCCGAGGGGTGCCAGGCGCCGGCAATGAACAGCGCATAGGCGATGAGCCAGAGACTGTCGGTGAAGCCGCCGGGTGCATACCAGCCCGTCGATGTGCCGTGTGCGTAGAGCAGGTCGGCGGCAAAGTAACTGAGCATGCCGATGAGCAGAAACTGGTGCGTGCGGATGTGCATGCGATGGAGAAACACCAAGCGCAGCAGCAACGGAATCAGCATCAGATCCGCGATCGGGTAGGCGGTAGCGACTGCGAGCTGCAGCCAGGTGAGGTCAGGATCCAGCACAAACGGCGCAATCAGGACAGCCCAGCCCAGCACGACGGCGGAAACACCGAGCATGAGCGTGTCACTGATCACGGAGTTCCTGCGCTCGGGGTCGTAACCGAGTTTCCACAGGGCCGCCGCAAAAAGTGGGTAGATGGCGAGATACATGACGTCGGCAATGGAGGGAAAAGGGTCCAGGCCACGCAGATCGAGCCAGTACCAGATCAGATGACCGATGCCGCCGAGTAACAAACCGCCGGCAATCAGTCGCCAGGCCGAAGGGCAGTGGAGGTCAGTACGGCATTGCGTCGCTGCAATCACGAATACCGCCGCGAGCAGCGTAGCCCCCACGTACAGTGCACTGGTCACCTGACCGTACGGGAGCACCACGTACACCGCGGCGAGCACCAAGAGGCTCCCGGGCAGCAGTAGCCAGCCACGGCTGGCGCCCGGTGATGCTTGTTCGCCGTCAACCTGCTCGGCGGGGGTGTAATGCTGGGGTTCCATTGATCGTCTCGACACTACCGCAACTCAGATCCGTGGGAGATATGTCGAGGTCGCCCCACTTCCCTACGGATGCGAGCGCAACACGAGCACAGTAGAACACCAGGGGTCGGACCACGTTTTCGACTACCACTACACGCTCGCGAGCGTCGGAATCCTCGTCTTTCCGCTCTTGCGCGACTCCTTACTCTGCTCCCGGGATCCACGCCGCTCTTGCGCAACTCCTTACTCTGACCTCGGACTCCACACAGGCTTCTCGCCAGAGTCCGGTGGGTCCTCAACGGCCGATCCAGCATGCTCACTCTCACGAGTTGTCCGATCCTCTCGACCCGTAGTCGTGACCGATTCACTCTCAAACTCAGGTACGCCAGAGCTCTTCGGTTTCGGCGGTGGAGGCACCCACGCCCGAAGGTGCTGGCCGACCTGCTGATAGAACTCCGGTACAACGCGTTCCACATGCTCGATAAATGTGCGGCGGCCGGTGAACTTCCCGGCCAGATCGCGAACCAGCATGGCATCGAGCCGATTCGGGGCCAGTTTCTGGTTTTCGGTCTGAAGGACTGCTGGATTCTCGCGAAGGTCTGACAATTTAGCGATCGTATCGGCAGCGCGGCTCGGCCATCGGGCCTTAATCATCACGTCCGGATCATCCGTTTCCTTGAGTTGCCTCAACAGCCAGTTTACGCGTGCCGACGTCTTCTTCTTGTCTTCCGGTGCGTCCAGACTCATCGAGCATGTGACGTTACGGGTCCGGAGATCGATCAAGACGTCCAGATCGGACGCAGCATCTGGAATATCGAACGCGCAGTGCAGACGAAACTCCTTGACCAGCTGCTCGCAGTCCTCCCGCATACGTTTCGCCGGATCGTCGCGATGGGCTTTCTTCAGTTTGATTCGAACTTGGCGGCCAAGTGAACGGCTCAGGATCAACCCGATATCGCGCTGTTCCTGATGCCAGGCCGCGACCGTGTTTTCTATTTCCGGAGCATCACGTTTTGGCGCGGCGCCGCTCTGCACCTTCAGGACCAAGTCTTTCCATTCCTGATTCATTTGATCGAATCCGGAAATTCCGCTTTTGTCGGAGTCAAAAAATCGTATGGTTTCGCTGAGCAGATACCGCTGATCGGGGGATTCCACTTCACCTTCACTGATTAGGAGTTTTGCCTGAGTCAGGACATGCATCCATGACCAGTGATACAGCTCTACAGACTTCGGGCGCTTTTTCGGTAATGCAACGGGCGAATGCGTCGGTCTGGCAACAAACTGGTTGGAAATCGTCAGTACTGCGTCGATTCGATTTTCGCGGGCGATCGACAGGTAGTCCTGGATCTGATTCGCGTCGATCTCGGTGTTTCCGACCTTGGCCTCCACCAGGGCGCGCCAGACTTTTCGACCGGTATTCACCTCGATCAAACCGTCGGGCCGATTCCGTACGCCCTGCGGACAGACGCGAAACGTGACTTCCGTGTAGGCGTCAATCTTGGTTCGGTTACCCACACGCTGGCCGAGTTCACCGAGCAGGGTCTTCGCCAGATCGTGCGTCGCGGTGATACTGGCCAACAGAATCGAGAGCGCACGCTGCTCCCGGCTGGTGTCGGCGACCGCTGGAATGAGCCGTGCGCGCTCACCGGACTTCAGGAACTCGGGTAGTCCGTGACTCATGCTTCCTCCCCCTGCCCGCTTTAGTTCGCACTCTAAAACGCGCGTTAGCCGAATGTCGAATCCGACCGCGCCGATTGCGGCTGAAGGGGATAAATCGGGCCTGAGCAGACTTCCCAGTTATATGGAATTCCGAGGACAGTAACCGAAACTCCGAATTCGGGGAAAGTAACCGGACCAATAGGGGACAGACCACGAATATTGTCGCTCCCGCCGCCAGATTCGTGGTCTGTCGCGGTTTTCCCCGGATCATTGAAGGCAGCGCGGGCGCGGTACCAGCTCAATCGCCGGTGCCCGTCAGTGCGCTTTGGATAGTCCGCCATAGTACGTACTTGTAATACCGGCCGATGCCGTCGTCATTGATGTCGTCGTGAGCGACGAACAGGGCGCCGCCTACTGGATCTCGAGCTTCTGCACTCGCACTTCCCCCGCCACGGTATAGGTGTCGACTGCGGCTGTGCGTGCAGACTCCGAAGCGAGCGCACGGAGTGGTGGCGCGACATCCGCGCCACGTTCGCCACCGGCCTCCTCGAGGCGGAGCACGGTGATCAGTTTGAGTCGGCTATTCGACGTGCCCGCGTTCGGCACGCAGACGTAGAAAGCGTCCGCGTCGCGGCTCTCGAAGCACCGCGAGAAAAGCTGCTTGTACGACAACACCTGCTCGAAGGCACGGGCCGCCCCGTCCAGCTCGACACGCCGGGTGTGTTGGTAGAGCACGCCGCCGTTGGTCTCGGCGCGCAATCGGAGCAGATAATCGCCAGCCCGGCCACCGCTGGTTCTTATGCGCCACCAGAGTCCATCGTCGCGGGGCTCTACACGAAACAGGGCGATGCGGTGCCGCTGGGCGATCAGTTTGTCGATGACCGCCTGGCGTTGCTGCGATTCCGCACGCTGTACCTGCGCCCGTTGCGCACCGTGCCAGAGCATGCCGGCCAGTATGCCCCCGAGCGCGGGAACCGCGATGACGGCGATCCGACAGATCCGCTGGCTGAACGAATGGCCGCGCAACGCGGCGATCGCGGCGCATGCCAGCGCCGCGCCCAGGAGGACGCACGCGATGCCAAAGAACAGCAGCGGGAGGTGCCAGAAGACGTTGGATCGATCTCCCGTGCCCTTCATTGCCGCGAACTGTTCGAGATACGCGATCACGGCCGGGATTCCTGCCGCCATCAAGAGCAGCGCGATGCTCGCGACGGCCACGGGAATCAGGCGCGGACGATACTCCATGGCTCATCCATTTCGGGCTGGACAGGACGAATAATAGAATAATAGGGGACAGACCACGAATATTGCCGTTCCCGCCGCCAAATTCGTGGTCAGCCCCGGTTTCTTCGCTCCGTTTTTCGCTATTGTTCAGCGGTGTTGACTATGATCTCGATTCGAGATTCAGAATACGTAGACTGCCCCAATACCCACTTCCGCTTCGTACTCGCTGCGCGAAATTGGGCTATCCCTGACGTCGCTACCGTAGTGCTCGTATACCGCCTCGCCAATGACCTGCCAGTTCCGGCTGACAGAATAACGGAGGTTATAGTTTATCCCGATAGAGCGAAAACCACCGTCGAGATCGGTTTCAGCCAGCCCAGAATCAGCTGACTGTTCTGCGTTGATGCCAAAATCCCTATTGGCATAATCGCTATCGTGAAAAACCAAAGCAAGACTCAGTTCCTGCCCCGTACCATCTGTTTGTTCACCGAAACGACGCCCAACCGCAAAAAGACCAAGGCTTCCGTCATCGCTGGCAATAAGTCGTCCATCCAGCCAATAACGCCAGTCCGAATCAAATGCACGACGCGCCTGCAAAACGAGTTCCGTCGTCTCGTCGTTATCACCAAGGCCGTCGAGACGACCGTCGTCGGAATCGCCCTCTTCCCGGCCCTCGTCGAACGCCACAGCCGCGTCAAAAAACCAGATGTCCGATCGAAGACCCCGCCAGCCGAGCGCCTGACCCGCCCAATAGTAAATATTATCTCCGGTTCGCCATTGCACTGCGCCAACAGGATCGATCTCGAATTCGAATTCATCGGAGCCTTCGTAGGCAGACTCGTACTCAACACTCAGACCAAGTCCGAATCCCCATCCATCTTCGCCTCTGGTGTAGTCATCGACGGAGGGCAACGGCACCAAAGCTGTCCGTGAATCATTTCCAATTGCGCTTTGAGCGAAGAGCACATGTACAAATATAAACAACGTTAAACCTGCAAACTTCTTCATTTCAATCACGCCCCACTTCGGGTCGAGAAAACGGGCGAAAATGGAACAGACCACGAATCCTGCGCCAGTGGCGGGCATATTCGTGGCCGGTCCCCTATTGGCTTCGCCATCACGCGCGTATGGCGATAATCCGTCTATAGCCCAGGAACGGGGAGGAATCTATCGAGCGGGAATTCTGGGGACAGAGTGAGGTAGCGACAGTCCACGAATTGGGAGTTCCGGGGACGGTATTCCGATCCGGCTACAGCGGGCGGGCGAAACTCAGTTCATGGCCGTCCGGATCACGCACGTGAAAATAGCGCTCGCCCCAGGGCGCATCGGCGGGCTCGGTCTCGGTCGTTATCCCCACCGCCCGGACACGGGCGTACATGTCATCGACATCGGAGACGTGGATGATCGTTCTTCCCCACAATTTGACCGGGGGGTCGCCCGGCATCAGATTCAGGAAACCCGCCCCGACATGGAAACTGGTGAACGCCGCCGCTTCACCGCCGTACCGCAGCGTGAACCCCAGCCTGCGATAGAAGCGCACGGCACGCTCCATGTCCGCGGTAAACAGGGTGATGGCATTGATCCCTTCCAGCTCGACATCGCTCATTCACGAACCTCCAGCGTGACGAGCAGCAACCGGCATGCCGCTCCCCGACACCGATCAGAATTCAGTCGCCACATTGTGCCCCGGGATCAAGGTATCTGCTGGCTGGCAGTATAGTAAGCCAGGAGAGGAGAGACATTCGGGCTGGATCGGTTTCGGTCCCGGAACCCGTCTACTGCCTCGGGTCGGATTGCCGTAGTCGGATCGGATCGCCGGAACGTTGGCGCGATTCGAGACCGCAGGCACTCCAGTGCGATACTGCTTATTGACACATGATGGAGGTCGCCGTGTCGCAAAATGAACGGCATGCCCCGCGCGAGCGGGCCGCGGCGTTCTGTGCCGCCTACGGCCTGGACGTCCCGATTCTGATGGCCCCCATGGCCGGTGCCTGTCCGTCCGCCCTGGCCGCAGCCGTGGCCGGCGCTGGCGGCATGGGCGCCTTCGGCGCGCTGATGAGTGAGCCGGCGGACATTCGGGCGTGGGTCGAATCCTTCCGCGCCGCCGGTGGTGGCCCGCTCCAGATCAACCTGTGGATCCGCGACGCCGAGCCGATACGCAACGCCGAGGCGGAGACGCGCATGCGCGCGTTCCTTGCCGACTGGGGCCCCGAGGTGCCAGCCGCCGCGGGCGATGTCGCGTTGCCGGATTTCGATGCGCAGTGCGAGACCTTTCTTGAACTCGAACCGACGGTCGTGTCCTCGATCATGGGGGTGTATCCGCCAGCCTTCGTACAGCATCTGAAGGAACGCGGCATTCGTTGGTTCGCCACGGCAACGACGCTGGCGGAAGCCGAGCGGGCGGAAGCCGCCGGGGCCGATGCCATCGTCGCGCAGGGTGCCGAGGCCGGTGGCCATCGCGGCACCTTCGATCCAGCGGCGGCCGAACGCCAGTCGGTCGGCCTGTTCTCGTTGCTGCCCCGCATGGCCGACCGCATCAGCCTGCCGATCATCGCGGCCGGTGGCATCGCGGATGGCCGGGGCGTGGCCGCCGCGCTGACGCTCGGCGCGAGCGCGGCGATGATCGGCACGGCCCTACTGCGCTGCCCGGAGGCCGACACCAATTCCGCATGGGCCGACTCGCTGGAGGGCCTGGAGCCCGAGGACACGGTGCCCACCCGTGCCTTCAGCGGGCGGCTCGGGCGGGCCGTCGCCACCGACTTCGTGCGCGCTGCGGAGGCGCCTGACGCCCCCACGGCCGCCCCCTACCCGGTGCAGCGGGGCCTGAGCGCGGCGATGAAACAAGCCGGCACGGCGGCCGGTGACCACCATCGGATGCAGATGTGGGCGGGGCAATCAGCGGCGCTGGCGCGGCCGATCCCCGCGAGCCGATTGGTCACCGAAATCTGGGAACAGGCTCGGAGCCTGTTGTAGGTGACGGATCTCGGGGACGGCAAGCCGGTTCCGCCCCGCGAATCAGCTTGCTGTTCTGACCTTGGACTTCCGCTGATCCCGAACGCCTGCAGGCTGCGCCGACTCGCGGGACGTCAGCCACTCATGGAGCGCAGTCTCCGTTAGCGCCGGGCTCCACAGGAAACCCTGGCCGAAATCGCAGCCGAGATCGGTGAGGATTCGGGCCTGCTCTTCGGTCTCGATGCCCTCGGCGGTGACGGTCAGGCCGAGGGCGTGGCCGGCTTCGATCATCGCCAGCACCAGCCGCCGTGTCTTCGTTTCGCGCTCAATCGGCCAGATGAATGCCCGATCGATTTTCAGCTCCGTGGCCGGCAACTGGCGTAGGTAAGCGAACGAGGCGTAACCGGTCCCGAAATCGTCGATACTCACGCCGATGCCGTGCTCACGCAGGCGGTTCAGCATGGCGATGGCCGTCCGGGGTTCGCGCATGAGACCCGATTCGGTGATCTCCACCGTGAACCGCTCCGGCGGTATCCCGGTCTGCTCAAGGCCCCCGATCAGCGCATCGGCCAGGCCATCGTCCGCGAGGTTGCGCGGGGCGAGATTGATGCTCACGGGAACCAGCGGCCCGGAGCGCGCATAGTCGGTTGCCATGCGGATAACGAATCGGCTGAATGGATCGATCAGGCTTGTCTGTTCGAGTTTGGGCATGAACGACCCCGGCGGCACGATGCCCTCGTTCGGGCGTCGCCAGCGCGCCAGCGCCTCGACACCGGCCGGGCGGCTGTCCGCCAGCCGAATCTTGGGCTGGTAGTGGAGTTCGAACTCCTCCGCTTCGAGCGCCTGTTCGGCCCCGGCGATCAGCTCGAGCATTGAGCGATGATCCGTGTCGAGCGCGGGCTCGTAGCTCACCCAGGCGCGTTCCAGGCTTACCGCGCGCCGCAGCGCGATGCGGGCCCGCCGCACCAGCTCCTCGGCGTCCACCGTTGCGTCCGTACCCACGTGTCCCAGTCCGAGCGCCGGCTCGATGCGGACCGGGACGCCGTCGACCTCGAACGGGGCCGCCGCCGCATCGTGCAACGTTCGCGCGATGCGTTTCATGGCTTCCCGGTCTTTCGAGTCGACGATCAGGGCCAGATCCGAGGTGCCGAATCGGTAACACTCCTTTACCTCGGGACAACTCAGGCGCAGATTCTGACCGACCTCGGCCACGATCCGGTCACCGTCCTCGATCCCGACCAGCTCGACGAGATCGGCATAGTCGGTGGCGCGGAGCAAGACGGCGGCGACATTCGCCTTCGCGGCAAGCTGGGCGTCAAGATCTTCCATCAGAGCGGTCTGGTTGGGCAGTCCCGTCAAGGGGTCGCGCAAAGCCTGTTTGCGCCGTTCACGCCCGAGGCTGATGATCATCCGCATCATGAGGCCGGCGCCGGTACCGATCGCCATGAACCAGAGGGTGCGCACGCCCCAGCCGGTCATGACCGCTTCCACGCTCGCCAGACTGCCGCCAAGCAACGGTCCCTGCATCAATCCTGCGGCAAGACCGGCAACCAGGCCACCGATCGGACCAAAGGCAGCGGAAGCCAGAAAGATTGGCACATACATGAAATGGGCATGCACGTTCGGTGTGCCGCCCGTGAGATGAACAATGATGGTGCCGGTGCTCAGTAGCAAGCCGATGCCGACCATCACCATTACACGGGCGGGAATCGAATTGCGCGAGTCGCTCAACCCGATCAGTCCGATCAGCCGAGTCGCTGCACCTTTGCGATGGTCCATAAGCCAACACTTCCTCGTCTTTCCCCGTCAGGAAACGCCGACCGAGATAATCGCCACGGCATTCAGGGAGTCCGACAGGTCGCTCCCTGGAGTTCCCGAAAGCGGCTGAGTTGGAAGTGCCAACCATGTGCTCGCGTCTTGGTTATAGACAGTGTACCAATAAGGACATGACAATACGAAATAGCCCCGGACAACTTGCAAGCGAGATTGTTGGAAGCGTTCGCCCGAGGGGGCATCGGCGGGCTCGGTCTCGGTCGTTATCCGAGCGAAGCACGGCGATCGAGTGAGGCGCACGGGGTCAGGTTCAGCATTGGTGCACCGCCATCCCTCGCGGTAATCGACCTGAATCAGGGCCTGCTCTGGTCGTCGCTATGGCTCATCGTAGTGTCCACCCAGAGCGAAGATATAGATTGCTGATTCGTCAAACTTATACACAATCCGGTCTCTTTGGGATATCCGCCTGGACCAGAAGCCGGACAGGTTATGCTTCAGCGGTTCGGGTTTGCCAACCCCCACAGTGGGGTCATCGCATCGAATAAGTTCCTTTATGACGTTACGCGCTGCATCGTGCAGCTTCTTGTCCTTTTGGCGCATGGCTTCATACGCTTCCCACGTTTTGCCCTCAAATACCAGCGATCTCATCCATTTGCTCGTCGGTAGGCGTGTACCCTTTTCGCTCGATGTGAGTTTTGGCTGAATCTGCCAGCTGGCGCATCAGGTTACTGTTCTGCAGGACATAGAGGGTCTCCTGCTCGCGCTCCCAATCCTCGGCACTGACCACCACAAAGTCCCCCCCTGAACGCCGGGTGACTCTGAGGGGTTCATGCCTGCTGAGACTCTGTTCCACCAGCTTTTTCAGGTTATCCCTGAACTTGTTGACACTGACTGTATCCATCTCGAACACCAATTGATGTACGGTATTGCCGTACGATTCTACATCCGCCCCGCTAACGGTCACAAGCGGTCTGTCGACGGTGCGAGCGCTGCCATTCGCGAATGGCACACGCTTGCGGTCAGACGGCTATTCAGCCGGCGCCCGTCAGTCGAAGATACCCTTCAGTTTGTCCTTAATTTTCTTTTCGGCCTTGTCCTTTTCTTTTTCGATCTCCTCTTCGGCCTCCTTCTTCGCCTCTTCCTTGCGCTGCTCGGCCTTCCGCTCGGCGCGCCCCGCCAGCGCCTCGGACAGACGCACGTCGATCGCCGGATCGTTCCAGGCGCCGTTGAAGCGCACCGGGATCTCGAGGCCGGAAAGTTCTTCGGCCGCCTCGCCGCCCTGCCCGGCCAGGCTCGAGGTAACCTTGATGCGGGCAGTGTAGTCGAGCGTGCGGGCGGGCAGGCTGGCCTCGCCAGCGCCACTGACACGCAGCAGCGGCGAGCGCAGATCGAGTTCGTTCGACTTGACCACGCCGTCGCGGATGCGCCCGCTGACCCGCATGACGGAGAAGTCGGTCTGGCGCTCGGCACCGGCCTCTTCCACGTCGCCGCCGCTCAGGCGCGCACTGGCCGTGCGCAGGGTGCGGGCGAGGTTGATACCGCGGATGGCGCCGTCGGTGAAGGTCGCATCGAAGCGCCCGGCGAGCGCGCGCGTCCAGGCGTCCAGATCGGCGCCGGCGGTGTTGACCGTGACGCTGCTGTCGAGCTGGCCGACGACCGGGGCCGAGCCGGCGAACGCGGTTAGCAGCGGCTCCGCCTTGATGCCGGCGATCTCGGTGGCGAGGCTGGCGGCCGGGCGGTCGGTGCTGGCGTCGAGCGTCCCCGACAGGCCCATGCGACCGCCCGCCGCGGACAGCTCCGCCTGGCGCAGCCGCAGCACCCCGTCGGCGAGCTCGATGCGGACCTTGACGTCGTTCATGTCGAAATCGTTGTAGCCGACCCGGCCGATACCCGCGCGCAGATCCGCCTTGACCCCACGCAGCGCTTCCAGCGGCAGCGACTCAACCGGGTCGGCTGCGGTGCCGGCATCGCCGCCGTCCTCGCCGTCACCGCTGGCGCCGGCATCACCGTCGTCCCCAGCGGAGCCCTCGCCGGCCGGCAGGTAGCGCTCGATATCGATCGCGTCGAGTTCGAGTTGCGCTTGCAGATCGGGGATGTCTCCGGGTTTCAGCGTGGCGCTGCCGGTGAAGCGGGTATCGTCGAGTTGGCCTTCGATGCGTTTGATGTCGATCGCGGCGGGCGTCCCCGCGAACGCCAGTTCCATGGCGAACTCGCCGGGCACATCGGCGTCGGCCAACTCCGGCAGCCCGGCGCCGAGCGCATCGGCCAGCGCGCGCGGATCGAACGGCGCAACCGTTAATCGGCCCTCGCCGCCCGTGCCGGCATCGCCGAAGCGGGCATCCAGCCCGCCGGTCGCCCGCAGGATATCGAACGCGGTGAGGACGAGGTTGTCCACCACGGCCGTACCCGCGCCGGCGTCGACCAAGACATCGCCGGCCAGGCCGGCCTGCAGTGCGCCGCCCGGCAACGCCTCGCCGCTGGCATCGACTTCGCTCGTGAGACCGGTGAGTTCGATGCGTGGGCCATCGAGGTAGAAGGTGAGTTCGGTCGTGGCGGCGAGATCGACCTGGGGCAGCCCTTCCCCGGTCAGACGGAAGGCGAGTTCCACCGGGGTCGGCGTCCCCGCCTCGAGCGCCCCGGTTGTCAGTTCCAGGGCGCTGATGCGCAGATCCTGGTCGTTGGCGGCGTCCTGCCACGTGAGCGTGGCG
>Ga0136597_1000603_pt1 | contig 14782 bp, 18 predicted proteins | sample AntRauTorcE11898_FD_101385 | JGI IMG/M metagenome (GOLD analysis project Ga0136597, IMG submission 101385) | Saline lake microbial communities from Rauer Islands, Antarctica - Metagenome Torckler E11 #898 | ecosystem: Environmental > Aquatic > Non-marine Saline and Alkaline > Saline | place... | reverse complement strand
GGGCCTGTTCCCGCTCGCCACGCGCAACGCGCTCGGCCTGCCCGGCTGGCTGGATCACTGGGAGGCGCTCGAGTTCGATCAACACATGTCGTTCATCAAGGGCGGCATCGGCTTCGCCGACCGGGTGACCACGGTGAGCGAGACCTACGCCCGGGAGATCACGACGCCCGAGGTCGGGGCTGGACTCGAGGGTCTGCTCGCCTGGCGTGGCGCCGATCTCGTCGGCATCGCCAACGGCATCGACACCCAGCGCTGGAACCCGGCCCGGGATCCGGCGCTGCCCGCGCCCTACGACGCGAAGCAGCCGGAGGGTAAGCACGCCGCGCGCAGCGCCCTGTTGCGCGAGACCGGCCTGCAGGCCGAAGAGACCATGCCGATAATCGCCTACATCGGCCGACTGGCGGAGCAGAAAGGTGTGGACCTGCTGGTCGAGGCGCTCGCGCAAATCATCGCCCAGCCCGCCGTCGTCATCGTCCTTGGCAGCGGCGACCCGGTCCTGCGGGATGCGCTCAAACGGGCCAGCAAGGCCCGGCCTGATCGCGTGTTCGCGCGTTTCGATTTCGACGAGGCCTTCGCCCACCGCATCTACGGCGGCGCCGACATGCTCCTGATGCCCTCACGCTTCGAACCCTGCGGTCTGTCCCAGCTCAACGCCATGCGCTACGGCACCATCCCGATTGTCCGCCGCACCGGCGGCCTCGCCGAGACGGTCGTCGACACGGACCGCGCAACCCTGGCTGACGGCACCGCGACCGGTTTCCAATTCGATGACGACGACGCGGACGCCCTCGCGGCGACCGTACGCCGGGCCTGCGACTGCTTCGCGGAAACGGAGACCTGGCACGCCCTCATCGACCACGCCATGCAACGCGATTCCGGCTGGGCCCGCAGCGCGAGGGCCTACCGCACCCTCTACCGCGACGCCCTGAACGCGCGCCACCGCCACCTGCCGCCGTTCGTGTAGCCCCTTCCCGCAAGTCCTGCCGCTTTGTCGTGGGGGCGAGCGTGCGCGCGATTGCGGATGCGAAGCCCAGCTTCCTCGCCAAGGCGCAAAGCGTTCCAGCAATCCGCTCCTACAACCGCTCCGGCAGATGCTCCCGGATCGCCTTCGCGTCGTGCCCCGCCAGGTCCTTGTCGAACTCGCCCACAACCCGCTCGGCCGTACCGGCATCCAGGGCATCCCGCAACTGCCCCAGAAAACGGGGTTCCGCCACCAGATAGAGTCGCCGGAACCGATCCTTCTCGCGGCCTTCCCGAAGGCGTCGGGCCAACTCAGCGGCGAAGCGCCCGGCTTCCTGCCGATGCAGACTCTCATCCGGCCCGAACGCGTGCTGCCGCCCACCAGCCCCCCGAACGCGCCCCGGATCATCCGAAGCGAGTTCGTGCTCCGGCAGGCGCTCCTCAGGGTGTGTGTAGCTCGCCTCCTCGATCAGCGGACCGCGTGGGCGCTCAACGCGAAACACACGGGCACGGGCCCCATCCGCCACCAGAATCCATGTCGCTTCCAAGATCCACCTCCAGCGCGCTGTCGCGCGTGAGACAACGCCGGGACCCGGCTCTCCCCCACGCCGGGCTCCGGCCATTCGGAGTCCGGACTCCGGGTCAGAGTCGATACGGCAGATGTCTGCGGATACCGTCCGCCTCTTCGCGGACCACGTCCTTGGCATAACTCGCCACGACACAGTTCGCCGTGGGCGGATCCATCACATGGCGCAGCGCCCCCAGGAAATTCGGGGCCGCCAGCACGTACAGCCGGGCGAACTTGCCGCCGGCACGCGCCTTGCGGAGCACATCGGCGATCTGCTTCGCGAAGCGGTCGGCGTAATGCGCCTTGGTACCGGTATCGCCACCCATGGCGTAGTGGCCGCCCCGGCCCGGGGCATCGGTCTCGAGGTCCTGCTCACGCAGGCGGTCGGCGGGATTGACGTAATCAGAGTGCTCGGCCAGCGGGCCCCGCGGGCGGTCCACCCTGAACAGGCGGGCACGGGCGCTGTCAGCCACGAGAATCCAGGTCGGTTCCATCGCGTCCCTCCACAGAGGATTGGCGGCGCATCCCGGCGCCGGGGAATGGCATCCTCCAGCGAGTGTAGGCAGCGATTCCCGCGCCCTCTACGGCCGCGGGAAACCATCCGACCGGCGGTAGTAACCGGCCGTCCCCGCGCAACCCGTGACGCCACCCCACCCGCCCCGCTATAGTACGCGTGGCCTGTGCCGGCCCCGAGCGCCACCGCCACCCGCGGCGCGCGCCCGCCGCCCGGCCAGGCACCGGGGCCGCAGGGCCCGACCCACCCCGCCGGGCCCGTAGCTCAGTGGTTAGAGCAGGGAACTCATAATTCCTTGGTCGCTGGTTCGAATCCAGCCGGGCCTACCATTTAAAACACCTGATAAACAGGGACTTATACGGAGCAAGGGCGTCATGCCCGTTGCGGTCCTTGGCTTTCCGACCGAGGTTTGTCACAGTTCAGGCACACTGAACGTGTGACAAACCCATGGCTACCATCCGACGACGTGGGAAGTACTGGCAGGGGCAAGTCCGGCTACAGGGCTTTCCGAATCGATCCGCGACCTTCGACACGAAGGCCGAGGCACGAGACTGGGCGCAGAACGTTGAAGCTGAAATGCGGGCCCGTCGGTACGTTGACCCGCGCCCCGCGGAACAGACTACGGTCTCAGATGTGCTTGAGCGCTATGCGCTCGAGGTAGCCCCTCGAATGTCGGAGCCACGCCGGGCCGCTAACCGCGCCCGCCGGATCAAGCAGTATCCGCTGGCTCACTACTCGCTCGCGAACGTCCGCGGATCAGAAATCCGTGAATACGTAAGGGCTCGTGAAGGTGAGGACGTCGCAGCGGGCACGATCCGCATGGATCTCGCCCTCCTAGGACGATTGTTCGAACTGTGCCGGCGTGAGTGGCGTATCCCCGTGGACAACCCCGTTCGAGAAATGGGCAAACCGCCAATAGCCCAAGGTCGTAAACGGCGCCTTAAGCCGGGCGAGGAGGCTAAACTCCTGAAAGTAGCACCGCCTGTGTTTCGCGCGGTGCTCCGGTGGGCTCTAGAGACTGCCATGCGGCGAGAGGAGATGGCCACACTGCACTGGGAGCACATCGACACGTCAGCGCGAACTGCTCACCTGCCGAATACGAAGAACGGCGAAGCCCGATCCGTGCCGCTGTCGAAGCAAGCGCTTTCAGTCCTCCACGAGATTCCAAAGCAGCTCGACGGCTCGGTCTTCGGGATGTCGGCCAATGCCATGACCCTGGCGATGCGCCGAGCGCGGGAGACGGCGGGCATTTCCGACCTCCGACTGCACGATCTGCGCCACGAAGCGATCTCGCGCTTCTTCGAGCGCACGGACTTGGACTCGCTCGAGATCAGCCGGATAACCGGTCACAAATCGATGCAAATGCTGTCGCGCTACACGCACCTGCGGAGTGGTCGACTCGCCGACCGCCTCGACGGCCAGCCACGCGTACAAAAAGCCGATTAACTGGCTCCGACAATGTCGCAGTCTACCAGGCCCACGAACAGGCAGCCCGGCCATGAGTGTGTCCGCACACTCGCGCTACGACGTAATTCTCGAAAGCCTCGGACGCTCTGCAGCCCGTGCCGGCGTCCAGTCGGCCTTTGATGCCCATAGGCTGCTCTCTAAGGGGATCGAGGGCGCAGCGATCCGTCAGTTGCGACGGACTATGATCTTTCCACCGAGGACCTGACGCGGCTGCTCGGGATCAAAAAGCGCACGCTGCACCGCCGTGAGCAAGAGGCGAGCGAGGGGTTCGGTTCCCGCGACAAAGCGATCAAGTGGCTGCACAAGGAAAACCCTGCGCTCGGGGGAGCATGCCCCTTGGATATGATCGCAACCGAAGCCGGCTACGAAGAGGTCCGCAATATTCTGAGGCGGATCGAATGAGGCGTATTCTGAGGCGGCCCGCGGTTCACGAACCGCGAGTTAATAAGCGTGGGCCCTGAGGTGGGAAGTGTAGCCCGCCGCTCTAACGATGAGGTACATCTAGCACTAGCGACGGATCCCAGCCGGTCGCCTCCATATAGTAGCCGCGCGGATTAGACACCACGCGCGTGGCCATCCCCTGAGATACTGACCCACATCCATAATCGCAGGCCACGTGCGTATGGCCATGCACCCAGATCACCGGTGCGTACCGCTCCATCAGCCACTCCAGGTTTGAGGCGTAGGCCGCGTCCTTGGCATTCCAAGTAGATCCCACAGCACGTGCATCGCGCTGCGTGAGCGAACGGGCTGACGGTGCGTGGTGGGTGACAACCACTGTGGGACCATCATGCGGCTCAGCAAGGGTGCGTCGCAGCCAATCGACCGTTTCACGATGCATCCTTTCCGTGTCGGCGGGCCGCAGGCGAGCGCCCCCACCTCCTACGATCGCCCGGTAATCGGTGAGATCATGGTCGAGGCGCCGGCGCGTACACGCTGGATCCGGCGCAAGCGCGTGATCGGTCCACAGCGTTGCGCCCAGTATCCGTGTACCGGCGATCTGCACAGCCCGCTGCTCGAGGACGTGCACCGATGTACCGGCAGCAGCCAAGCGGCACCGTTCCAGAGTCCCTTCGAGGGTGCCGCCGTAACTCTCATGGTTGCCAAGTACATAAATGACGGGCGTGTCAGGCCACTGGGCTGCCGCCCAGCGCACGCCGGCGGCACCCTGGTCGGTATCGCCTGCCAGGACGACGACGTCCGCTCCCATATCAACGACGTCGCTTCGGGCGCGCTTGGGGTCCATTTCCGCGTGCAGGTCACTCAGCACCTGAAGTTGCATCTTGATGGTCTCCCGGCGTCCCGGCGCGGAGCCCATAGGGACTGTCTCGGTCGAGCTGATTCGTCCATAAAGCTGGACCGACAGGCAGGTGCGACCGCCCTATCAAGCCGACGAGGTTCCATCGACCCGCGTTACCCGCCACCTGTGGCCTTAGCAGCCGAATGGCACCAACATGTCACTCACAGAACCCTGCCAAGCCGGACAACGTGATCATCCACGCTTGAACCTTGCTTTGGAACTTGCAGTTTTTAGGGAGCACGAGGGGGGGGTGGGGGAATCCCCCACCCCCTCTCGTGGCCGAGTCGGCCGTGTCCCACGTGAAACACGGCCTGCCTGCCAACGCTGCCACTGGGCGGTGTTCGTAAGACCCCGGAAAAGAGAGGGGGCACTGACCCCCACTGATACTTTACTTCGGTACGACTTACGGTGCGGCGAGGTTTGGCCGGGTCATGACCGGCGGCTTTGTCCCGCGTGGGACAAAGCCCATCGCGCCCTGCCCTACTCCGCCCGGTCGGTGTCGAATCTGAGCTTTTCGAGCACCCCTTCGAAGACATCAAGATCCGGGGTGTCGACATCGAACTTGTAGCCGCCATTCGCCTTGGCCTCGATCGTGGCCGGTGATCCGACGTGTTCGCTGAACCGTTCCTCGAGAGGGGCCATCTCACGCAGCGTCATCGACAACTTGGGCCTCTCGCACGACTTCAGAGCCCTGCAAAAGGTGGGAACGAGCTCGCGCTACCGATTATGGCCCTGGGGCCGGACGACGGTCTGGCAATGCGTGCAACAAGTCATGCGCGCGGCCGATCGGCTGGAACCGGCTGAATCACGATGATGACCACCCGGCGACCGATTATCCACGTATTCTTTGGGGGCATTCATGTCGCTCAAGTTCTGTAAATATCCCTTCGACTGGATTTCGGGAATACCGACGGTTTGACCTCCGCGAGCCGCTGGCGCAACCGCTCGCCCTGCGCACTCCCGGCCCGGGCGATGCGGCCGACTCGACTTGACGCGCTCTGGAACCGCGCCTTCAGCTCGGGACTGGTACCCCGAGTCCGAGCCTCGATCTCAATCTGACGGACGGAAGTCCGTACGCGGTTGCGTTCGGCCTTGGATACTGCGGCGCGGCCGCCAGAAGTGGCGTATCCGGTAACCGTAACGCCGCGACCTCTCGCTGTTGCCTGCCCTTTCTTAGCGATGGAGTGTTTCTGTCGCTTCGGACGGAGGCCTTTCGCCGCGAACATGCCGTAGAGGCGTCGTACGATTTCGGTCTTCTCTTGAGAGGACAGGTTGCGGGGAGCGCTGATCACGACGTCGTCCACATACCGGCTGTATACGAACCCACGGGTGTGGATATCCATCACGAACTGGGGCTCGACGTCCCAGAGGGCGAGGTTTGCAATGTAACTGCTCGGCTTCGCACCTTCGGGCACGAGGCCCTCGTGAGTCGTCAGGCGGGTCAAGATCTCGGCAACATTCGCCGGGAACCCGAAAAGCCGGCGCCACATGTCGTTGACCACGCAGGGGCTGATAGCCCCGAAGAATCCCGCTACGTCCTCCTGGATGAACAGGAAATTCCCGGCGTGGAGATCCGCATTGGCTTGCGGCTCGCGCGGCGTGTCCGGGTCGCGGATCGACCCCTGAAGGTACGCAGGGTACTCAACGGGCAGGAGCAGCCTTTCCTTGATCGAGCCCTGTAGGCGTTTCAATGGCGGGTGCGCGTCGTACGTCCAGCGGACCCCACCCCCTTTCTTGGGAATCGGATTCGCCCGGTACAGACGTGAAGCGTTTTCCGCGAGCCGATTCAGATCTCTGCGGGACACTCTAAGATGACTTGCCAGCGCCTCGATTGACCCGATAGATCGATACGGATAACGCGGTATTAAGGGATCCCGCTCTCTCATCAAGAAACCTTGCCAATAAGATGGCTCGCGGCGGTGGTGAGATCAGAAAGCGCGGGCTCCTCGGCAGTGGCGTCTGGGTCGTCTTCAATTGCGATGGCCACCAGCACCGGCAACGGAACTTCCAGCGCCTCGGCAATTCCGGCTAAGATTGTCAGAGAGGGATCAGTACGCAACCCGCGTTCCAACAGCGACAGGTAAGCCTCGGAAATCCCCGCGCGCGACGCGACGTCGGCCTGCCGAAGCTGCCGCGCGCGCCTGCATCGAAGTATGGCGTTTGCAATATCCATAGACATTTAAACGACTAAAGGCTGTGGCATCACTTACTCAGATCACTGAACACTTGGTCGATAATCGGGAGGTATCGAAGGGCCAAGGAAAGGCACCGCAACGCGCGCTCTTGCGCGCCGGTTCTTCCCGGGCTATCGATCTCCTCTTCGAGGATCGATATCGCGTTGTCGACCTCTTCGGTGATGCGGATGTCTGCAACGTTGCGCATTTTGGACCTGGCCGCCTTCAGGCTGGCCAAGGCCTGTTCTAAGTGTGACGTTTCCATCGAGTCACTCCGTGCTATCTCTTGCCGGGCAACATCGCCCCGTCGGACAGCGTCTGAGCCGACAAGAACGCGCAGACATCGCGCACAGCCCCAAGTCCGTGCCCCCGCAGGTGGCACCAGCCGTCGGAAAAGCGGCGGACCGTGCAACGCACCATGGCCTAAGCGGCTAGGCGGAAAGCCTTCGGCTCTTCGCTCATGGCGCACAGCATGCGATCCGGCGCCTGCCGGCGGAGAAAGCCCGCGATCAGAGATCACGAGCGGGCCAGATACTTCTGGCCCCCGCTTCAGGCTCAGTCGGAATGACTATCACACTTAAAGAGCGCCTGGGTGGTATCACCCAGCTCCAGTGAAGTATGGGGATGACTTAACTGCTAGTCAAGCGTCCAAGGCGCCGCGGTTGACGGCAGAACCGCAACGAGCCACACGGTCGTAAACGCCGAACATTGGCGCTCGCGCAACAGCCATTCCAGGAGCGTCGAGTACGACTCCTCCCAGCGAGCGTCACCGAGCGGGCGGAACGGGTCGCATCGATTCGATGCTTGTCGGCGCGCGCGTATTCTGTGCCATGCGGGGTGCGTGAATGTAAGCAGGCAAGGCCACGGTGGGGGCATCACGGTGATGCTCTGTCATCGGTGCCCCCAAGGACAGCGTGAGAGGGCGACAGAATATCAGGGCTTGAGAGAACTCCCATCTGGGCGCCGGCGACACTTTGGATGACGCATGCAGCGATGTAGCTGGCCATCTCAGACGTACCCCACGTCGCGTGCTGTCCGTCAGAGACGTCCGACCGTGCAGTAGCGCGGGCGGCGAGCTACGCATAATCAGGTAAGGGGCCGCGCATAATCGGTCACAGCCGAGTGGCCATCCTTACGAGAACCCCGGGGGCGATCGCCCCCGGGACGGCAAATTACCAGCGCCGGCGGGCGGCGAGCCGGATCATCACCAGGCAGGCGGTCACCACAGCCTCGAAGGCTTGGGTGAACGGCCCGGGGCTACAGGTACAAGCGTCCATAAGGACCTCCGGTAGTCGAGTGGCGTCCGGTGTCGTGGACCGATCGAATCCCGTCGATCGGGGCCGCACGGCTGACTGATGGCGGACCTGGTGTCACACGCGGCGCTTGAACCCGACGTGCCGTCTGGAACAGACTGGGAGCGACGACTACCCAAGTTGTCGCCCCTCACCAGGGGATACGGGGATGAGGGCGTGCGGCGGTCCTCCCCCGAGCAGGGGCGGTCTGGCAGGACCGCCCCTGTTTCTTCTACCCGATCATGCAGGACACTTCTGCATGTTTTCCACAGACTCTCGGCTACCCCCTTTTAAATAAAAGGCGCGTCGCAGGGCTTCGAACTTCCCCTGCTGCTGACACCCACAAGTTACCAGCCCGGCGCAGACCACTTGAACCTACCAACCGCCGATCTCGTAACGTAACGAGAAGTCGACCTAGATTCTCGCGCGGAACCGCACCACTGTGGTGTGGCTGAGTCACACCACGGAGACAGGCTCAAACCTCCGTTTCCGGAGAGCAACCTCGAATACGACGTACGTACGGGAGAAGCCCCGCAAACCGGGACCTGAGAAAGAATTCAGAGTGTTGGATATTGAGGTAGGCGAAGAACGGCGCTCGCACGCTGACCGAGCACAGGCACTCTCGGGTCAGTGCCGCACCGTACGGCGGGGACGCTATAACCATAGGTGGCATGCAGCGGGAGATTCTCGACCATGACCCGCATGTTGCCGGCCATGATCAGTCTTCAGAGCGGCAACATTCAGACCGGTGCAGGCTCACCCCGTACACCGCTGATCGAGCCGGCGGCCACGAGCGTGTCTACCTCGGGATTCTGGAGACGATCGAGGTCATCCGCGGAGAATCGTCCTAGTAGAATCCATGGTCGGGGCCACGGCGCATGACAGGGGAAGGGACTGTTACATCCGAGGTTGCCACTCCGCTCTCTCCCTGGAAGAGATACGTGCAAGCCCACCTGCAACGGCCGCCGGGCAAAGCGACACTCACTTGAGCCGCGACAGGCACCGTGTAATCTCACCGTCCGGGAGGAAGACGCTCGGGTCATCCCTCCAGGTGGTAAGCGCGAACCGCAAGAGGCTATGCGTGGCGAGAGAACACCGGTGAAGCTCTTCCACAATCCACAGGACCCCATGCACTTCGAGATGATGGCGCTCGGCAACGGTGCGCAGGGTCCGATCACCTGTCAGCAGTACCGAGTCCGTGAATTGCTCGGCCGTGACGAGACAGAAGCAGTCATTGGCCGAGAGTCGCCCATGCGCTCCTTTGATCCAGTAGGCGCGCGCAACGCATGACCCCGGCAAGTCCAGCGTCTCGACTCCGGCGTCATCGAGCAGCCGCCACTCCTGCGGTGAGAAGTCCAGTATTTCCGATTCGCGCACAGGATAGGGTATGACCAAGCGGTAGGGCAGCTGGACCACAGCAGGCAGAAGCTGCCCCTTTCGGAGGTCGATCAGGCTGGAGGCGTCATTCACGACCACCCGCATCACAAAAATTTCGGCCCCCGCAGGCCGCGTTCGATCTCCGCCAACGCCACCTCAAGCAACTCGGCCGCGCGAGCCGGCGAGATCAGTTCCTCGGCCAGCGCCCGATAGACCAGCCCCTCGAACCGGCCGGGTTTTTCAAATGCATCCAGCCCCTGACCGGGCTCGATCGGATCCGGTTCGCCGGACCGCCAGCCCTTGGCGTAGGTCTTGAAGGCGTAGGTCACCACCGAATCCGGCAATACGCCAACCTGGCCAAGGCGGACCAGCATAGCGCTAGCCGACACGCCGTAGAGATGTTTCAGGTGCTTGATTTCCTCGTAAGCGACACCGTGGCGCGACGCGCCGATCTCCTCGCGAAGGGTCTCGCGCGGCATCAGGAACGCGCCGGCGAAGCGGTTGATCGCCTTTTCAAGCCGAATGGCCGAATCCGCGACGCTGGCGATAATCCGGTGGCCGAGTTCATGCGCGAGAGTTAAACGCTTGCGCTCCACGGTCACCTTGTCCGACACGACGATCGCGTGCACCGCGGGCCGATCACCCCCGCGTCGCACAACGCAGGTCAGGCCGGCCACGTCATTGGGCAGATCGGCCTCGATCACCTTGATTCCCTGGTCTTCGAGCAGGCCGACCATGCTCGGGATCGGGTCGCGGCCGAGATCCCATCGGTGACGCAGATTCTCGGCACACGCCTCGGCGCCCTCCCAAGAGACGATTTCGCGCGGGCATTCCGCGGGGAAGGGATCAGGCGCGTCCTCGAGATCCAGAACATGCTCGATTGCCAGGTATTTCTCGAGCTGCTCGATCACGAGGGCCTCGACCCGGGCCCGGTCCCGCGCGGAAGTTCGCGAATGCTTGCGGAATTCCACCCCTTCGAGCTCGGCCACCTGACTGCTCATTAGGAAATCGGCACTGACATTGAGCGCGCGCGCGATCTCCATGAGCACGCGGGCGCCCGGCATCATTTCGTTGGCTTCATACCGGCTGATCGCCTGAGCGCTAACGCGGGGCTGCACCGCACCGGCCAAGGCACGTTGTGAAAGACCCGCTTTCTTGCGGGCTAGCTTGAGACGATCGCCAAACATGCGTTCTCCCGAACTTATTATTGACAGACAACTTTTTTATGCCTTATTGTAAACCTATAATTGATTTTCGGGCAATATTAGTCCCGAAGGAAACAGAAATGGGCAAGCGCAACCAGCATGTCGTGCCCCACAAGGAAGGTTGGGCAGTCAGGACCGCAGGCCGCAACCGCGCGGCTTCCGTGCACGAGACTCAGGTCGAGGCTATTGACAGAGCACGGGACACGGCGCGCCGAAACCAGGGTGAACTGCGCATACACGGGCGCGACGGCGCGCATACGCGACCGCAGCACTTACGGGGATAATCCGTTCCCGCCGAAAGGGTGAAGGGGGCAATCATGTCTATTGAGTTCCGACGCGGCGGCCGAAAGGTCTCGGAAAAACAGTTTTTCAAGGGGATGAAGAACGACATCCGCAAGAAGGCCGAGCACGAGATCGAGAGGAAGCTCAGCCGGATTATCGACCCCGAGACTGGAGCGCCCGTAAAGTACGAGAAGACGTATCGAAATGGCGAGCCGCACTGGAACATCCGGGGATCCAAAGCAGCAACCGAGCAAGCCAAGAACGTTCTCGGGAGATAGGGCATGAATGTCGCCGAGGTCGAACCTCCCGATCATATAACGCGCGCAGCCGGCACATTGGCCACGATGACGCGCGAGCAGAATCGTTGCCGGGAGGCGATACAGGCGATGACTCAGCCACCTGCCCTGGAGGCGTTGCGGGATACGCTCGAACAAACTCGGCTGAACACTCCGGCACTACGCGTAGCCGAACAGGCACGCAAAGTCGCGTCCGTAACCGACACGATCACCGGGCAAGTGAGCCCGGTGTTGGCAATCGCCGAGAGGATTAAGGCCCCGCAGGCAACGCCGGTGTCGCGAGGCCTGTTTGAGCAGTGCCGCCGGATCGATGAGGCCGTCCGAGACCTGAGGGAGATCCCGCGAATCGACACGGGTCGGCTAAGCGAAATCACCGCACATGTCGGCACCGGCGATTTCGGGTTTGAGATCGACAGGACCCGGAACTCGATCGAGGCGTTCCGGCACTCCCTCCCCGATCTTTCCGGGTTCGCCTCGTCCACGAATCTGCGAGGAAGCGCCGAAAACTGGCCAGAGATTCCGACTCAGGCTCTCCGGTTCGACATGGCCGAACGCCAGCCCTGCTTGCACTTCGGTATCGATCCAGTCCCGCCGCGAACCCGGGACCTCGGAGTCGAGTCTCTTGCTATCGAGCAGGTCGATCCCAAGGTCCCCGTCGAAAACCAACAGGGCTATACGCATATATTCAGGCTTGAGAACGGGCTGCGCCGATTCGTGGCGGCCCAGCTCAACGCCATGTTTGGCCCTGGCTGGGAAAAGCGACAGGTCCCTGGCGAGATCAGAAAGAGGTGGTGCGAGAAGCAGGAGAAGGCCAGAGCCGCCGGTCAAATTCCTGAACCCCTCATCGCGTATGGCGATCTCGACGACTACCGAGCGATTATTGTCCGCAACGACAACTGGCAGGCGGTCTTTGTGGCTTTCTTCGGACACAAGGGTTTTGTAGACGAGTCGTTCCGGCGCCTGCATCCGCCACGCCACACGATCGCCCACATGCGGCCACTGACGGCGGACGATCTGGAGCTGGTACGCGTGGAGACTCGCCTTCTGCTGCAAGCGATAGGGGAGGAGTGCGCGCTGTGAAGTCGGATCTGAAACGGAATTAGTAATTCTGTTTCACATCGGCGGCCGCGCATGCGGGATTGCCCCCCGAATCGATCCCCGGCCCCCGCTACGGCGGGTTTTTTCGGCTACAATATGCAACAAAATTCGCGGAAAATGTTTCAAAGGCCCATGAAACCGGGGCCGAGGGACGCTCATGCAGGGTGAAGGGCTCCAGCTGTACGACACGCAGGGTCAACGCAAATACCTCACGGCCGAGGAGCGGGCACGCTTTCTCGCTGCGTCCGAACAGGCCCCGATCAAGATCCGGACCCTGTGCCTGGTGCTGGCCTACACCGGCTGCCGCATCTCGGAGGCGTTGGCACTCACGGCCGACCGTGTGGACCTCGAGGCGGGCACGATCGTCTTCGCCAGCCTCAAGAAACGGCGCACGGGCATCTACCGGGCCGTGCCCGTTCCGCGCAACGTCATTGACGCCCTGGACCTCGTACACGACCTGAAAGCGCTTCAGCGCTCCGCCACCGGCCGGCAGCGCCGGTTATGGGGCATGGGCCGCACGACGGCCTGGCGGCATGTGCAAAGCGCGATGCGCGCCGCGGGGATTTCTGGCCCCCAGGCCACTCCGAAGGGCCTGCGCCACGGCTTCGGCATCCAGGCCGTAGCCAAGGGAATCCCGCTGAATATGGTCCAGAAGTGGCTGGGCCACGCCCAGCTGTCCACGACGGCGATCTATACCAACGCCGTTGGAGCGGAGGAACACCAGATCGCCGCGAAGATGTGGGAGTAGAGGATGGCCCAGGCCGAACTGATCAGTAGGCGCACGCGCAATGAGTTCCGCGAAACGCTTGTCGACTGGACGCTCCGCGAGATCAACATCGAATTCGATAACGAAGGATTCGCGCCCGATTCGGACTACCCCCCAAACGTGCCGGGGCAGCGGCGCAGCCTCGTTGAGCAGTACTACAAGAACATCGACTTCACCGATCCGGAGCAAGTGCGCCGATTGACCCGGGTTTATGAAAGCATCCTTCTCACACTCGACGAAAACGCGCCGGAGCAGGGGAATCGCCTTCGCAAGCTTCTCGAGCGGGACGGCTATGTGAGCGAGGGGAGCCGCCTCGTTCCGGCCGGGAGAACCGAGCGGCTCCAGGAGCTGCGCGCGCTTGCCCTAAAGCTCGATAGTGCAGGGATCGTGCGCCAGATCGAGCGAATCGAAGCGGCCGTCGAGGACGATCCGGCGCTAGCGATCGGCTCCTCCAAGGAACTGGTCGAATCTTGCTGCAAGACGATCCTACACGAGCGCGGTCACGCTTGGGACAAGAGCGACGATCTACCGAAGCTGCTGAAACGCACACGGGGAGAGCTCAAACTACTGCCCGAAGACATCCCCGACGAAGCCAAGGGTGTGGACACTATACGGAGACTGCTGAACAACCTCGGCACGGTTGTCAGCGGCCTGGCCGAAATGCGAAACCTCTATGGATCGGGCCACGGGCCGCACGGTCGCCGTAAGGGCCTTACCTCGCGGCATGCCAAGCTCGCCGCGGGCTCGGCGAGCACCTTGAGCCTATTCCTGTTCGAAACGCACCAGGAGCGCGAGTGACCCCGGGGCGGTAACCATAGCCCCGCCAGCATCGGGGGAGTCCTCGGCCGGCCATGGATAGCGCGCTGCCGAAACCTACGTACCCACTTCACTCCGCGACAGATTCAACTCGAGCAGTCGCGCCAAGATGGTCTCGTCGTCGAGCGGCCAATCCCATCCGTAAGCGGCGGCGACGGCCTCATCCAGCGCATGATGCGCGTTATCGAGCCATGTGGGGCGCTCGTTGTAGAGCTTGGTGAGCGTACGCTGCTTCAGCTTGTCCTCACATCCCGGCTTCGCCACGACCCGGTCGGGATAGCCTTCGACCACCTCGGGCACCCACTCCGTCCACTCCGGCGGGTTGAGCCAGCGCTCACGCAGCGTATTGAGGTGGCGCGCCGCCTCGGCAATCGCCTCCGCGTACGCGTTGTCGAAATCACTTGGTTCGCGGTTAGGCTCAAGCCCCCTAGGGAACGGGAACGTCTCGAAGGTGCTGGTCGGCGTATAGCGCGGATCATTTCCCTTCCCGAGGAAAGTCCCCATGCGAAGCGACCATAATTCGTGAACGTACGAGTGCAATATGCCGAAAGTCTCGTCATCTTGATGAGCGATAGCTACGACCACGTTCTCAGGAATCTGGATGACGGGCAGCCAGACGAAGACCCGGTGTTTCGAAACCATCGGAGTCGCGATCATCCGGGGAAGG
>Ga0136597_1000596_pt1 | contig 14848 bp, 7 predicted proteins | sample AntRauTorcE11898_FD_101385 | JGI IMG/M metagenome (GOLD analysis project Ga0136597, IMG submission 101385) | Saline lake microbial communities from Rauer Islands, Antarctica - Metagenome Torckler E11 #898 | ecosystem: Environmental > Aquatic > Non-marine Saline and Alkaline > Saline | place... | reverse complement strand
TGCGTTCCCCGCGAAATATCAGGCGAAAATGAGCAACCTCGGATGACCCAGGGCCATTATTCCGCGACAACGGATGTACCCGACGCCGCGCCGGAACTGGCGGCATCGACTCGGCTGATCCTCGATGCCGTCGATGAAGGCATTGTCACGCTTGATACGGCCCGGCGGATCACCTTCATGAATACGGCGGCCCGGCACTTGACCGGCTGGTCCTGTGCGGGTGACAGCGATGAGCGGCCGCACGCCGTATTACTCGATCAGCTACGTGCCGATGAATCGCCGTGGTCCCCGGGGTCGTGCCCGATACGGGCAACGCTGGCGGATGGCAAGAGCCGGCACATCGATCATGACCGCTTCCGCCGCTACGACGGTGGCAGTCTCCCGGTCACCTGCCACTGCGTTGCGCTGCGCGACGGCGACGGCGACGGCGACGGCGACGGCGACGGCGACGGCGACGGCGTCATTCAGGGTGCCATTCTCACGTTCCGTAGAATCCCCGAACAGGTCGACGAACGCCGTTATCACGCCCTCATCGCGGCCACGTCGGACTTCATCTGGCATTCGACCGCCGACGGGCGCCTGGTCGATATCAGCGACGCTTGGCTGGACCTCGTGGGGGTCACGCTTGAAGAGGCCCGCGGCTGGGGCTGGGCCAATGCCGTCCACCCCGACGACCGCGACGAATACCTGCGTGTATGGAAGGACGCGATCGACCAGGGACAACCGTGCGAACGGGAATATCGGATGGTGTGCCGTGACGGCCGTGTCCGCCATTTTCTTGACCGCGAGGTGCCGGTCCGCGATGACGCCGGCAACACGCTCGAATGGATCGGCGGCGGGCAGGACATCACCGATCGCATCGAGGCCGCGGAGGTGATCCGTCAGGAACGCGAACGCTATCGCACGCTCGTCGAGTCGACGTCGGCGATCCTCTGGCGTGGCGACCCCAACGACTTCCGCTTTACGTATGTCAGTCCCGAGGCCGAGGCCATTCTGGGCTACCCGGCTGAGCGCTGGCTGCAGGAATCGGATTTCTGGGTCGATCACATCCACCCGGAGGACCGCGACTGGGCGCCCGCCTATTGCGCCCGCGCAACCACCGAGCAGCGCCAGCACAGCTTTGACTACCGCATGATCGCGGCCGACGGCCGCACGGTCTGGCTGCGCGACGTCGTCAATGTACTGGTGGAGGATGGACGCCCCGTCTCGCTGGTCGGCGTGATGGTGGACATCACGAACACGAAGGAAACCGAGCAGAGACTCGAATACGTATCGGGTCTGCAGCGGATTCTGGTGGATATCGCCGGCCGCCTGGTCGCAGCGGGGCCGGACGATCTGGACGACCGCATCACCGAAGCACTGGAACGGGTAGGCCGCTACTGCGAGGTGGATCGCAGTTATCTGATCCGTCTGGACCCCGGCGGCGGCTCGACGACGCTGACGCACGAATGGTGCGAGCACGACATCGAGTTGATGCGCGAGCGGATCATGGCCCGGCCACGCGAGCGCGTTCCGCATCTGGTGGCGTCCATCGAACGCCGGGAGACTGTTCACGTCCCGCGCCTGAAAAACGCGTCGGCAGACTGGGATGGCGACCGCGAAGATCTCGGCGAGCAGGGCATCCAGTCATTCCTCAGCGTCCCCGTGATCACCCGCGACGGCGTCTACGGTTACGTCGGCTTCGATGCGGTCCGCCGGGAACACTGCTGGAGCGACGAACAGATCCGGCTCATGCGCGGGCTGGCGGATGCGATCGGCGCCACCATCCAGCGCGTCGAGGCGGAGACAATGCTGCGCGAAAACCGCGCGCTGCAGGACATCGCGAGTCGCAGCGCGCGCGTCGGTGGCTGGGTATACGAGATCGCCGAGGACCGGATCGCCTGTTCCGATGTCGTCTGTGCGATCTACGAACTGCCCCCGGGAGCCGCGTTGACCCTGGAAGAGGCGCTGACCTGGTACGCGCCGGCATGGCGCGAACACATGCGGGCCGTCTGGAAGGCCTGCACGCGGGACGGCACGCCTTACGACGAGGAGCCGGAACTGATCACCACGAGCGGCCGCCATCTCCACGTACGGACGATCGGCGAAGCGGTACGCGACACCTCGGGAAACATCCGGCAAATGCGGGGTGCGTTACAGGACATCAGCGAACACAAACAGGCGCGCCAGGAGATCGACCGTCTCGCCGAACGGGTGAGCCGCACACTCGAGAGCATTACCGACGCGTTCTTCACGGTCGATCCGCAATGGCATATCAACTACGCGAACCGGGAGGCGGAGCGCCTCATCGGTGTCAATCGCGAGGATGTCCTGGGCAAGTCGCTATGGGACGAATTCCCGGACTTGATCGGCACGGTGGCCGAGCAGGAATACCGGCGCGCCATGACGGAAAAACGGGCGGTCCAGTTCGAATTCCTTTACGAATTGGTCGGGAAGTGGTTCGAGATCAACGCATACCCTTCCGAGGAAGGGCTGGCCGTCTACTTCCGGGATATCACCGACCGCAAGCAGGCACAGGAAGAAATCGAATACCTGGCGCTCTACGATCCGCTCACGAACCTGCCCAACCGGCGCCTGCTGCTGGACCGGCTGCAGCACGCGCTGCATGCGACATCACGCGACGGCCGCAAGGGCGCGGTGCTGTTCCTCGATCTCGACCAGTTCAAGACGCTCAACGACACGCTTGGCCACGATATGGGCGATCGCATGCTCAAGCAGGCGGCGCAGCGCCTGGAGCCCTGCGTGCGCACGAGCGACTGCGTGGCGCGTTTTGGCGGCGATGAATTCGCGGTGATCCTGGAAGGGCTGGATCCGGACAGCACGGCGGCGAGCGAGAGCGCGCGGGGCGTGGGCGACAAGATTCTCGCGGAGCTCTCGCGCCCGTACACGCTCGGCGATCACGAACGCCATACGACCGTGAGTATCGGCATCACCCTGTTCGGGGAGGAGCCGGACGATACGCCCGACGACATCATGAAACGCGCCGACCTCGCGATGTACCAGTCCAAGGACGCCGGGCGCGGAACCGTGCGCCTGTTCGATCCGGCGATGCGCGCGGCGGTGCAGTCGCGGGTCGCGCTGGAAGCCGACCTGCGCGAAGCACTGGAACGCGACGAGATCATTCCCTGGTATCAGCCCCAGGTCGACGCGGCCGGTCGTCTGATCGGCGTCGAGGCGCTGGCGCGCTGGATCCATCCGGAGCGGGGCGCGATTTCACCGGCGCAGTTCATCCCCGTGGCCGAGGAGACCGGACTGATCCTCCCGCTCGGAGAACGCATCCTGGATCTCGTCTGCCGGGACGTCGCCGCCTGGGCACAACGGCCGGAGACCGCCCGGCTCAACGTGTCGGTCAACGTCAGCGCACGCCAGTTCCACCACCCCGGCTTCACCGAACGGGTGCGTGCAACGGTCACGCGCACGGGCATCCCGCCGGAGTGCCTCTGGCTCGAACTGACCGAGAGCCTCCTCATCGCCGACGTCGACGATACGATCCGCACGATGACCACCCTGCGCGGCGACGGCATCCGCTTCACGCTGGACGATTTCGGGACCGGCTACTCGTCGCTCGCCTACCTCAAGCGGCTGCCGCTGGACCAACTCAAGATCGATCAGGGCTTCGTGCGCGATGCCCTGAGCGACCCGAACGACGACGCCATCGTGCGCACCATCATCGTCCTCGCCCATACCATGGGCATGGAGGCCGTCGCCGAGGGCGTGGAGACGGAGGCCCTGCGTGAACGCCTGGCGATGCACGGCTGCACCGCCTACCAGGGCTATCTCTACAGCCACCCGCTGCCCGCCGCCGAATTCACCGAACTCGCAGCCCGCTATCACGATACCGGCCTGCCATTCGGCGAGCCGTGAAATCACGCGGACCGATCCGCAGTACGACCCCGTAGGTTGGGTGGAGCAAAGCGATACCCAACGGGTCGATATGTCTCCATCGACAAGACGGCGTTTACGACGTCCAGCACTCGCTCTATGGGTGATGTGGTCGAAGGCCGTTACGTCGTCCGGTTGGGTTTCCTTCGTCAACCGAACCTGCGCGCTGCGCTATTGACCGTCGATCGACACCAGGTCGCCTCCCCCTTCGACGCCCTGCCGCCCAAGCACCCGCGTGCCGACGACACGTCGATCGCCATTCACTTCACGGAGTTCGAATGCAACCAACGCACCTTCCGCATTGCGGCCAAGGAATCGGCCTTCAAGTGCACCTTCGGCTTCGAACACCTGACTGAAGTCACCCCCCCCATCAGCCGAGAGACCAGCAGCGGCGAATGTGCCGTCGTTCGGATCGATCGAACCGATCGTGCCTCCCCCCGGGAAGTTGCTCACACTGAGAACGGCGCCCTGCTCACCGCCCACCGGTTCCAGGGCGATTCCGGCGCCGGTCAACCCACTGCCAAAATCCACGCCCAACTGAAGTGCAGCGACGCTCCAGGTCGCTCCGCTGCTGTCGATAGCAACCGGCCCTCCTTGATCGAAGTAGGTCCCCGTGGCCTCCAGACTGCCCAGCGCCTCAATCTCGGTAACGGTGGTGAAATTACCGGGATCCGTGACGGCATAGGAAAAACCGGCAATATCGCCTTCCGCGATCGTGCCGGGCTCGGCCGTCCAACTGCCCCAGGAAACCTCGAAGGCCGTTTCCCCCGACTCCGGATCGATGATCGGCGTCATGCCCCCGTTGAAGTCCAGATCGGTCGCGTCGACGAAACCATCATAGCCGTCGAACTCGGCGCCGACGATCCGGCCTTCCTCATCGCGACGTACATCGCCCCCACCGGGCGACTCGTAGACCGCGAAACCGCTGCTGCCAATGAAGGCGCCGCCAAATCCAACCGACACTGATGTGCCTGGGCGTAGCGGTCCAAGATCAGTAATCTCCGCGCTCTCAAAATCCGGATCAAGAAGATCGGTGTCGTTGCTGCCTAGCCCTGCGCCGTCTTCATCGCCGGTATCCAGCGGTTTGATGCTCACGTCCTCGATGCGGTCGTCATCACCGCCGGCGCCGGTTTCGCCGTCGCCTTCGAGGATGCCGTCGGGCGGTGCGACGATGCGCTCGGGGGCGCCGCCGTCGGGGACGAAGAAGTATTGGCCTTTGCCGAAGACGCCGATGCCGCCGGGGCCATCGACTTCGACCTCGCCGTCGTCGACCCGGCCGTAGAGGCCTTCGCGGCCACCGTCTTCGGCGCATGCCGCGTCGCAGTATTCGAGCGCGTAGGCGGTGCCGCGCACGCCGATGGTGGCGACGGTGGTCGTCATGCGGTAGTCGTCGCTGCGGTTACCGCCGATCGCGCCGGTGATGGTCCGCATCGCGCCTGCCAGGAAGCTCATGACGGCGCTGCCGCCGCCGTCTTCGTCATCGGCCTCGCTGGCGTATTCCTCGACCTTGAATGTGCTGCTCGGTTCGAGGTCGACCAGGGCGCCGTCCTCGAAACGGATCTGGACCCGGCCGCGTGGGCTGGTACGGATACGGTCGCCCGCGTAGATCGGGTCGCGGCGTCCGAGCGCGCGTGCGGATGCATCCTCCTGCTCTGCGGTCACGCTGCCGGCCGCGACCAGGACGCGACCGACCTGCTCGGCGGCGCTGGCGTTGACGGGCATGAACAGCAGGCAGACCAACAGGGTGGCGAAGAGGGTGCCGGCCGATGGCCGGTGCTGGAGCGTTCCCTGGCGTGACATGGCGTGCGTCTCCTTCGCGCCCGGCCACATGGCGATCGGGCCGGTACGCGTCAGTAGAAGTCGTAACGGGCACGGATCTGGAACTCCGTGCGGTCGTACTCATAAAGATTGTTGTTGGACTGATTGCTCGAGTAGCGCAGATGCGGACCGATGCGCCAACGCGCGTCGGGGCGCCAGTCGAGCGCGAGGTCGAGTCGGTAGTACTCCTCGTCGCGGGCCTCGTTGAAGAACAGTCCGGGCTCTTCATATTCGCTCAGGCGCGCTTCGGCCGAACCGCGGAAGGTCCATTCGGGGTTGAGCCACATGCGCAGACCCGCCTGGACACCGACGATATCGCGCTCGGCATCGGCCCGGGCCTGGATGCTGTCCCCGTCATCCGCCTCTTCGGCCCCGAAGAAGACCCGCGCCGAGACGGTCGGCCGCAGGTCCGACTGCAGCGAGTGCGTCAGACCACCGCCGATGAGCCAGAGGGTCGAGTCGAGTACCTCGCGCGTGTCGTACTCGAAGTCGACGACATCGAGCGACAGGCTCGCGGTGGACCGATCGGAAAGGCTCAGGCGATAGCTGCCATTGACGCCGGTCTGATCGCGGTAGGCGTCGCCGTCGAGGTAAAAGCGGCCGACGTTGACCGTGCCCTGCAGTTGCCAGTCGCTGCGGCGCAGCAGTGCGCCGAAGCGGCCATCCATTGTGCCGGTGTTGAACTGATCCTCGTCGGTGTAGAAGCGCCCGCGCGCGCCGAGCTCACCGATCAGGTTCACGTCGGGCGCGACTGGGTGGCTCACTCGGGCCCGTCCCTCGAGGCGCCCGAAACTGTCCGAGGTCTCCTGGCTGGCACTGGTGAGACCCACGGGGCCGAGGACGGTATTAACGTCATCTTCGGCCGTGGCGCTGTTCACGTTCGAGTCGTAGCCACCACCGAGTTCGATATAGCCGGATACGGTCGTTTCGTACTGGTCGGCGCGGCGCTGGATGGCGAGCAGGTAGCGCTCGATCTGCGCATCGACGTCGGCCGGCGGGTTGTGAGCCTGAACGGTCCGGAATTCGCGTGCGGCGCGGCGGTCATCGCCCTGGAGGAAGTAGGCGCGGGCGAGTTCGAGTCGGGCGCGGTCGGAGCCGGGGTGCGCGATCAGCACCCGCTCCAGTGCGAAGATGCCCTCGTTGAGGGCGTCGGTCTCGACGGCCGCGATGCCGTAGTAGAAATCGAAGCGGGGATCGCCGGCGTGCTCGCCGACATGCTCGCTGGCGAGGTCGTAGGCATCCGCGTAGCGGCCCTCCTCGACCAGGCTCTCAAGCCGCTCGGGGTCGTGCGCGGCGACGGCGCTCAGGGGGATAAGCAGGCCCAGAACCAGAAGCAACGAGCCTGCGGCCCGACGGCCTCGTTCCGTGGCGACGGCCCATGACAACGGCAGCCGGAAACGGCCGACGATCCGCAATGAGCGTTCCATGGCTCTCCCCCGAGTTTTGTTTTGCGTACGGTCGTGCTTTGCTTTTACCGGACCATGAATGCGCCGATACCCCCGCAGGGCGGGCGACATATCACTCGGGCCGATTGTGCGTCGGATTCCTCCCCGGCGCAAATCGGGTGAACACCCGGTTCAGACCCCGACTGACGGTCAACCGACGATCCATCCGGAGGCCAGCGCGCTGCGCCCGCGGGGGCGTGGCGCCCCCGCGGACACGCGGCGGGCGGACTCAGGCGCCGGTCTCCGACACCAGTTGTTCGAGCGCGCGCAGAGCGACCACGGCAGTCGCATAGTCGATGCGCGGCAGTCGCTGGATCTCGGCCATCATATTCTTGACGCGATCGACATCCAGGCGGTGCTCCGTAAACCAGGCATCGACCGCGGTATCCGGATCGTCGCCCGTGCGTGCGTTGAGCACCCGGATCGTCAACGCGCGGTGGCGGTCGTACAGGTCGTCGCGCAGGGCACCGCGGGCGTTCGCGTGCCAGACGCCGTCCACCGGCAGGTTCTCGATCTGGCTGCGGAGCCATTTGAGGCCAAAGCGCTCGCCCAGCAACGCATAGACACGCCCCACCTTCTCGACCTGCCGCCCTTCGGCGTTGGCGATGTCAACGATATCGAGGGACGGGTAGAGGGCATCGATGACCGCGATCCGCCGGGCCAGTTTCTTCGGCACGCCCTGCTCGATCATGTCGGCGGCGATTTCATCCATCGCCCCACGCCAGGTCTCGACCGCGACCGACTCGAGGTGCTGCACCAGCTGCTGCACACCGGGCCGGTAGGCCTCGACCGCTGCGGCGATATCGAGGCTATGGCCGGGCCGGTTGAGCAGCCAGCGCGTGGCGTGACGCAGCAGTTCCCAAAGCCGCAGCAGCAGATCGGTCTGCACGCGGCTGTCGATCTTCGTATCCAGTGCCTCGATGCCCGCCCACAGTTCCGGCGCCTCGAACACCTCGCGCGCGATGGTGAAGGCGCGGGCGACTTCGGCCGACGTGGCGCTCGTATCTTCCTGCATGCGCAGGATGAAGGTCGCACCCATGCGGTTGATGACGCTGTTCGTCACCTGTGTGGCGATGATCTCGCGCCACACGCGGTGGTCGTTCATATAACCACGGTATTTCTCGCGCAGCGGCGTGGGGAAGTAGTCCACCAATTCGCGCGCGAGGTACGAATCCTCGGGCACATCCGAATCGAGCAGTTCGGGATAGAGCGTGATCTTCGCGTACGAGAGCAGGACCGCAATCTCGGGCCGGGTGAGGCCGAGACCGCGCGCCTGACGCTCCTCGATCTGCTCCTGGTTCGGCAGCGCCTCCAACTGGCGATCCAGCAGGCCGCGTGCCTCGAGCCAGGAGATGAAATGCGCCTTGGTACCGAGGCGGGCCACGGTAAAGGCGGACATCATCGATATCGCCTGGGTCTGCAGGTAGTTGTTGCGCAGCACGAGCTGGCCGACCTCATCGGTCATTTCGGACAACTGGGCGCTGCGTTTCGATTCGGTCAGTTTGCCGGCGTCGACGGCGGCGTTGAGCAGGATCTTGATATTGACTTCATGGTCGGAGCAGTCGACGCCGGCGGAGTTATCAATGAAATCGGTGTTGATATAACCGCCATTGAGCGCGAACTCGACACGCCCCTTCTGTGTGCAGCCGAGGTTGGCCCCCTCGCCGACGACCCGGCAGCGCAGCTCGTTGCCATTGCAGCGTACGAGGCGATTGGCGCGATCGCCGACCTCTTCCTCGCTCTCTGCGCTGCCCTTGAGGTAGGTGCCGATGCCGCCGAGCCAGACCAGGTCGACCTGTGCCCGCATGATCGCCGCGACAATCTCATAGGGCGCGAGTTCGGTCGCCTCGATCCCGAGCGCGTCGCGGGCCTCTTTGGGCAGCTTGATGCTCTTGACGCTGCGCTCCCAGACACCACCGCCCTTCGATATCTTCTTCGCGTCGTACTCGCCCCAGCCGGATACGTTTTTGAACAGACGCTGGCGTTCCTTGTACGCAACCGCGGTATCCGGATCCGGATCGATGAAGATATGCATGTGGTTGAACGCCGCGATCAGCCGCGTGTGTTTCGACAGCAGCAACCCGTTACCGAACACGTCGCCGGCCATATCGCCGACACCGACCGCGGTGTGTTCCTCTTTCTGGCAATCGATCCCGAGTTCGCGGAAATGCCGCTTGACCGATTCCCAGCCACCCTTGGCAGTAATCCCCATGCCCTTGTGGTCGTAGCCGTTGGATCCGCCCGAGGCGAAGGCATCGCCGAGCCAGAAGCCGTATTCCTTCGACAGTTCATTGGCGTAGTCGGAGAACGTGGCGGTGCCCTTGTCGGCGGCGACGACGAGATAGGGATCCGGGTCGTCGTGGCGCACGACATCCTCGGGGTGCGTGATCTCGCCCTTGACGAGGTTGTCGGTGATGTCGAGCAGCCCACGGATGAAGATCCGGTAGCACGCGATCCCTTCTTTCTGGATGGCCGCGCGATCACCGCCCGCCGGCAGTTGTTTCGGCACGAACCCGCCCTTGGCGCCCACCGGCACGATCATCGTGTTCTTGACGGTCTGCGCCTTCATCAGGCCAAGGACCTCGGTGCGGAAGTCCTCGCGCCGGTCCGACCAGCGCAGGCCGCCGCGCGCCACCTTGCCGCCACGCAGGTGCACGCCCTCGACGCGTGGCGAATAGACGAAGACTTCCCGGAACGGGCGCGGCTTCGGCAGATCCGGCACACGGCTGGAGTCGAGCTTGAACGACATGTAGTCGTGCCATTGCCCGGCCGCATTCGTCTGAAAGGCGTTGGTGCGGATGGTGGCATAGATGATATCGGCGAACGCGCGCAGGATGCGATCCTCGTCGAGGCTCGAAACGTCGTCGAGCAGGTCCTCGAGCACTTCGCGGCAAACCCGCTGCTGTTGCTCGCGATCGTCGGCGACACGGCCTTCGGCGAGACGCTCGATCGCGTCCTCCACCACGCGGCCGGGCTCGCCGCTGACGAGCGCATCGAACGTCGTCCGCAGTTTCTTCGCGCCGCGCTCGCGATCGCGTTTCTTCTCGCGATCCCGCGCCGGCTCCAGGCGGGCCTCGAACAGTTCGACCAGCAGCCGTGAGATCAGCGGATGGTGCGTCAGCGTGTCTTCCATGTACGTCTGCGAGAACGGCACGCCGGTCTGCATCAGGTACTTGGAGTACGCCCGCAGGAGCGCCGCCTGGCGCCAGTTCATGTGCGCGGCGAGAATGAGACGATTGAATCCGTCGCTCTCGGCGCGGCCGCGCCAGATCTGCTCGAAAGCCTCGGCGAACGGTTCACGCACCTGGGACACGTCGAGCTCGTCCGTGAACGCGGCGACAAGATCGAGGTCCTGGATACAGATGTGATCGCCGTTCGGCATGCGGATGTCGTACGGCCCCCACTCGGACACGGCCCGCAGGCCCATGCGCTCAAGCATCGGCATGGCATCCGAGAGCGGGATCGTGTGGTCGTGCTTGAAGACCTTGAAGCGCACGATGCCGGAGCTGTCGTCCTCGTCGGCGGGGCGGTAGAGGCTCAGGCCGATATCGTCGGGGCCGCCAAGGCTGTCGATCTTCTCGACATCCCATGCGGCGACCGAGGGCAGTACCTCATCCATGTAGACCGGCGGCAATGCCTCGCTGAACCGTTTGGCGAGCTCCATGCCCTTGCGCTCACCATGGCGTTCGATGAGGACCTCGCGCAGGTCGTCCTGCCAGGAGCGGACGGCAGCGACGATGCGCTCCTCGATTTCACCGACATCGAAGTTCTCGATGCAGGGGCCATCCGGGCGCACGATGAAATGCACCCGCACCATGCCGGATTCGCCGAACTGCAGCGTGAAGTCCTCGCGCGCACCGCCAAGGGACTCGCGCAGAATCGCCTGCACGGCCATGCGCACGTCCGTGTTGAAACGCTCGCGCGGGATGAACACCAGACAGGAAAAGAACTGGGCGACGTGGTCGCGCCGTACGAACAGCCGAGTGCGGTTGCGCTCTTCCAGATCGAGCACGCCGAGCGCGGTATCCAGCAGCTCGCCGACCGTGCTCTGGAACAGCTCATCGCGCGGCAGGCTCTCGAGGATGTTCACGAGCGCCTTGCCGTCATGGCTATCGACCGGGATGTCCGAGCGCTCCATGACGGCGTTGGTCTTGCCACGGATGAAGGGGATGTCCCAGGCGGAGCGATGATAGGTGCCGGAGGTATACAGTCCGACGAAGCGGCACTCGCCGACGATAGTGCCGTTCTCGTCGTAACGCAGCACCCCGATGTAATCCATGTGCCCGCGGCGGTGCACGGTCGAGCGCGCGTCGGTCTTGGTGAATACCAGCGGCACCGGCGTATCGGCAAAATCCTTCAGCCGTTTCTCCAGTGCCGAGACGCTGCGCATGCGGCCCTTCTTGCGCTGCTCGCGCAGTACGCCGAGTCCGCTTTTCGCATCGAGTTTCAGGACCCGGTCGCCGTCGTTCTTGCCGACCCGATACTCGCGATAGCCGAGAAACGTGAAGTGATTGTCGACCAGCCACGCGAGGAATTCGCGTACCTCGCGGCTGTCTTCTTCCGGCATGGTGACCGGCGGCTGCTGATACTCCTCGATCAGCGCGCGGGCCCGCTCGCGCATGGGCTCGAAGTCGCTGACCGCGGAATCGACATCCTCGAGGGCGGTATTGATCCCGGCGACCAGCCGATTGGACAACGCCTCGGTAACCGGGCGCTCGACCCAGAACAGCATCAGCGATTCTGACAGCGCCTCAGCGGACAGTTCCTGCGTATGGTTGCGCCCGAGCAACTGGGTCAGGCGGCCGCGCTGATCGCGCCAGGCCACCAGTTGCGGGTGCATCACCAGGTTGACCGAGACCTCGTTCTCCATCAGCGCCATGCGGATGGAATCGACGAGGAACGGCCGGTCGTCGGTGGCAACGGCGACCAGCGCATACGGCAGCTCCCAGCCGTCGCGCTCCGCGGTCGGCTCGAGGATCCGGACCTTGGACTCGCCCGCCGGGCGTTCGAGATAGAAGTCGTGCGCCCATTGCAGCATCGCGTTGAGGGTCTGCGACGACTGGCGCGAAAACTCTTCCGGGATGCCCCGATGGAACAGCAGCCGTGCCATGGGCTCAAGCAGATCGATACTGCGATTGCCGGCGTTTTCACGGAGATATTTGATCAGCGCGCCGAACGCGCCGGCCGATTGCCTGCGTTGCGTGGTAGTAATGGCAAGACTCCTTCTTGTTCTGCGTACCACCGCCCGTTCCGGAAGACCGCCCGGACTGCCGCACGTCGGGAGGCCGACTCCGGGTGGTTCACACGTTCCACGATAGCCCCACAGCGCGGTCCTCGCCACCCCCGGGAGCCTCTGTCCGGCGCGGATCGGCGCGTCGCGCCGTCAGCACGGTATGATGCCCACTCCCGACCCGCGAAAGGCGCGTGCATGACCCTGCAAATGGAATTCGACCACCTTGTCGTCGCCGCTGACACACTGGAACGCGGGATCGACCACGTCGAGCGCTGTCTCGGCGTACGCTGCACGGCGGGCGGACGCCACCCGAAACTCGGCACGCACAACGCGCTGCTCGGGCTCGGCGAGGATCGTTACATCGAGGTGATCGCGATCGATCCGGAGGCACAGACGCCGACCACGCCGCGCTGGTTCGGCCTCGATGACCCCGGCGTCCAGGCGGCGCTCAGGGAACAGCCACGCCTGCTGACCTGGGTGGCCCGCGGCCCTGATCTCGATACGGCTGTGGCCGCCTGCGTGCACGATCCAGGTCGGCCGCGGCCGATGCAGCGCGACGACCTGCACTGGCGGATCGCGTTCCCCGACGACGGCGCGCTCATCGAAGGGGGTCTCGTGCCGCCGCTGATCGAGTGGGGCCAGGGTGTGCGCCACCCCGCCCAGCGACTGCCCGACGCCGGCCTGCGCCTGCGCGCCCTGCACGGCGTTCACCCCGATCCGAACCGCGTGCAAGAGCGACTGGCACCGCTGTCCCTCAACGATGCGCTGGCACTGGAGACCGGGGGCGCCGGCGAGGCGACCCGCCTGCAGGCCGAGATCGAAACGCCGGGCGGGTTACGCTGGCTGGACTAGTGCGCCACCATTATGAGTTGAACTATCGCCGCGCCCCGAAACGAGGTTGTCCGGAGTCATCATGTCCAATCCCATCCTTATAATCGCCGTAATCCTTGGCTTCGCCGCCGCCCTGCTGATCGCGTGGATCGTGCGCCTGCAACGCAGGAGCCGGGAAATCGAGAAGACCCTCGATTACTCGAAGATGAAGGAATGGAAGGACGACGAGGACTGACTGCACCGCGTCAAGCGTCGTTGTTTTTCACGCAGAGGCGCGGAGCACGCAAAGGGCGCTGAGAAACCGGTAAAGGGGCTGTCGCAGGATGAAAATTCGTGTCGGTATCCGAAAATCGGTAATTGCCGACCGGCCTGTGAAGGTGCGTACAACCCGAAATAATCGATGTTCTCCGCGGCCTTTGCGTGCTCCGCGCCTCTGCGTGAAAAACAGACCGCCTGTCCATGGCCATGACATCGCGAGCATCCGACGCGGATGCACTCACCTCGATGCGCGCATTCGCCTGACGGCGAAGACGCGCCTACGTCCCACGCACACCCCGTAGGCGCGTTTGCGCGAAGCGCACGCGCGCATCGATCAGAACTTCTCACTCCAGGGCCGCAGGTCGAGTTCCTGGGTCCAGACGCTGCGGGGCTGGCGGTGGAGATGCCAATAGCTCTCGGCGATGGCGTCCGGATCGAGGACGCCATCCGGTCCCTTCTCCTGCTGCGAGTGCCCCGGACGCTCGGACTCGATCATGCCGTCGATGATCGTATGGGCGACGTGGATTCCCTGCGGGCCGAACTCACGCGCCATGCTCTGCGACAGCGCCCGCAGTCCGGATTTCCCGACCGCGAGGTTATGGAAGCCGGCCCCGCCACGCAGGCTTGCCGTGGCGCCGGTGAAGATGATCGTCCCCAATGAGCCATCCGCGCGCGGCCCGGCCTCCTGCATCGTGCGCACGGCCGCACGGCCGACCAGAAAACCGCCCATGCAGCCGACGCGCCAGCAGTTCTCGAAGTCACCGGCGGAGGTCTCGAGCAGCCCCTCGCGCACGAACGCACCGGCGTTGAACACCACCAGGCGTGGCGTACCCAGATCCTCCAGCACCTCGCGGAACGCCTCCTCGACGAAGGATTCCGAGCCGACGTCACAGGCATAGGCCTGGGCGTCAGGCGCACCTTTCGACCGCAGATCGGGCAGCAATTCCTCCACCCGTGTAGCATCGCGCGCGGCGACTCCTACGGCCATGCCGCCGCGCGCGCAACGCCGAGCGACCGCGGCCCCGAGCCCGGGGCCGACACCGAAGATCAATGCCGTTTCCATGCGTGCCTCTCCATCGTGCCGCGAACAATAGCCTGCATCCCAGTGTAATCCATCGTGGCGGATGTGGGACCATAGAGGTAACCGGTGAATGGCACGGATTTTGGGCTGCGGGACGCTGCAGCTCGTGGTCCTTTTCCTGGTCCGCCGCGGCGGGTAAGGTCCCGTCTCCCGGCGTGCGTCGACATGCACCGGGCGGGTACGCTCATAGCGGCAGCGGGAGATGGCCGTGACCTTCGAGGCGGGACTGACAGTAGTCGTGGTAGCGGGCGTGCTGGGCGTACTCTTCGCCACGCGTCTGGCCGCGGATATGGTGTTCCT
>Ga0136597_1000585_pt1 | contig 15000 bp, 18 predicted proteins | sample AntRauTorcE11898_FD_101385 | JGI IMG/M metagenome (GOLD analysis project Ga0136597, IMG submission 101385) | Saline lake microbial communities from Rauer Islands, Antarctica - Metagenome Torckler E11 #898 | ecosystem: Environmental > Aquatic > Non-marine Saline and Alkaline > Saline | place... | reverse complement strand
CCAGCGCGGCGGCTTCCAGCGCGGCCAGGTTGCCGTCGTACTCTGCGGCCGTGAGCGGTGACCCCTTGCCCGCGCGGGTGGTCAAGTTGAGACTCATGCGAAGACGTCCTCCTCAAATACGGTCGGCTCGAATACCGGACGACATCACGGTGCCGGCAGCCCCAGCCAATCGGCGTTGGGGTCCAGGCCCTGCTCGGTGATCTGGCTGGGCGTCATCTTGACCACCTCAGCGGTCACCGTGATGTCGTCCGGCGCATGGTCATGGTCGACGTAATAGGCGCCCAGGTCGCGCGTCACCACGATGGCGTCACGCACCGGGACGACCTGGCTGCGCAGAAAGATGATGCGTGGCGTAAGCTCCGCCCGGTCGGCGAAGCCCCCACGCAGCAGCTCTCCCAATTCACTCATGTTGAGATGCAGACGCACCGTGGCCGCTACCGGATCACTACCGGCGGCGGCCAGGTACCAGACAGGCTCGGCGGCATGGGCATGAAGCTGCCGACGAATCCTGCGCTTGGCGTCGCGAAAGCTCACCGGCTCACACCAACTCGTCGCCGGCCGCGAGGTCCGCGCGCAGGGTCTCGAGGATGTCCGCCTTAGACGCCTTCTCGTCGATCTCGACGCCGTTATCGGCAGCGAACCTGATCAGGTCGGCCTTGGTCATGCCGGCAAGCTCGTCAGGCGCGGTCGGCGTGGCCCGGGTCGTGTCGTCGGGCTCCGTGGCAGGCGCGGTCGGCGTGGCAGCCGCCTTGCCGGTGACCTGACGCGCGGCCCCCGCGGCGATCAGGAACGCGGCCTCGTCGCCCGAGGCGTCGAACACCGTCTTGGGCGCAATCGCGACGAGTGTGTCGTTCTCGCCGCGACGCTGAATAGAATGGATAGCGATCAGTTGCATGGGGTATCTCCCAGTGAAGGTCGGGCGGCCCGGAGGCCGCCCTTCCTATCGGCTGTTAGCCCGCGAGGACCTTGGCCTTCAGCGAGTTATTGGGGTTCACGACAACCGGCAGCGGTGCCGACTGCGTCATGACGTAGGTCACGCTCGGGTCATCGCTCGACCACATCTTCGGGAACGCCGGCATGGCGTTGAATCCCGCCTTGTCATCGAGGATGGCACCGAAGGCACGCACCACGTTGATGTTCGGCCCGGTCAGCACGATCTCCTTGGGGTCAAGGAACTTCTCGACGGCCCCGGCCGGGGTCTCGTAGAAGTCGCTGTTGACCCAGAGTTCGAGGTTCGGACCCAAGCGGCCGATGTACTCGACGTAGTCACCGCTGCGCAGACCGGTGTTCAGGTCGGCGTTGGTGCCACGACGCTGGGTGTCGAGCTGAGCCAGCACGCCCTCGTTCTTGAGCATCACGCCGAGCACCTCGTCACCCACCGTCAGGCGGTTCACCGGGCCGCCGAAGTCGGCGCGCCGTACCCTGTCGATCCAGGTCTGAATGTCATCCATGATCGGGTACGTCGTGGCGTTATCCCAGAAGGTGCCGGACAGGGTGACGGTGTGGTTCGCGTCACGCTGATAGTCCACCACCCGCGTCGGGTAGTCCGGGCCGCTCAGGGTCACCTGGCCGTCGATCACCGCGCGGGCCACCATCCACTCCTCGCGACGCTCGATGGCCTCGCGGTGGGCGCGCATGATGTCGCCGATGATCGCGTTGTAACGCTGAATCGGGGACAGGGTGTTCGGCGAAAACAGGCTCTCACCGGGGCGACGCTTGATCACCCGCCCGGGGCTGACCGGGTCCTTGGGCTTGAGGTAGGCCGGCTTGAAGCGGGTCACCGTGCTCGCCTCGGAGTAAATCGGGCGGCCCTGGGCCGTCGGCACGATCAGCGGAGCGATCTTGCGGCTCTCGCTGACCTTCTCGAAGTCGATGTACTCGTCTTCGAAGGTCACGACCGAGTTGCTGGTCAGGTCGCGGAAGTAGGTGCTCGCCGGCTCCATCTCCCGAAACAGGCCCAGCAGGGTGGCCGTGTCATACATCTGTACTTGGATAGCCATCTCATGTCCTCCTGGACTTAGCTGTAGTAGGGCACGCTGACGCGAATCTGGTTCGCCGTCGCAACGGCAAAGGCCCCGCGCTTGTGCGCGTCGGTGGTGTACTCAGCGGGCCAGTTCAGCGCGTTCATGTTGAAGTGGCCTGCGGTATACACCGACAGACCGATGTCGGCCGGGCTACCCGCATCGACGCCCACCACAGTCACGGCGTTGGCGTTTACGCCGCTGCCACCCGCGTCATTGTCGGCAAGCGAGATGACCCGCGTTGCCGGATCGACGAAGACCGGAGTCCAGGCGGCAAGCCCAGCGGTGGCGATGGCGGAGGGGACGATGGCGTCCTCGGTGACGACCGCGGGGGTATCACCGAAGAACAGCTCCGTCTGCGTGAAACTGTCGGTCTGCACGTCTGCCAGGCCGAGGTTCTGGTAATCAATAGTGGGCATGATCAGCTCCTAAATTAGTGCTTGGCGGCCTGGCCGGTGGCACGACGGTAGTCGGCCATGATGGTGTCTGAGGTGGCGGCCTCTGCGCCGTCCTCATCCGACTCACCCGTGACCTCGGGATTGCCGTTCGCCATCAGTTTCTCGAAGTGAGAGCCTTCAGGGCCCTTGCTGGTGGGCGGCTGGGCGGCGACGGGGGACGCTTCGAGAATCGAACCGGCGGATTCAACCGTCAGGTCGGTATTCATCGAAAGGTGGAAAGCCAGGTCAGCGCGATCTTTCGCGGCGTCGCTGGACATAATGCCTTTGATACGCTCGCGCTCTGCCTGGGCACCTGCGGTCTTGCCCTCGGCGAGAGCGGCATCGAGGTCTGCCTGGAGGAAGGTGCTGGCACCTTCTCCGGGGGTCTGCTCGTGGCTCATGGTCGTAACTCCTGTTGCTGCGGGACGACCGCCGAGGGCGGCCAGGGCTTCATCGAAGGCGAGAATCGAGTGGGCGAAGCCCAGGCTGACGGCTTCCTCGGCGCTATACGTCTGCGCTTCGGTGTCCCGTACCGCCTGGTCACTCACCCCCAGGTTTCTCGCCACGGTTGCGACGAAGATAGTGTAGAGCCCGTCGATGCGTGCTTGCATGCGGTTTTTCGCATCTTCGCTCAACGGCTCGTAAGGATTGCCTTCCACCTTGTGTGCGCCGGCATGGACAAACGTGACCTTGATGCCGGCGTCCTCGAGGCGTTTGGACTGGTCGATATGCGAGGTGACGACGCCGACCGAACCGACGCCCCCGGTGCGTGGCACCACGATCTTGTCCATGGCCGAGGCCAGGGAGAAGGCCGCCGAGTAGGCGTGTTCGTTGACCAGCGCGGTGAACGGCTTGGTGCCGCGCATCCGGTAGAGCTTGTCGACGGCGTCGAAGTTGCCGGCGACCTCGCCGCCCCCGGAGTCGATCAGCATGGCGATCTCGTCCACCTCGTCGTCGGCCATGCCGCGCTCGAAGGCCCGCACGATGTACTCGTAGCCGGTGGCCATGCCGGGGATGGCGCACGGGAAGCCGTGGAGCAGCATGCCCTTGACCGGCACCTGCAGCACCCGGTCCTCGATCTTGTAGGGCCGCAGCATCGCACGAAACGAGCCCTCACGACCCCACCAGTCTTCATCGCCCGACCGGGCGAACTCGGCCATCTGCTCGGGCTGCAAGGTGTCGATCCTGGCCTGCAACGAGGTCAGACAGTTCGCCAGCCAGCCCTCGTGACCCGGGGCCACCATGACCGGGCTGTCGGCGAAACGTGCCGCCAGTACGTTATTCATCGGTGTTCTCCCCATCCACTTCACTACGCGGGTTGGCGCCCTCATTGGAAGGCGCCCCTCCGGCGGCGTTCATCATGTTCTGGCTGTTCTTGTCGGCGCCGAACAGCAGACCCTGCTTCTCCTCCTGCGTCTTCTCGCGGGAGAGCTGGCTGTAGACCTCACGCCAGTCGCGGCCGAGGCGCGACAACTCGATCTCGCGGGTGCTCAGGCCGTTGTTGACCCGCAGCACGGCGGCCTGGGTCTCTTTCAACTCGTCGATCTGGCCCATGCTGGCGCCGATCCAGTCACACGCCGAGTAGGCTTCCTGGTTCAACCCGTCGTACCAGTTGGGCGCCTTGCTCGGCATCGAGGTGATCTCGCCCTTGTTCAGCGCCTCCTCCAGCCACAGCCGGTAGAAGACGGCGGCGAACCGGTCGGCCACCTGGCGCTTCTGCACCTTCATGCGTCGCTCGGTGTCGGCCATCGCCGCGCGCAGGTTCGAGTAGTTGGCCTTGCTGAAGTCCTTGGACAGCTGCTCGTAGCTGACCCCCAGGGTCGCCGCGATGTAACGCAGCATCGAGCCCTCGAAGTCGGTGCCCATGCCGCCGGGCGTACCGGCGTTCTGCAGCTTCATCTTGGTGCCCGGATAGAACACCGGAATCTTCACGCCGTCCATGTGGATGTTGCGCGAACCGCCGACATACTCGGCGACCTGGTCGAGATAGGTCCCGGCGTAGTTGGACAGCGCATCGGGATCGCCGCCGCCGGCCTGCTGCAAGGCGACCTCAGCGGGCAGGTCGGACTCGATGCTGGCCGCATAGGAGGCGTTGAGCACGGCGCTCTGCAGCACCACGTCGCGGAACTTCTTGGTCATGCGCATTTCTTTCAGCGCCGAGACCATCGACGAGATGCCGCGCGATTGATCGGGCCGCCACTGGTCGATGATGTGGATCACCTGCGGCCTATCCCAGCCGGGATTGCCGACGACCTGGCCGCGGGTGGCCGGCACATACCGCCATTGATGGCCGTCGGCGTTGTGCCAATCGGTGGGGTGGCCGTTGCGAATCCAATAGCCGACCGGCGCGCCGAAGCGGTCACGTTGGACCCCGCCGCGCAGAAACTTGGTGTCCATCTCGCCGTTGGGGTTGGAGAGCCGGTCGAGGTCGATCATCTGCAGCGCGGTGGAAAACGGCCGGTAGCCGCTGCGCATCCACTCTACACTGGCCAGCACTTCGCCGGCCATCGAGTGAATCCCCATCGCCAGGCGCACCAGCCCGGTCAGGGTGTTGCGGCGCTGGGCGTCGGGGAAGTTGCGGATCGACTCGGCGTACAGCGTGAACTTGGCCTCCACTTCTTCCTGGAATTCCTGTGCCCAGGTCTCGTCGAGGCCCAGCACCTTGATGTTCGGCTTGGCGTTGAGCAGGAACATCTCGCCGACCACACTGTCCTGCTTGATCCGCGAGGCGTTCTGCACATAGGCGTCGTTGCGCAAGGTGTCGCGCACCCGCACATCGCTGATCTGCTTGTCCGGGAGCAGGTCCATGTCGGCGCTGCGCATCGGCGGCGCCCAGGTCATCAGCTCCCGCGACGTCCGGCTGGCACCGTCATACGCCCCCAGCGCCATCTCCCGCCCGTGCGGCGGTGCGGCGATCAGCGGGTCAACGTCCTGAAGCTCAGGTAGCGTCAAAAGGTGGCCCTCCCGGGTCGACTGGTGTTCGCCATGCCAAGCTCGGAGCGCAGCCGGAGAATATAGCTCCACAGCGCGCCACGGTTGGCGGGCGTGTAGCGCACGAGCTCGCCATTCTGATCGCGAAACTCGGCAATGTTCTGCCCCAGGGCGAGCTGGTGATATGCCGTTTCGGCTTCATCGAGCCGGGTTTGCAAGGTCACGGACATTCAGAGTCCCCGGAAGATCGAGAATTTCAACGAAATAGTAGACACTTTTGGTTGAAAGTGAAAGCGCAAGTTGAACTGTATGTCAAGCAAGAGCCGCCGCAAGGTCTTTCAACGATGTCCTGGGCGCGACGGTTTCCTCGGCTTTCTCGCCCTTCGCGGGGTTGAACACCATGCTGTTATCGTCCCACTGATCGGCCCAGCCGGGGGGCTCGTCCCAGTCCAGCGTCTCCACGCGGATCGGCCGGTAGAGCGCCACGGCAAGGCAATAGACCAGCAGGTCCCATGCCTCGTTGCGCGCCGACAGCTTCTCCCAGCCCTTCGGACCGCGTGCCTCGGCGACCATCTCGTCCCAGAACTCGTCGGGCAGCCAGTCGGCGAAACGCACCCGCCCGCCGCCGGTGCGCTCGCGGTCGAGCATGGCGTCGAGCTGGTCCTTGAGCGCCGTGGTGTTGAGCATCAGCACCGGCACGTCGCCCCGGGCACCGGCATGGCGGTCGCGCCGTTCGCTGTCCGGGTAGCTGATCTTGACCCGTGGCGCAGTGGCGGTCGAGCCGCCCTTGAGCAGCAGGAAGCGCCGGTGCAGGCCCGCGGGTATCTCCGCGCCGTCAGCCTGCTTGAGCCGCCGGTAGAAGGCATACGCCGTCTTGGTGGTGCTGCTGTCATTCTTCTTGCTCGCCGAGCCGCCGGAGTCACAGCCGACCATGCGCATGCGCATCTCACGCCCGGAGCCATCGGCCAGCGGGTACGTCTTGAGCATCACCTGGTCGATCAGCAGGTCCCAGTCCTCGACATACGACGCCGGCCGCAGCGGTTCACGCTCGCCGTCCTCGTCCAGGCGCCGGGACTTGCGGATCGCGAAGCGGTCGATGACGGTCACATCGCCGCCGTAGCCGAGGCCATGGACCTGCACCTCGAAACGCGATTTCTGCACGTCGATGGTGGCCACCAGGAACCGCACATGCGCGGGCACCGTCCCCTCGCCGACGTCCTCCGCCATCCCCCGCACGTCCTCCGCCAGGCGCCCGTGCTCCATCCCTGCCGGGAGAAAGGGCAGGCCCTGGTCGGTGTTGATGGTGGTCTTCAGCGCCTCCTGGGCACCGGTACGCTGGAAGACCTCTTGTGCCTGCAAGTACTTGAGCACGACGTCGCGCCAGGTCGCGAAGTTGGCGGCGGGCCCCTTCAGCCAGAAGGCCGCCAGGTCGGAGCGAACCCCCCGGCCCTCGAGGCGGCCCTGCACGGCGGCGTCGTCCCCTGAGCGGGGCAGCCACAACTGCCCCTCCTTCACCCACTTGGCGTTGCCCAGTACCGTCTGGTTGAGCTCGTGCTTGCCCGGCTCACCGTGCATGCCGTCGTGCCAGATGTGATGCGTGCAGTGCGGGCACTCCATCACCGTCGCCTCGGCGGCTTCCACCAGGTCGGCGCTGTCGGGGATCAGGAACAACTTGAAGTCCGGTTCAAACGGCTTCGCGCAGCCCGGGCAGCGCCAGTACCAGCGGCGCCGGTCACCCTGGTTGTAGAGCGCCAGTACGCCACCGCCTACCGGGGGCGCCTCGTGAGGCCGGGCCTTGGGCAGCGACCACTTGGGGTCGATGATGTCGAAACCGGGCGAACTCTCGGCGACCGTCATGCCGTAACGGCGGAAGGTCTCGGCACGCTTCGAGGTCAGGCTGAACGCCGACCCCTCGTCGTCGATGCTGGCGCTGATCCGGTCGTAGTCGGCGATCCAGTTGCGGCCCACGGTCTTGCCCGAGAGCTCGGTGATCGTCGGCCACTTGACCAGCAGGTGCATGCCCGAGAGAAAACGGATGTCGTGGGTCGACTGGTTATGCCGACCGGGGGCCACCGTCTTGCCCAGCGCCTTGGAATGGCGCCAGGCGCGCCGCAGGTCCTTCTGGCTCCAGTCGCGGGCGACCGACATGGTCATGTGGACCATCATCATGTCCGCCGGATCGCAGACCGCGGTGTACGCCAACCAGTTAAAAAACACATCGCTCTTGCCTGTCCTTGCCGGTCCGGCGAACACCGCCCCGGTGTAGTCGCTGCTGGTCAGCGTGTCCATGAACTCCACCAGGTACGGGGCGAAAGTGTTGTCCCAATAGCCGACGTAAGAGCCCGGGTTGTTCAGGTAGCGGTAGCGTTCGGCGGCCTCGGCCACCGTCAGACGCTCGGGCGGCCGGATGCCGCTGGCCGCCGCCGAGACCATCTGTTCAATGGAGTCATACAATGTCGACGCCCTCCGGGCTTTCGGGCTTGGGCTGCTGGTCGGGGACAGCCCCCTCCTCCGTCGCCGAGCTGCGCGTGTGGCGAGCCTTCGGCAGGTCGATCATCTTCTCGTGAACCTGCTCGAGCAGATTGTCGACCTGATGGGTGATGGTGGCCCGCATCTCGGGGCTCAGGCCGTGGTGGCGGTCTAAATCCTCGACCCACAGCTGGGCCGTGGTCTTGAACATGAAGGCCACGTCGCCGAACACCGCGACCACGTCCTCGGTGCGCCACAGGTCGCCGGCGTTCTCCTGCCATTTCTGGCGCTTGAGCATCGCCGCCCAGTAGCTGTCGTTGAGGATCGGCGGCAGGTCGTTGGGGCGCAGCCCCTTGACGTACTGGATCAAGTCGATCTTCGGCCTGACCAGGTAAGCCGCCGCCGTGGCGATGTTATACAGCGCGATACCGCCGCGGCCGGTGCCGACGCGCACGCCCTCGGCGCGGGCCAGCTTCTTCTTGATGGTCTTCACATCGCTGCCGAAAATCTGCGCCAGCCAGTTCGCGCTGACGCCGCCATAGATGTCGACGAGGTCCATGGCCGGCGGCGGCAGGGGCTCCCCCTCACCGGGATACGGTGCCATCTCGACACCGGCGCCCGGGCCGCCAATCAGATCGTCGTCATCGCGTGTCTTGCGTGGCCTGGCCATGGGGTGGGTTTCCTTGAACACGAAGTCACCATTCTTGCTCACGGGTGGGTGACTTTTCAACTTATAGATGAATTAAACCGCAGAGACAAGGACGCCCGGGTGGGGCCCGGGCGCTGGTGTCGGCTATCGCCTCGCGGCGTCTGACCCTTGGCAGATAAGGACCACCTCCTTCGGCGCTGGCCGTGAGAAATCTGGTGGGGGCCGATCTCGCCACCGGTGGCCCCCGTACCGGCACAAGGAGAAGACGCCAATGCAAGGACGCCACTCTGGCTAACGGGTTATCACCGACCCACCGGCGGTTGTTACCTCAACTGAAAGGTACACTGACTTAGATCAGATCGTCTAGCCCGTCGTCATCGAGCGGGGTCATGACCCGGTGCCACTCCTCGAGACGCCGGACAAACGTGCGGAGCGTACCGCTGCCCTGGTCGAGGCCCAGGTAATAGGCGAACTCGACGCCGTGGTCCTCACCGGTGCCCCGCGCCACAGTCAGGAAGGTGTAGCCACCGCCCTGCTCGCGATGGGTCCACTTCGTCCAGCCCGTGGGGTGCGGACGCCGCCCGGTGGGGCTCATGCGCTCTCCCAGAGGGACAGCCCTGTAGGGATGTCGACCTGCACGCCGGCCTCCTCGAACATCGCACGGGCGCTGGCCATCTCCGGGTGCCAGCGGATCACGAACTCGTCACTTGGCGCCAGGTAGACGACCCGGGTGATGCCCGCCTGGATCACCTTCGCCGCGCAGGAGCCGCACGGCGGGTGGGTGACGTAAAGCGTGCAACCGGCAACGTCCCGGCCGGCGAACAGCAGGGCGTTCTCCTCGGCGTGGATCGTGCGGCGCAGCTTCTCCTCACGGGGCATCGTGTCGTCATCACGCAGCCCCGCCGGGGGGCCGTTGTAGCCCTCACTGACCTGACGCTTGCCGGAGACGATCACCGCCCCGACGCGCGTCGAGGGGTCCTTGGACCAGCGCCCCACCTCGACCGCGCGGTTGAGAAACCTGCTGTCCCACTTCTCGTTCATGATGCGCTCCTAGAGGAGCTCGTCGTCGAGCCCCTCGCCTTCACAGTTGGGACACCCGTAGCGACCGAGCAGCGCCTGGTCGAACCAGTGGTCGCAGAACGGGCACTCGCTCAGATCAGCGCGTCCCGCTCGCTCGGCTCCAGACGCCGATCCCGGCGAAGAAGTGGCACTGGGCGTAGCCTCGCAGATCAGCGGGTCGAACATCGGTGATGCTCCTCTCGTCGACGTCCCCCGGCGCGATAAGCCCGGCGGCGATCAGGTTGCGCAGCCACTGGGCGGCCGTGGGGTCGTTCTCGTTGTAGTAGGCGGTCAAGGCGGTGCCCGTCTCGTCGAGTAATGGTCCCCGCAGCCTAACAACCCCTGGCTGTCTATTCAACAAATAGTTGAATGTTTATCCGCGAAACGACTCGCGTCCGCGTTCCAGCTTCTCCTCGATCTTGGCGACGGCCTCGCCGCGGGTGATCACGCCGTCGCGGTTGGCGTCCAGGCCGCGGTTCTGGAAGTAGGTGATCTCGCGGCTCTCGCGCGCCCAGAGCTCCCAGCTGCTGTCCTTGCCGATGCCCGCCGGCCACAGAATCGCCATGTACAGGTCGCCCAGGTTCTTGAGGCGGCCCTTGTACGGCTGGAAGTACCGCTCGACGAAGTCCAGCTGCTCCACCGCCGACATCTTCGCCAGAGCCCGCGTCGTGGTGCCCAGGCCGCGCGCGGTGCGCGGCATGAACTGGATCAGCCCGGTCGCGCCGCTGCCCGCGCCGTTGACGACGTCGGGGGAAAAGCGTTCGCCGGTCTCGAAGGCGATGCAGGCCATCAACCAGTCGGGATCGCGAATCCCCAGCCGGGCGCAGATCGACCGCACCTTCTCGCGAAATGCCGCGTCGACCTTCTGCCCCCAGGCCAGCGCCGTGCGCCCGCCCGCCGCGGGGTGCAGCGTCTTCTCGAGCACCGACCGGGCGGCGCTCAGCACCTGCTGGTAGCCAGCTTCGGAGAGCGGGCCCCAGAGGCCGTCGATGGCCCCGCCGTACACGCCCAGCGCCCGCATGTCCCGCTGCGCAGATTCGATATTCATTATCTTCTCCCCCAGATAGGCTACCCATCCACGATGTCATCGAAGGTCTGCAGCTGATTGAGCCGCTGACCACTCACCAGATAATGGCAGTTACGCGGTTCAGCTGCCAGTTCTACATACCCTACGTGGTGGACGCCGAACTGAGTGATCAGCGCGCGGCAGGATCACGAAGTCGATGACAAACGGACTGCCGCGAATGGCCCCCACGGTGATGCACTGCGCGAAGTCGGGGGCGACCCGGAACAGCAGCGTCTCCGGATCGCGCTTGCTGCCCAGCACGGTGCGAAAGGCGAGGTGCTGGCCGTTGATGATCGCGAAAAAATCCGCCGGCGAATCCCCGCGGCACCGGCGAACGCCACGCCGCCACCGCCCGCCTGCAGCAGCCCCATGAAGACCTGCGCCACGCCTTCCAGCGTGACCCCACGCGCCTTCTTCTCGGTCGGCGAAAAGTCCGGTTCGACGCCGAGCGACAACCAGGCTTCGTCGACGCCGAGCAGATGCGCCAGCTCCTTCATCTTCTTGGGCCTTGGGCGGGTCTCGCCGCGTGCCCACTTGCGCACCGCCTCGTGACTGACGTGCATCTTGTCCTTGATCCAGGTCTGCCGGCCGAAGCCGTAGGCCGGCACGGATTCGTGTCTGTCGCAGGCTTGTGCCAGGCGACGTGCAAAGTCATCGTCCTTCATGATACCGCTCCCTTTTCAACATATCGTTGAACATAGAATAGCTCACGCTGCATAAACGCAAGGGTTTTTTCCTACCGGCGTAGAAGTGTTCTACAGGCAACGGTTGAAGGGAACCCTAAACTGTCAACTATTGACTATTGACTGTCTTTACTGCGCGACGTACCGGGTGGCCTCGATCACCGCGTCCTGGGTGGCCTCCTTCTCCGGCAGCACGGCCATGACCCGCTCGTCCACCGTGCCCTGGGCAACGATATGGTGGATAATCACCGTCTCCGGCTGGCCCGGGCGGCGGAGGCGCTCGTTGAGCTGCTGGTAATACTCCAGCGACCAGGTGAGGCCGTACCACACCAGGATGCAGCCGCCGTACTGGAGGTTGAGGCCATAGGCGGCGCTGGCCGGGTGTGCCAGCAGGATCGGAATCTCGCCACAGTTCCAGCGTTTCTGCAGGTTCGGCTTCTCGCCGACCACCTCGGCCTTGGGGTATTTCTTCCTCAGCTTCTCCAGGTCGAACTGGTAGCTGTAGGCGACCAGTACCGGCGCCCCGTTGGCCTCCTCGATCACCCGGTCCAGTGCGTCGAGCTTGAGGTCGTGAATCTCGTGTGCCTCGCCGTCCTCGTTATAGATATGGCCGTTACAGAGCTGTAACATTTTTTGCGTCAGCACGCCGTTGTTGACCGCCTCGATGTCGCCCTCCGCATGCTCCCAGATCAGCGTCTTCTCGAACTTGCGGTACTCCTTCATCACCTTGGGTGGCAGCTTGACCTTGATCTGGTTGTGAAGCACCTCCGGCAGGTCGACGTAGTCCCCGGTGCGCATCGAGATGGTGATGTCGCGAATCGCGTCCATGATCTGCTCAAAAGCGCCGGGCCGGAGACGGTATTTGAAGCCCATATAGTCCCCATCGAACCAGCGGCGCCGGTAGGCGAAGTAGGTGTCTCCTAGGCGCGCGCCGCGGTCGATCACGTAGTAGGGGGCCCAAAGATCGAGCAGCCCATTGGGCGCCGGGGTACCTGTCAGGCCAACAACCCGGTCGATGTATCGCCTGACTTTGCACAAGGCGCCGAAGCGCGTCGGATAGCGGGGCGCTCGCTTGGCCGCCTTGGCCACCGCCACCGCCACGTCGTCGGGGTGCATGTCCTTGGGCAGCGCGGCCAGGGTCTCGTCGACGATCCGCTGCACCGCCTTCTTGGTCGGCTTGGTGCGCTTGGCGGGGTTCTTGAACTTAGAAATCTCGTCAATCACCAGCATATCGTAGGGCCATTCATCCCCCCAAAAATCGACCAGCCAGTTGATGTTCTCGATATTGATGATCGACAATTCAGACAGACGACGAGCGCGACTCTCCCTCCGGGGCGGAGGACCCGTAAGAACCTCGTAATCGAGAGCGCAAGTGTGTTCCCATGCCTCAATTTCCTCCGGCCAGGACTCCTCTGCCACCAGCAAAGGGGCAACAACAAGAACGTGACTAACGCGAAAAGTGTCTAGCAATTCACGAATTGCGGTCAGTGTGATCACGCTCTTTCCGAAACCCATCTGAAGGGCCAACATGTAAGCCGGATTGTCTACCACTTCCTGTGCCGCATGCTTCTGTATATTACGAAGTTCTGTTATTTTACGCATCTTCCGGCTCCAGCAGACCCAACTTCACATTAGTTGCGGCATACTCACCGTGATATTCAAGGGCAGCCCTGTCATACGCGCGAGCAGCAGAGACCGGGTCGGTAAAGCTCCCCACTCTCCGTGTCTTGCCGTGGACAGTGATGCGAGCAATAAAACGGCTTCTTTCGGCGCGATAGCCTACCCCTTTATACGGAACAGTCCCCTTCATCGACCGATTGCACATGTTTTCCCTGTGAGTTGCGCGGCGTAAATTATCAATCCGGTTGTTGATACCGTTCTTGTCTATATGGTCCATCTCGTGGTCCGGCCACTGACCATAGTACATAGCCCAAGCGATACGATGCGCGAGATAGCAGGTCCCGGTCTCAGCGATTCGTACTACTCGATACCCCTTATTGGTGCTCCCGGCGATCTTGCCTGCGAAGTTGGCATTAAAAGGACTGCTATCGCCTTCCCTTTTTCGCCAGTAAAGATTTCCGGTTTTTGGATCGTAGCAAAGCCGTTCTCGCAGACGGTCCACAGGCATCCGGCCCTGCTTTTCAGCCGAAGCGTGGTGGCGCGGAAAGTCATCCATAAGACACCCCCAGAATCCGCAAGGCAATCAGCGGGTTGTCGACGACGTGAACCTCCATGCCCGCCCCCTTCATCCGGTCAATCTCGCGTACCTGGCCCGGGCGCGGCTGGCCGCCGGGACGCTTGAACTCGATCCATACCGTGCGCCCGTCCTTGGCGAAGACATCGTCCGGGGCGTTGCGCCGCCCCACCCACTTGACCTTGCGGTGCAGCCAGCCGGCGGCCTCCGCCTGATCGCATGCCCACTCCTGGAGCGGCGCTTCGGTAATACCCATGGTGAATCCTCAACTTACAGTTGAATTAGAGGTCAAATGAGGGGGTCACTCATCTCGCAGAAGTCTTCTGGGAAAAGGTCCCTGTTGAGCACGGCCCGCCCCCCGTGCCGGGTGGCTACCGCTCTATCACGAACCCTAGCTGCCTCCAGTTCTGAGCCGTACCTACCTAGATATACGACCTTCCCCTCGCTACTGCTAAACGCATTGAAGCCGTTTCCGTTGCGACAGACCCCGATGTACTTCACCGAACTGCCTCTTCTGCTCCCTCTACGGTTCATCTGGTTTATCGCGTCAGGAACTTCTCTTAAATTGGCTATCCGGTTGTCGCTAGGGTTTCCGTTGATGTGATCCATGACGAAGCCCTCGCGCAGAGAGCCGCGGTGTAGCAGCCAGACGAGACGGTGAACAGCAAACAGACCCTTGTGACCAGGGATCACCGTGCGAAGGTACCCGAGCCTGTCGATACCCCCTGCGTAGCGCGTGCCCGCAGTCTTCTGACCCGAGAGACGCTCCAGACCCCCAATACACTCCCTCCCCGGGTGTAGACCTCCTCGTGGTAACGAAAGTGGTCCAGCACGTACTCCGGGGGTGGTAATTGTTTGACTTTTCGTTTCATCCCTAACCGTCCTTCCTGTAGCGATCCGCGGCGTAGCCGGCGGCGGCCACCGGGCAGCCTGCCGCCCAGCCGGGCAGCTCCGCCATGAGCGCCTCGAAATTCGCGACAGAGCGGTCGGGGTGGCTCTCGGCGACCAGTTCATCATGCACCGACAGGATCACCTCGAAGTCGTCGCGCTCGACGTTCTCCCAGCCGGCCATCATGAGGTCATAAGCGGTGCCCTGCACGCAGCTCTGGAACAGGTCGCCGCCGTAGGTGGACATCGGCACGAACTGCCGAGTGATGGAATCGACGCCCCAGTAGTGGACCTCGAAACGCTCCCGGCCAAACTTCTTGACCGACGTCAGCTTGGCATGGGCCTTGTAGATGCGCCGACCGTTGGGCATGCGTTGAATCAGGAAGTTGACGCCACCGATCCGCTTGGCGCCGAAGGCCAGCCTGCCGGTGGCGAACGGGAACCACTTGCCCGGATGCTCGAGGGCCTTGATCGCGCAACCCTCGGCGTCGCGCCAACAGCGCACGATCCCTGGGTGACGCGCCCGCCAGGCGATCTTGACCGCCTCGGAGGCCAACCACTCCTCGATCTGCGAGCCGGCGCGCGAACCGAACAGGTCCCAAT